>ERZ1066123.56-NODE-56-length-98749-cov-9.602955_pt1 | contig 98749 bp, 76 predicted proteins | sample MGYA00382770_ERZ1066123 | MGnify/ENA primary metagenome ERZ1066123 (study PRJEB33369, sample SAMEA5778353) | biofilm metagenome | biome: Industrial cooling water; feature: Water cooling tower basin; material: Biofilm | place: United Arab Emirates | collected...
GCGTAATTCAGTTGGTAGAATGCCAGCTTCCCAAGCTGGACGTCGCCGGTTCGAGTCCGGTCGCCCGCTCTTCGCGACACGGGGCGTCTCTCCAGAGACGTCCCGTGTCGCGTTTTCCCGATCGTCCGTCCAGCGTTCGTGACGCAGATGACGGAAAGATGACGGACGCGCGGTATACTCCCCGTATGTCCGGCACGCCCCGCCGTCTCACGCAGCGCCCGTCGTCTGTCCTGCACGACACGAGCTACCAACCGCCCGCGCCGGCTTTCGCGCCTGATCAGGACGCCGCGAGCCGCTCGGGCCCGTCGCGCTCGCCTGTGCTCGTGATCGCCGGCGAGCGCGTGGAGGTCTGGGACGAACCCGTCAGCGCCGCGATCCGCGCGCTCGAGCTCATGCACGCGCGCGGCGACCTTGCCGCGGTGCAACTCCCTGAGGCGCCCCTCATGCGCGAGGCCATGCGTCGCGCCCTCGCGATCGTGCCGCGCGAGCGCTGGCGCAACCTCGAGGCCGAAGCGCCGTATCTGCTCCCCGCACCGATCGACGACATTCCAACGGCGTGAGCAGGGCGGAGGCGTGGTGGTCGCGAGGTGCGCTCGCGACCACGCGCCGTCAGTCCGCCCGCCTGCCCACCCGCCGCGCGCTCACGCCACGATCGATCCCCAGCCCAATCGCGCCGGTCGTCTCGGCGCGCGCGACCAGTGCGTCCGCCAGCACCGCCACCTGCACCACGCGCGCCGACGTGAGCGTGGCCGAGAGATGCACCCCGTCGGCGAGCTCGCGATTCATCGCGCGCTCCACCGTCTCGCGGAGGTCGTCGATCGGGCCCGTCAGCGGAATGCGTGCGGCCGCACGCAGCGCGGCGAGCGTGGCCTCGGAGCGAAGAAAGGCGAGCCCACGCACGAGCACGTCGCCGGTCGCGACATCGAAGTCGAGATCGGGGATCGTGAGCACCCCGGTCGTCTCATCGAGCGCGGGCGTGCCGAGCAGCCACCCCTCGCCGCGCGCGGCTCCCGAGAAGCGCACCCCGAACGCCACGCGGCCATCGCCCACCGGCACGAGCCGCACGTCATCGATGCGCACACGTCGTTGCCATCGCGAGAACGTGCGGCCCACGAGCGCGTCGCGCAGCAGCCCGGACGCGGTCGCGTAGTCGATGCGCGCTTCGAGCAGAATGCGTGCGCTGTCACCGACGTCACTTTGCGCCGTGTCGAAGCGCGGCAGCGGTGGCATCGGCAGCTCGGGCGCGGCGCCGCTCACGAGCTGCGGCGTGGCGAAGAGTCGGACATCGGCCACCAGCGCGGTGTCATCGAGGGCCAGTCCGCCGTAGCGGATCGCGCCTGGGCGCAGCAGCAGCCAGAGACTGTCGGTGACCCGAATCGGTCGGCCCAACAGACCGTACCATCGCGCGAGACGCGAGCGCACGTCCCACGCGCCGAGTTCGCGATCGAGGCGGGGCAACTGCCGTCGCAGCAGACCACGCACGCCATCGAGCACGCGATCCGTCACGTCGATCTGGAACGCCGTGACGCGACACGCGTCACGCTCGGTGTCCGAGTACGGCGCCAGCGAGGTGAGTCGCGTCTTCGTGCGCAGTCGCCAGTCGGGCGTCATGTCGAGCTGCGTCTCGACGCGCGCACGCACGCGCGGCCGCTGATCACCGGTGCCGCAGGACGCGCTCACTGCTGGCAGCAGCGGCGGATCGTACCAACCGCGCCCTGCGTACGCGACCACCGTGCTGATCGCGAGGCGATTCCCATCGAGGGCCACATCAAACGGCTCGCGTCGCGCCTCGAACGCAAAGCGCTGTCGCGGATTGCGCGGGTGCCGGATCTGCCGGTCGAGATCGCCGAACTGCCGTGGCACGGCCTGTTCGAGGGCGCCCAATGCAATGCGCAGATCGAGCGCGATCGGTGCGTCCACCACCGAGACTGGCGGTGGTGGTAGCGTCACGGCCGTCGCCCCACCGCGCGCGACGGGCGGTGCCACGTCGATCGTGACCGGGTCGCCGCACGCGGCCAGCACCACCAGCATCGCGAGCATCGGTCGCGCGCCGACGCCTCCCCGACGGTAGCTTCGTCGCATGACTCCCTCCTTTGCAGGCAAAGTGGCCGTCGTGACCGGCGGCGGCAACGGGATCGGGCGCGCGACGGCGCAGCAGCTCCTCGCGGGCGGCGCGGCGGTGGCCATCTGGGACCGGGACGCTGCTGCACTCGGCGCGTGGGCCGCCGAGGCACAGACCGGCGCGCGCGTGCTGCCGTTGCGCGTCGATGTCCGCGATCGCCTCGCGATCGATGATGCGGTCGAACGCACGGTCGCGCACTTCGGAGCGATTCATGTGCTCATCAACAACGCCGGCGTCGTGCGGGACGCGCAACTGGTGAAGGTCGTGGACGGTACCCCGGTGGAGGGGATGTCCTCGAATGCGTTCGACGAAGTGATCGCCGTCAATCTGGCGGGCGTCTTCCACTGCACGCAGGCGGTGGTGCCGATCATGATGGCCAACGGTGGCGGCGTGATCTGCAACGCGTCGTCGGTCGTGGCGCGCGCTGGCAACTTCGGGCAGACGAACTACGTCGCCGCGAAGGCAGGCGTCGAAGGGATGACGCAGGTGTGGGCGCGCGAACTCGGTCGCCACGGAATCCGCGTGAACGCGATTGCGCCCGGATTCATCGGGACCGATATGACCGCTGCGATGCCGGCGCATCTGCTCGCGCGGCTCGCGGAACGTGCGCCGCTCGGGCGCCTGGGGACGCCGGAGGAGGTGGCCGAGGCGTACTGCTTTCTCTGCTCGGATGCCGCGCGGTTCATCACGGGGGCGGTGCTCCCGGTGGACGGCGGGCTCGTGATCGGGACCTGAAGGGCGCGGGCCGCGCCTGTCCGGGATTCCCTCTCGTGTGGGCGCGCCTTCAACCCTACCGTACCGCACGACGTAGTGGCTCGGACGAGGCGACGGTGATCTGACCGTCGCGCGTCCGCGCCGTCGTGCGTCCCACCCACCGTACTCCCCACCCGCCGTCGCCGATCGCGCGCGCTGCGCCCCGGCTACTCGGCACCTTCCCTCCCCGGAGGATCGATGGACACGCTGGTGCACACGGCCGTGCTTTCGCACGCGCCGCTCCCTGCGCGCGGCCGTGCGCGCTCGAGCGTATCGGCGCTCACACGTTGGCTGACGGCCACCTGGCTGCTCGTGTGCGCTGCTGCGACGCTGCCGACCCGCGGCGTTGCGCAGGATGCCCCGACCGCCCGCGTGACCGGTGTCGTGCGCGACACGGCCGCTGGAGAGGTGCTCTCCGCGGTGACGCTCACGCTCACGCCTGCCGGTACACGCACGGCCGGACGCCTCGAAGCACGCACGGATGCCGACGGTCGCTACGCCTTTCCGATTGTGCCGGCGGGGACGTATGTGCTGGAGGCACGTCGCCTCGGCTATCAGCCGTACACGCGCGGTGGTCTTGTGGTGGGAGCGGGCGCGGTCGTGACGGTCGATGTCCCCATGCTGCGCGCCGCGCTCAGTCTGCAGGCGGTCGTGTCCACGGGACTCGTCGATCCGAGCAGCGGCACGCGGGTCCCCTTTACGGTCGGCAAGGTGACGGCGGAGCAGGCGCCCGTGCCGGCCACGAACGCGCTCGAAACCATTCAGGGCAAGATCGCAGGTATCTCGGTCGTACCGGCCGGCCAGGCGGGCAGTGGCACCAACATCCAGTTGCGTACCCCGACGTCGATCAACAAGTCGAACTCGCCCCTCATCGTGGTCGACGGCGTGCTGCAGACCGACGCGTTCGGCGGCGCGAGCGCCGACCTGCAGGGCATGGACATCGAGAGCATCGAGGTCGTGAAGGGCGCCGCGGCCGCGTCGCTCTACGGCGCGCGCGCGGCGGCCGGTGTCATCCAGATTCGCACAAAGCGTGGCACCGAGTTGGCACAGGGTGTGACGCGCTTCAACGTGCGCTCCGAGTTCGGCTCCAACTCGCTGCCACAGCGCGTGCAGTGGGCGCAGCGCCACTCGTTCCTCACGAACGCGCAGGGTGAGTGGGTGAACGCGACGGGGCAGGTGGTCGATCGCAACAATCGTGTGCCACGCCCGATCTACGAGCGCTTCCAGGACCAGAACTACGCACCCGGCACGACGTTCGATCAGGTGCAGGAGTTCTTCGATCCGGGCAACTTCTATCGCAACTCGCTCAACATCGCACAGAACGGCGACAAGACGAACTGGTTCTTCAGCGTCGTGAATCAGAGCGAGGACGGCGTCGTGCTCAACGCCGGTCGCTACCAGCAGAACGACTTCCGCCTCAACCTCGATCATCGTCCGCGCAGCGACCTGTCGTTCTCGGTGAGCGCCTATCACAGCCGCTCGACGCGGCAGAATCTCTACGACGACACGTTCTTCGATCTCATCAATCAGGCCCCGGACGTCAATCTCCGGCTCCCCGATCCGGATGGCACGCGCTACGTCTATCAGCCGGATCCCGAAGGTCGCGAGGAGAATCCGCTCTATGTGCTCAGCACGGAGGAGAACCAGCGGCTTCGCGCTCGCACGCAGGGCAGCCTGGAAGCGCGCTACGCCCCGTTGGGATGGCTCAACTTCGACGCCACGCTCAGCTATGATCGCTCCGACCGGCGCACGAACTTCTTCCTCGATCAGGGCGTCAAGACGGAGGGCTTCGCCGAGGGGGGACCGGGTGAGATGCAGCAGTTCACCGGGACGACCGATGCGCTCAACCTCATCGCGAGCGCCAACGTGCTCAAGCGCGTGGGGGCCGTGACGCTGCGTGGGACAGTGCGTGGCCTGATGGAGCGTGAGGACAACCAGACCACGACGGCCGAGGGCAACACCTTCGCCACGCCGGGTGTGAAGAGCCTCAACAACGCGCAGAACCGCTTCGTGTCGTCGCTGTTCGAACAGATCCGGACCAACTCGCTCGTACTGAGCACGGCGGCCGACTGGAACGGCAAACTCATCGTGGACGCGCTCGTGCGGCAGGATGGATCGTCGCTCTTCGGCCCGGAGGAGCAGGAGAACTGGTACTATCGCGCGTCGGGCGCGTATCGGCTCAGTGAGGAATCGTGGTGGCCGTTCGCGTCGATCAACGAGTTCAAGCTGCGTGCCTCGCGCGGCACCGCCGGTGGTCGGCCCAGCTTCACCGACCAGTACGAGACGTTCGGCTTCATCGAAGGCGGCGGGGTGGTGAAGCAGAATCTCGGCAATCGCTTTCTGCGGCCCGAGGAATCGGAAGAAACGGAAGTCGGCGTCGATCTCATCGTGAAGGACCGCTACTCCGCGCAGTTCTCGTACGCGCGGCAGGTCACGACCGATCAGCTCATTCTGGTGCCGCTCGCGGGATTTGCCGGCTTTGCCAACCAGTGGCAGAACGCCGGTACCGTGACCGGCAACACGTTCGAACTCACACTCGAAGCGGACCTCGTGCGGCGTCCGACGTTCACGTGGCGCGCCGGCCTGGTCGCCGATCGCTCGCGCAATCGCATCACCGAGTTCAATCGTACCTGCTTCCGCACGCAGACCATCGCCTTCCGCTGCGCGGGCGAGACGCTTGGTGCGATGTACGGCTTCCGCTTCATCGGCGAAGCGAGCGAACTGCCGGCCAACGTCGGCGATCGCGCGAGCGAGTTCCAGAGGAACGACGAAGGGCTGCTCGTCTGGGTGGGACCGAACAATCAGTTCACCGAGGGCGAGGCCAAGCGGCTGTGGGGCACCGCCACCACGATCGGGACCGCCAACTACCAGTGGGGCATGCCCATCCGTCAGCTCGATTCGGCGGGCAATGCCGCGATCGTGAAGATCGGCGATGGCAATCCCGGCTTCCGGTACGGCATCTCGAACAACATCCAGTGGCGGGGCATCTCGCTCTTCATGCTGTGGGACGCGCAGGTGGGCGGTGACGCCTACAACCAGACCAACCAGCGCATGTATCAGTACCAGCGGTCGAGCGATGTCGATCAGACCGGCAAGGCGCAGGAGCTCAAGAAGCCGATCGAGTACTACGTGAACCTCTACGCCGCGAACGACCCCACGTCGTACTTCGTGGAGGATGCGAGCTTCGTCAAGCTGCGCGAGTTCTCGCTGCGCTACCGGTTGCCATCAAGCTTCACGAACGCGTTGGCCCGCCTTGGCGTGAGTCAGATGGGCGTCTCGCTGATCGGCCGCAACCTGCTCACGTTCACGAACTACAAGGGCTACGATCCGGAGGTCGGCAACACGATTCTCCGCCTCGACAGCTTCGACTATCCGCGGTATCGCACGTTCACCACCAGCGTGGACATCACCTTCTGATGCGCACCGCACCTTCTGCCTTCGGAGACTCCATGTCCAGGATCATCGTGGCGGCGGCCTCGATCGCGGCCCTTGCCCTGTCCGGCTGTCAGGACCTCACGGTCGAAAACGTGAATGTGCCGGACCGGACGCGCGCTACCCAACAGCCCATCTCCACGGAGTCGTTCGTCTCGACGTCGTTCCGAACGCTCTGGCCGGTGATCGGCCACGACGATTACCCCTCGTGGGCGCTGTCCACGATTGCTCACGAGATCACCTCCGGCTTCGCGGACTTCGGTCAGCTCGAGCTCTCGGCGGAGCCACGCGACGCCTGGAACAACAGCGAGGTGAACGCGCGCCGTTTCGTCAACGAGACCCCATGGTTCGGCCTCTATCGCACGATCTCGGCGGTGAACGATGCCGTGCAGGCCATCGACAACGGCACGGTGATCGTGGATGCGCCCCGCACCGCGCGGGCGAAGGCCGTGGGCAAGCTCGTGCAGGGCGTCGCGCATGGCTACCTCGGGTTGTACTTCGACAAGGCCGTCGTGGTCGATGAGACCACCAAGCTCGACACCATCAAGCGCACGCCCGACTTCACGGCGTATCCCGAGGTGATCGAGGCGGCGGTGGAGATGATCGACGATGCGATTGCCGTGGCCGGGACGCAGAACTTCACGCTGCCGGCCGACGGCTGGTTCTATACGGCGATGACGCGCGACCAGTTCGTACGGCTGGCGAACTCGCACGTGGCGCGCCTCCTCGCGTACGCGCCGCGTACGCGGGCGGAGCGCGCGGCCGTGGACTGGAACGAAGTCATTCGTCGCGTCGATGCGGGAATTCAGCAGGACTTCGCACCGCAGGCGCAGCCGGACATTCTCTTTGACGACTGGAAGCGTCTGGTGGCGCGGCTCCGTACCGCTGGCCGACCGAGTGATTTCGGTCGTCCGAGCTACTGGATCGTGGGACCGGCCGATTCGACCAACGGCTTCGTGAACTGGGCGAGCACGCCCGTCGCCAATCGGCAGCCGTTCCAGTTGCGCACGCGGGATCGCCGCATTCAGGGGCCCACCGGTCCGGCGTCACCCGGCAAGTATGTCGGCTTCAACCAGAACAACCTCTTTCAGGTGGCGCGCGGGACGTACCGATTCTCGTGGTACTTCTTCGGGCGCTGGGGCACCGGCACGTCGTGGCAGGACACGCCGCAGGCGTCCATCACGGTGGCGGAGATGGACCTGCTCAAGGCCGAGGCGCTCATCCGACTCAATCGTGCCTCGGAAGCGGTGGCGCTCATCAACAAGACGCGGGTGGCCAACGGTGAACTACCACCCGTCACGATCGACGGACCGCCCAACACGCCGGGGTGCGTGCCGCGCAAGCTCAACGGGCAGTGCGGGAGCCTCTGGGATGCACTGCGCTACGAGAAGGGGATCGAGATGCTCGGCGTGAACGGCGTCGTCCGCTTCTTCGACATGCGCGGCTGGCAGGGATTGCCCGAGCACAGCATTACGCAGCTGCCGGTACCTGGTCGCGAGCTCGGCACGCTGCTGCTTCCCAACTACACGTTCGGCGGTCCCGGGGGCGCGTCGAGCGCTCCGGCGCCGGCGCCGGAGACATGTCCAGTCACACTGCCGCGATGTGCGTAGGCTCGCGAGGGGTGCGTACGTGAGCACCTGCGCGTGATGACTCCCACGAAATCGAACGCGGGGCCCGGGACATGCCCAAGCCTCGCGTTCGATTTATGTGTCGCGTAAGGTGCACCTACGCAAAGCATTTTACAGTAATGCTATATGCTGCCTTGCATCGGCTAATACATGAGCAGCGAGGCCACCGTCAGCTTCCCCCAGTCGGGGCCTCCGGCGCCGCCACAGGCGTCGGCCGATCTCGACTGCGCAGCGTGCCATCACCCAGCGCACCACCGCCCTGTGAATCGGCGTTTTCGCCCCAGCACCACGCCCGTCCGTCGCGATCGAGTGCGCACGTGTGCGCGTCGCCCGCCGCGATCTGCGTGAAGGGACGGTCGGCGCGCACACGCACCGGCGCCGGCTGCGACGCCCCGGTCCCGTCGCCAAGGCCGCCGTTGTAGTTCGACCCCCAGCACCACGCGCCGCCGTCGCGGTCGAGTCCGCACACGCGGTGCTTGCCTGCCGCGAGCTGTGCGAAGGCGATGCCACCGACCACCGGTGACGGCACGAACGTGTTGGGCCTTGGCGGCTCGCCCTGGCCGAGCTGCCCGTCGAAGGCGATCCCCCAACACCAGGCCGCGCCGGTCGCCTCGAGGCCACAGGTCACCGACTCGCCCGCCGTCAGGGACACGAACGGAACACTCGATCGCACGGCAACCGGGGTGGTCCGATCGGTGATGGTACCGTCGCCGAGCAGTCCACCGTCGCCCCAGCACCAGGCCTGCCCGTCGGCGGTGAGGCCACACACATGCAGCCGCCCGGCAACAATGCTCGCGAAGCGCTGATCCGTGCGAACCGGCTCACCCTCGGCGCGCGGGACGCTGTCGCGTCGTGCGTCTCCGCGCTCGCCGTGCACGTCGGTGCCCCAGCAGCTCACGACACCGTCACGATCCGTGACGCAGGTGACCTTGGCTCCCAGCGCGAGCGACTGCGCCCGTGGATGCCCGCGGACGGCGATCGGGATTTCCGAATGATCCTCGAGGGCGTCGCCGAGCTCGAGATCGTGATTGTCGCCCCAGCAGTGCAGTTGGCCCTCGCGGTCCGCGCCGCACACGTGCGTTTCGCCCGCCACCAGCTGCGCGAAGCGCACGGAGGTCTTCACTGGCGTGGGCAAGTACCGGTCGAGCGAGTCGCCGACGCCGAGTTGGCCGAGGCGATTGCCGCCCCAGCACCAGGCGCGGCCATTGCCGTCGAGTCCACAACTGAACCGCAGGCCGGCCGTGATCGAGGCAAACCGCAAGGCGCGCTCCGAGGGCACGCCGGCAGTGTTCGAGTCGGGACTCGAGGTCTCTGCGGCGCCGGTCGTGGCGGGCGGCGCCATGCGGATCGACGGTGCGTCCGTGCCGCCGCAGGCCTCGGCCAGCGCGACGGTACCGATCAGCAATGTCCGAAGACGACGGAGCAGGGGCAGGGCAGGTCGTGTCATCACATCAAAGCAAACACGTTGCGCTCGAAAAACGAGCCCGACAGCGCGTCACGGTTCGCGCAGGTGGACGGGCGTCTCGGGCGGCTGTCGCTTCCACCGCCGGTGATGCCAGAAGTACTGCCCCGGCGCACGCCGGATGTGCCGCTCGAGCGCCTGATTGCACGAGAGCACAACGCGGTCGATGTCCGCCTCGCGATCGCCGGTGTCGTGGACGGGGACCTCTTCGATGGCGAAGCGATACGTGCCGTTGGGCAACCGCGTGCAGCTCGCGAAGACGACGGGCGTGCGCAAGCGCAGCGCGAACACCCCGGCACCACGCGGCGTGCGCGCAGGGCGTCCGAAGAAGGGCGCGAACGTGGACGCGAGCCCGAGCGCGTCCTGATCGGACAGAAAGGCGATCACATAGCCCGCGCCGAGTGCACGCGGCACACGACGCGCGGCGACGAGATCACGAATGAGCTCGGCGCCGAGTTGGGCACGCCCCCGCGCGACGTACGCGTCGAACAGCGGGTTCTCCATGCCGCGATAGATCGCGCCGGTTGGCACGCCACGCGCGCTGAGATAAGCACCGCCAAGCTCCCAGTTGCCGAGATGCCCCGTGACGAGAATCACGCCTTTGCCGTGCGCGACGGCGGCCTCGAGGATGTCCCAGCCTTCGACTTCCGTGACGAGCGAACGGACGGTCTCCGGCGACGCACCGGGCAGCACGGCCGCTTGAACGAACGTGCGTCCGATGCTGTCGTACGCCTCGCGCGACGTGCGCAGGATCTGCGCCTCGCTCCACTCGGGAAAGACGGCGCGCAGGTGCCGTTCCACGACGCGACGTCGTACGCCAAACGGCCAGCGGGCAAGGCGGCCGAGCCATCCGCCCACGGCACTCGCGCGCGCGAAGCCGAGCGTACGGAGCAGCGCGACGACGACCAGAATCGCCGCGTACTGCACGCGATGCGCAACCGTGGGAGCAGACGCGGCCGCCGGCTCGTGCTGGGTGCGACCTGGTTCGGATGTGGGGGCTGTGGACATGGACCGCAGTGCGAGACGCGCGATCGGTGATCAGACCGCCGCAACGACAGACGGCGTCGTTCCGCAGAGGAACGACGCCGCCGTCGGGACTTCATGCACCGTCGGCGTCAGGCGACGCCGACGGAGTGGCTCAGTTGCTGAGCGTGATCAGCACGCGACGGTTCGTCGCGCGGCCGTTGTCCGTGTTGTTCGGCGCGAGCGGGCTGCCTTCGCCGTTCGTGGACGTGGTGATACGCGACGCGGCAACACCCTTCGAGACGAGATAGTCTCGCACCTGGTCAGCGCGCTGCTGACCGAGCTTGGTGTTCGAGGCCTCGCTGCCGATCGCGTCCGTGTTGCCCTGGACGTTGATCGTGCGCGACATGTTCTCCGACACGAGCAGCGACTCGGCGATCTGGTCGAGAACCTTCTTCGCTTCGTCGGTGATGGCGTCTCGGTTGAACGCGAACTGCACGGCGCCGATCACGATGGCCTTGCCGGGCGTCGTCACACGGATCGTGTCGAGACGACGGGTGATGACCGTGTCACGCTGCACGATGCGCTCGATGACCGTGTCCACGCGCGGCTTGCGGTCGCTCGTGAAGAGGGCGATGGAGACACCGGCCTGCGCACCGAAGTTGACGTGGCTCTCGCCTTCGATGTTCGGGCTGTCGTTACCGCTGCTCTGGTTGGCAATGCCTTCGAAACGCAGCGACCACATGTCGTTGAGCGCGTAGCGCAGGCCGACGAGGCCCGAGGGACCGCCGCCACGCGGGGCGACCTGACGCTGACGGCCGTACGCGTCGTACGCGTAACCGGCGCCGACGAGGAACTTGAGCTTGTCGTTGATGGGCGCGTTGTAGAGCAGACGATAGTTCCACAGCGCGTGCGACACGCGGTTGAGCGAGTCGAGCACGGTGCCCGTGAGCGGACGGTTCACGTCGGCGTCAACGTACGACAGATCCATTTCGAGCATCAGGTTCTTCAGCACGTAGATGCCCGCGCGACCGCCGCCACCGATGGCGGGATCGAGCTGCTGCACATCACCGAACGAGCTGAAGCGACCGAAGCCGCCGATTTCCACCGCACCCTGACGCTGCGCCTGAAGCGAAGCGGGCAGGGACAGGGCAACCACCGTGCCCAACGCGAACGAAGCAAGAGTACGCATAATCCTCCCGTGAGTGTGACACTTCCGACGGACTGAACCGCCGAAGCAGCCTGCTGGATGACAACACGGCCACGACATGCAACGACGCGGCGCGAAAGCATCCGCAGACCTGGCGTGACCGGAACCCGAATGAACCCCGATGTCAGCGCCCGCAGCGGTTGCTAGAGAACAACTTACGCAGCAAACGCCAGAGGGCAACCTTTTTGTGCGTCACGGTGCCGGGTTTCCGCTGCAACCGGTTCCCCGAGGAACCGTCACAGCCTGCGCCCGAACCCTTCCCTCGACACGCGCCGAGGGCCATGATGACCGACAGGTGGACGATTCAGGCCGTCCGCTGATACACGACGCGGATTGGGATGCACCGTCCGCGTCGCCTGCGCCCAGACCCGCCGACGCTCCCCCATGTCACTTCGCCCCGTCTTCGGGACCCTCGACCGCGAGCAGATTGACGCCTTGCTCGCGCGGCATCACGTGGCCCGGATCGCCTACGCGCACCGCGACCGGGTCGATCTTGAGCCCATCCACATCGTCTGTCGTGACGGCTGGCTCTATCTGCGCACGCAACCGGGGACCAAGCTGGCCACGTTGCGTCACAGCCCGTGGGTGGCGGTAGAGATCGACGAAGTCCACGGCCTGTTCGAGTGGGCAAGTGTCGTGGTGCGCGGCCGGCTCACGCTGCTCGAGGATGGTCCGCACGACGACGCACGCGCCCGGTACGCGACCGCCGTCGCGGCCCTGCGTACGCTCGTCCCGGCGGCCTTCACACCCGACGACCCCACCCCCGATCGCACCGTGATCGGCGCGCTCTACCTCGACGAGGTGGAAGGGCGGCGGGCCACCTCGGCGCCAACCGCGGCGGCCTCGTGAGCAACGGCAAGGGACATGCGTGGCCCTCGCTCGCGCCGGTGGTCGAGGGCGTGCCGCCCGCGCTCGACGATGCCGCGGCGCAACCGCCCGCCGAGTTGTCGGATCGCAAGGCGCTCGAGGAGGAGACGGAGCGGCTGCTCGACCAGCTCGCGCGTTTGCAGCAGCTCTTCTTCGCCGATGGCCGGCGCGCGCTGCTGCTCGTGCTCCAGGGGCGTGATGCGTCAGGGAAGGATGGCACGATCAAGACCGTCGTGGGCGCCTGCAATCCGATGGGGGTGCGCATCGCGTCCTTCGGTCCACCCACGGAACGCGAGCGCGCGCACGATTTTCTCTGGCGGGTGCATCAGGTCGTGCCGCCGCGGGGGGTGATCGGCGTATTCAACCGGTCGCACTACGAAGACGTGCTCGTGGTGCGCGTGCGCAATCTCGCGCCGCCCTCGGTCTGGCAGCCGCGTTTCGCGCAGATCCGCCACTTCGAGGCGCTGCTCGCGGACACGGGTACGATCATCATCAAGTGCTGCCTGCACGTGTCGCGCGATGAGCAGCGTCAGCGCTTCCTCGAACGCCTCGATGACCCGAAGAAGAACTGGAAGTTCCGACTCGGCGACCTCGAGGATCGGGCGCACTGGGAGGGGTACACCGAGGCGTATCGGGACGCACTCGCGCACACCAGCACCCCGTCGGCGCCGTGGTACGTGGTGCCGGCCGACGACAACAAGGTGCGCAACTACTACGTCGCGCGACTTCTGGTGGACGCGCTCGCGCGGCTTGACCTTTCGTATCCCCGTATCGATCCGGCCGTGGAGCACGCCGCGCGCGGGTTCGCGTGAGGTGCTGGGTCGCTTAGCGTACGAGCGCACATGACGCGCGCGGAGTGGTTGGGGGTGTTGCGCTTCGCGCACGTGCTCGGCGCGGTTCTGCTGCTGGGCAACGTGATCGTGTCGGGCATTTGGGCCGCTCTTGGTATGCGGCGTGACGCCGGTGTGGACCCGCGCGCAGTGGCGCGTGGTGTGATCGCCACCGATTGGTGTTTCACGCTGCCGGGGGGCGCGCTCGTCTCGGCGACTGGCGTGGCGATGGCGTGGATGTCGGGGTGGCCGCTCTGGCAGACGCCCTTCGTGCGGTGGGGGCTGCTCGGGTTGGGCACCAGCACGGCGCTCTGGTTGTTCCTCCTGGTGCCACTGCAGCGCGCGTGGGTGCGCGCGGCGTCGGTTGAAACGGCGCGGGTGGCGTATCGTCGCTGGAGTGTGGTCGGCTGGGTGGCGACTGCACCGCTGGTGGCGGCTCTGTGGGCCATGGCAACGCGTCGCTGACGACGCGTGGGCGCCGGCGTCCCCAACCTCGAGGGCAGGGATGATGACCGGCATGATGGAGCGGCTGCTGCCGCTGTTGGCGTGGATTTTCGGAACGTTTCTCGCGTCGCTCGGCGCGGTCGTGACGGCCGACGCGGCCGCGCGATTCTACCTGCGCCTCGATCGCCCGTCGTGGGCGCCCCCGGCGTGGTTGTTCGGGCCCGCGTGGTCGCTGCTCTACGTGCTCATGGCCGTGGCCGCGTTTCGCGTGTGGGAGCAGGCCGGCTGGGCGGGGGCGCGCGTCGAGTTGTCGCTGTACGTGGTGCAGCTCGTGCTGAACGCCGGGTGGTCGTGGTTCTTCTTCGTGAAGCGCACCGGGCTCGGCAGCACGATCGAAGCGGCGATGCTGTGGACCGCCGTGACGGCGACGGGTGTGGCGTTTGGTGCGCGCGATGCGATCGCGGGGTGGCTCTTCGTGCCGTACATCGCCTGGGTGACCTTCGCGACCGCGCTCACGATTTCCGTGTGGCGTCGCAACCCGGAGCTGCTCGCGGGGCAGGGGGCGCGCGACTGAGCGACCTGTCGCGCCCCTTTTGGTTGGCGCGACCGCCGGTTATGCTTCCCGTTCTGTCCGGGTGCAGTTGCGCCCGGTACGGGACGTAGCGCAGCCCGGTAGCGCACCTGAATGGGGTTCAGGGGGTCGCGGGTTCGAATCCCGCCGTCCCGATGTAGACGGTGTACGAGACATGCATGCAGACCCGCTGATATTCGCGATTGGCGGGTCTGTGTCGTTTCGGTGCCACGTGACGTCCCCGGTGCGCGCCGCAGGGAAACCGGCTGAGAGGAGAGACGAACCGGTGCGACTCGGACACCGTCTCCGAATCGCGTTCGCGTCCACCGCGCGCGTCCTGCTCCCTGTCGTTGCGCCCTCAGACCAGCAGCAGAATCGCGTTCCCGAAGTTGTGTAGCAGAATGGGCAGCATCACACTGCGCGTCTTCATCACGAGCCAGACCGCGATGAGGGACGGGCCAGCGGTGAGCAGCATGGTCAGCGGCTCAAACGCGAAGTGTCCGCCACGGAATCCGAAGGCGTGCGCGAGGCCGAACAGTGCGCACGAGACGATCGCGCCCCAGCTCCAGGCCACGCCGAGCACGCGCGTGCGTCCCGGAAAGGCGCGGTCGAGCGCGAGCAGCAGCACGCCGCGATAGAAGGCTTCCTCTTGGATGCCGGGGAGAGTGAGCTGGAAGGCGATCTGCTCTGGCGAAGCGGGTTCGTTCGGTAGCAGCAGCGCGAGCCCCAGGAACAGCCCGGCGTACAGGGCGCACACGAGAGCGACCCACGCGCGTTCATTCGCGTCCTGACGGATCGTCAGCCCGGTATCCCTCCAACCGAATGCTCGCGTCGATGCCACTGCGATGGTTGCGGCGAGCGCAAGCAGCTTTCCCTGCCAGTTATAGTCGCCGGCGGGGATGAGGCGAGGCAACAGACCATAGCCATTGGTCAGCAGCAGGTCGTTGAGCAGCACCAATCCGGACGCTGCGAGCAGCCACTGCGCCGACACCCCACCACGCCGGACGAGTGCCACGAAGGCACCCGTCAGCAGCAACAGGCCGATTACGCCTGCAATCCCGATCAGGCCATGCACCTGCATATCGTCTCGCTCCTCATTGCGGTACGAGACGAACCTTGCCGACTCCTACGCATTACGCGTCTCAGAAGGTGGCGGGTCGTTTCTCAACACCTGCCTGACGTTGCTCGCAAGCTGGCCCGCCAGCTCGAAAGGCGTCAGGGCGCGATGACGGCGGGTGTGCGCGGTGTGATGATCCCGCGGTCCCCTCGTGCGCCTGCCGCGCGCAGCGCCTCGGCGCGCACCGCGCTCGGAGGCCGCCCCTCGAGTTCCTTGAACACGCGGTTGAACGTGGGCAGGGAGGCGAAGCCGCTCGCGAAGGCGATGGCGATCAGCTTGTCGTGCTGACGCGCCGGGTCCGTCAGGAGCCGACGCGCCTCGGCCACGCGGTAGGTATTGAGGAACGTGCGGAAGTGTTCGTGCCCCAGCTGCTCGTGGATGAGTCGTCGCACGGTCTTCTCCGTGCTGCCCATCGCCTGAACGAACGCCGCGAACGTGAGATCGGGATTGCGGTACAGATGCTCCTCTACCATGAGCTGCCGGAGGCGCGTCAGGCGTGGGTCGTCGGGACCGTGGTGCGTCGCTTGTGTGGTGGGTGCGATGGACGCATCGGGTATGTCGGACGCCGCCGCGCCCGCGGGTGCGTGCTGCGTCACCGGCACGTGAGCCGCTTCGCCGCTGCCATGCGCGATCGCATCGATGCGGACGAGCCACAAGACGAACGCCAGCAGCATCGTGTTCTGCACGAGCGGCAGGACCGGCGGCTGCCACTCGAGGCCCATGAAGACATCGACGCCGAGATCGAAGCCCAACTGACCAAGGAGCGCGAGCACCGTGAACCGGCGCATCCGCCGTCGCGTGTCGAGCAGATCGCCGGCACGGTCACGGAGCACGCGCCAGCCGAGATGCACGACGATGCCAAGCCCGAGCACGACGAGCACACGCGAGAGCCCGGCGTCGGCCAGCCCTGCGCCGAACACCCGACGATCCGCACTGGCCAGCACGAGCCACGCGACGCCGACCGCGAGCACCGCGCCACGCGGGCGGAACGTCACGTCGAAGACCGCCAGCCCGTACCACCAGAGAAAGACGGTGGTGTAGCCCGCGAGCACGACGGCCGGGTAGGCAAGCGCTCCCTCGAGCCGCAGTGCCGGAGCCATCGCGTTGCCGGCCAGGAAGCCGCAGAGGCAGAGCGCGAGGGGGATGAAGTAGCGGCGGGACTGTCGCGATGACGTCGCGGCCAGCAACAGGAGCGTGGCGCCCGCGACGCGAATGATCACGTCGAGTTGATGAAGCGGCATTCGGAGGGGACACGTGGTGCGTCGCAACAGAGTCGCCGCCTCATGGAAGCGCGCGGCGTACTGCATGACGGCGATCGCTCTGTCGTACGGCGGCGCGCCGCGTCACGTTTCGCGCGCGCGATGACCCGGCTGACTTGCGCGCCATAGATTCGACGTGACGCGCAGGGAACCCGCCATCGCATCGCAGACTTCACGACCATGACGAAGCAAGACCGCCGCGATCAGATCCGCTTCGCTCGCGCACCGCATCTCGCCGACACCGAGATTCTCGAAGCCACGTATTTCTCCCAGGTCTTCGGAAAGCACACGCACGACGAGTTCGCGATCGGTGTCGTTGATGCGGGGAGCCACGTCTCCGAGTGGGGTGGTGCCACCCATCGCGCGGGGGCCGGTGCGCTCATCGTGAACAATCCGGGCGATATCCACACCGGACGCCCTGGTGATCGCGACGGCTGGTCGTACCGCATGTTGTATCCGCCACCATCATTGCTCACGGATGTGGCAACGCAGCTTGGCGATCGCACGGGGCGACTCCCGCGCTTTGGTGCGCCCGTCTTCGACGACGTTCATGGCGCCCAAGCCGTCGGCGACCTCGTGCGTGCGTTGCTTCGGGGGGCAGAGCCGCTCGAGACGCATTCGAAGTTCCTTGTGCTGTTCGGGGGACTGCTGCGGCGCCACGCGGTCGTGCCGCCGCTCGTGGCGCAACTGCGTTCCGCACCACGCGCGGTCGGGATCGCGCGCGAGTATCTCGAGGCGCACCTGACCGAGTCGGTGTCGCTGAGCGCGCTGGCGGAGCTCGTCGGCCTGCGCCCGCTGTATCTCATCCGCGCGTTCCGTCGAGCGGTGGGGCTGCCACCGCATGCGTATGTCATCCAGCGGCGTGTGCAACTGGCCAAGCGACAGATCGCATCCGGCGCATCACTGGCGCGCGTCGCTGCGATGACGGGCTTCGCTGATCAGAGTCATCTGTCACGACACTTTCGTCGCCTCGTGGGGGTTCCGCCGGGACGCTACGCGCGTGCCGTGAGCGCGTCGGTCGCCCGGACCGAGGTCAGGATCGTACAAGACGGACGTCGGGCGGCTCGGTAGGGTAGGGCACACGCTCCTTCCCCCAACCGAACGCCTCATGTCCGACTCCTATGTTCACGGCTACGACTCGCGCGAATCCGTGCGTCTCGGCGATCAGGCCGACGCCCTCGTTGATCTGTTGCACGCCGACACGGCCTTCCCCGACGGCAGCACGGTGCTCGAAGTCGGGTGCGGCGTCGGCGCGCAGACGGTCACACTCGCGCGACGCAGTCCGCGAGCGCTGATCACCGCGATGGACCGCGCGCCGTCATCGCTCGCCGAGGCCGAGCGCCGCGTGGCGGCGGCGGGCCTTCGGAATGTGACGTTCGTCGAGGCGGACCTGTTCCGCCCGCCGTTCGGTCCGGCGTCGTTCGACCATCTGTTCGTGTGCTTCGTCCTCGAGCATCTGTCGGATCCGGCCGCCGCGCTGCGCACGCTCGTCCCGCTGGTGCGTCCGGGAGGATCCGTTACCGTGATTGAAGGCGATCACGGCTCCATCTGCTTTCACCCGGAGGACGCCGATGCGCGGTCGGCGATTGCCGCGCAGGTCGCACTGCAGCGCGACGGAGGCGGCGACGCGCTGATCGGTCGTCGGCTGTACCCGCTCCTTGCGGATGCAGGGTTGGTGGGCGTCTCCGTGGCTCCGCGCCTGGTGTATGTCGACGGGAGCCGACCGGAACTGGCCGACATGTTCACGCGCCGGACGTTCACCGCGATGATCGCGGGCGTCCGCGAGCGGGTGCTGGCCTCGGGACGCATGGAGGCAGCGCGCTTCGATGCGGGCATACGCGCGCTGGAGCGCGCGGCCGCGCCGGACGGCGTCTTCTGCTACACGTTCTTCAAGGCGGTGGGGCACAGAACACCATGAACACGCCCCGCGCGAGATGAGCGTCGTCAGGAGTCGCTGCCCCATAGCCGAAACTTCACGTGCTTCGAGGCCGACCGGAAATCATGGTCGGCGCTGAGCAGGACAAGATCGTGGCGGACGCACAACTGGATCAGCACCGCGTCGATTGTTCCGATCTGCACACCGTTCCGACGACAGGTGTTGCGAATCGCGGCCGCTTCGATGTGGTCGTGTCGATCAGGCTGGAGAAACGCCAACGCGGCGAATCGTTCGATCAGTTGTGCTCGCGCCTTGGGGCCGGAGAACCCCTGCAGGAGTTCCTGCAGCACGAGGCCCGTCGTGAATATCTGGTCCGCGCCCTCGAGTGCACTGCGCAGCAGCTCGACGGATGGCGTCGCCGTCGCGACATCGCGGCGGAAGGCGAGCGACCACACGGACGTGTCAACGAGCAGGCTCACGAACGGCGCGACCGCTCTGCCTTGTAGTCGTACGTCGGGTCCCACTCGAGTTTGCCGAACAACTCCGCCACCCGTCGCTGTTCGCGCCGGGCGATGAACTCCTGCAGGGCGCGCGTGACTGCCGCCTTCTTCGTGGGCTCGCCGCTCACGCGAAAGGCGTGGTCGAGCAGTTCCTGATCGAGTGCGAGATTGGTCGCCATGTGTGTAACTCCTGTACGTTAACGCTACACAACGATGCTGAAGAAGGCAACTCGGGCCTGTCATCGCGCTGCCGGCACGCGCTCGCCCGGATCCGCTTTGGCAGTCTCACGAGCGCGTACGAAGCCCGCCCTCGAGCCGACCCCTGTGGCGCGGAGCCATCGCGGTCCGCTCCGCTAAGTTGGTGCACGATGTCCCCCCTCCCCTCCGTCCCCGCAGCCCTCGACCCGCGCGATCCGGCGTTCGTGGCCAACCCCTACCCGGCCTATGCGCACCTGCGCGCCCTCGGGCCGGCCGTCACCTGGGATGCCCTCGGCCTGACCTGCTTCACGCGACACGCCGAGGTCAACGCGCTGCTGCGTGACCGACGCTTCGGACGCCAGGTGCTGCACCTCACCACACGTGAGGCACTGGGGTGGCCACCACCGGCGGCCCATCTCGCGCACTTCGACGCGTTCGAGGCGCACTCGCTGCTCGAACTCGAGCCACCCGCCCACACGCGACTGCGCGCGCTCGTCACGCCGCCGTTCGTGCCACGTGCCGTCGCGGCGCTCGAGCCGCGCATCGAAGCGCTCGCGCACACGCTCATTGATGGCTTCGCAGCCCGCGGCAGCGGCGATCTGCTCACGCTCTTCGCACAGCACCTGCCGGTGCTCGTGATCGCCGGCATGCTCGGTGTGGACACGGCCATGGTGCCACAGCTGCTCGCGTGGTCACATGACATGGTGGCCATCTACCAGGTGCGCCGCGATCGCGGCATCGAGGACCGCGCCGAACGGGCGACGCAGCAGTTCGTGGCCTGGATGCGCACACAGGTGACCGAGCGTCGCGCTGCGCCGGCCCATGATGTGCTCTCGCAGCTGGTCACTGCACGCGATACGACCGGTGACACGCTCAGCGATGACGAGATCATCACCACCGCCATCCTGCTGCTCAACGCCGGACACGAGGCCACGGTGCACGCCATCGGCAACGGCGTGGCTGCACTGCTTGGCGCACGCGCCGACGGTGTGCGCGTGTTCCTTGAGGCGCCCGTGACCACCGCCGAAGAGATGCTGCGCTTCGATGCGCCGCTGCACCTGTTCACACGCTACGCGCTCGAGGACGTCACCGTGGGGGGCCGACGATTCGCCATGGGCGAGCAGATTGCGCTGCTGCTCGGCTCGGCCAACCGCGATGGCACATGCTTCGCGCGCGCCGATGACTTCGACGCGCAGCGACACCCCAATCCGCACGTCGCCTTCGGCGCCGGTCGCCACGCGTGCCTCGGGGCACCGCTCGCACGCCTCGAACTGCGCACCGCCGTGCGCGTGCTCTTCGAGCGGCTGCCGTCGCTGCAACTGGATGGCGCGCCTACGGTGGCCGATACGTGGCACTTTCGCGGCCACTCGGCCGTGCCGGTCCGGTGGACGCCAGCCACCGCATGAGGACGGCGTGCTCGCTCACCTGATCACCCGGCCCTCGCCGCGACACGGGCTCGGCGTGTTCGCCACGGCGCCCATCCGCCAACACGCGCTCGTGATCGAGTACGCGGGCGAACACATCACGCACGACGAGGCCGCGCGGCGCTACCCGGAGCAGGGGACGGTCGAGCGGCCGGAGCACACGTACGTGTTGCAGCTTGACGCTGAGCGGGTGATCGACGCGAACGTGGGCGGGAATGACGCGCGTTTCATCAACCACAGCTGCGCGCCCAATCTCGAACCGGTGGCTATCGGCGATCACCTGTGGCTCGTCGCGCGGCGCGACATTGCCGCCGGCGAAGAGTTGGGCTACGACTACGCGATTGAGCTCGACGTGCCGCACACGCCGGCGCTCAAGAAGCGCTGGCCCTGCGCCTGCGGTGCGGACACCTGCCGCGGCACGCTGCTGCGCGCCAAGCGGGCCCCGCGCGATGCCGACGCGCGGGCCGTGCACGCCGCGGTTGCGCGGCAACTGCAGGCGCTGCTCGACGACGACGCGCCTATGCGTCGCCGCCGAACAGATCGCGCGTGAACACCTTGGGGCGCACGTCGGCGAGGGCGTCGCTCCAACGGTTGGCCACAATGAGGTCCGACTGCTGCTTGAACGTCGGCAGGCACGGCTCCAGCCGGCTGCCGCCGAAGCTCGCGGTGCGCAACACGGGTTCGTGCACGATCACCTCCACACCGCGGGCGCGCAGCCGCTGCATGATCCCCTGCACACTCGATGTACGCACGTTGTCCGAGCCCGACTTCATCACGAGCCGGTAGATGCCCACCGTGTCGGGGCGGCGACGCAGGATTTCGCGGGTGATGAAGTCCTTGCGCGTGTCGTTCGACTCCACGATGGCGCGAATGAGCGTCTGCGGCACGTCGAGATAGTTGGCCAGCAGCTGCTTGGTGTCCTTGGGCAGACAGTAGCCGCCGTAACCGAACGACGGGTTGTTGTAGTGGTGCCCGATGCGCGGGTCGAGCCCCACACCGTCGATGATCTCGCGCGGATCGAGGTCGTGACACGCCGCAAAGCTGTCGAGCTCGTTGAAGAACGCCACGCGCATGGCCAGATACGTATTCGAGAACAGCTTCACCGATTCGGCCTGCGTCGCATCCATCACGCGCACGGGTACATCGGGAGACGCGGCGGCCGCACGCCAGATCTCGGCGATTTGCGACGCACCGTCCTCGGGACCGCCCACGATGATGCGCGACGGATGCAGACTGTCGTGCAGCGCCCGTCCCTCGCGCAGAAACTCGGGCATGAAGTAGACGGGCGTACCGCCGAGTTGGCGCGTGAGCTTCGCCGAGAAGCCCACCGGCACGGTGGAGCGCACGACGAGTGCCGCCTCCGGATTCGCCGTCTGGGCCGCCCGTGCCACCTCCTCCACGCTGCGCGTGTCGAAGTAGTTCGACTCGGCGTCGTAATCGGTAGGCGTGGCGATCACCACCAGTTCGGCGTGCGCGTACGCGGCCTCGGCGTCGAGCGTCGCGTGGAGGCGAAGCGGCGCGGTGCAGAGCATGGCCTCGAGCTCCGGGTCCACGATGGGACTGACGCGGGCGTTCACCGACTCGACCTTGCGCGGGTCGATGTCGAGCGCGATGACGTCATGGTGCCGCGCGAGCAGCACGGCGTTCGAGAGTCCCACGTATCCGGTGCCAACGACGGTGATACGCATGTGGCGAAGCGGTCAGGCCACGCGCGCCGTCGCCGTGCGCTGCGGAGCACGGGGGGCGAGCACGGCGTCATAGTCGGCGAAGAGATCGTCCCAGATGCGCTCCCACGTGCGCGTGGCCGCTTCGGCGCGACCGGCCTCGGCGATGGCGCGACGACGCGTGGGATCGTCGAGCAGGGTGCGAACCGCGTCGGCCAGCGCGTCAGCGCTCTGCACGTTCACGGGCAGCGCGGTACGCTCATTGGCAAACTCGGCGGTTGCGCCCGCGTGATGCGAGATGACCGCCAGCCCCGAGGCCATCGCTTCGAGCACCACGTTGCCGAACGTTTCGGTGACGGACGGGAAGAGAAACACATCGGATGAGGCGTACGCTTCCGCGAGCGCCTGCCCTTCGAGTCGGCCCAGAAAGTGCACGCCGTCGACGGCGCCATTGCGGAGGGTGTCTTCGGCCGGACCGTCGCCGACGAGTGCGAAGCGAATGCGCTGCGGCTCGGCACGCAGCAGTTGGATCATGGCGCGCATCGCCACATCCACCCCCTTTTCCGGGGCGAGCCGACCCACGTACAGCACGAGCATCGTGTCGGGCGTGCACCCGAGCCGCGTCCGCAACGCATCAGACCGGTGGTCGGGAGCAAAGCGGCGCGCGTCGATCCCACGCCCCCAGCGGCGGACGCCCTTGAATCCTTGCGCCTCGAGCTGTCGCACGACGTCATCGGTGGGCGCGAACGTGCGCGTACCGCCGTTGTGGAACCAGCGCAGGAATGGCCACGAGACCGCGTCGAGCCCCTGCAGACTGTAGTGCGCGAGATAGGCGGTGAAGTGCGTGTGGTACGACGACACGAGCGGGAGTTGCAGGGCGCGCGCGGCCTGTCGTCCCGAGAGTCCGAGCCCGAACGGTGTGGCGACGTGCACCAACGAGGGCCGAAAACGAAGGAGCGCCTCGCGCGCTCGCGATGGCGACGGCGACGCCATGCGCAACTGCGGGTACGCCCAGAACGGGCGTGCATTCCATCGCTCGACGTGCTCGGCGACTGGAGTAGGATCCTCTTCCGTCACGGTGAAGACGCGTGTTTCCACGCCGCGCCGCGCGCACTCGGTCACCAACCGGTCGAGCGTTCGCGCCACGCCATTCACCTGGGGTACCCAGGTGTCGGTGAAGAGCGCCAACCGCTCGAGCGGGGCGCCGTGCTTCACTGCCACGCCCACACGCCAAGCGCGGTGAGCACGGCAATCGCCTGACCGGCGAGCACATCACCCGGATAGTGCACACCGAGGCGCACACGACTGAAGCCCACGATGATCGCGAGCGCCACGGCCGGCGTTCCCCACGCGGGGAAAGCCACGGCGTAGGCCAAGCCGACGGACATCGCGGCGCACGCGTGGCCCGAGGGGAACGAGAACGCATCGGGTGATGCGACATGGCCCACGAGTCCTTCCCGCACCGAGGGGCGAGGGCGAGTGGCGCTGCGCTTGGCCACCTGCACCACGGCGTGGGACAGCGCGAGAATCCAGGCGCCACTCACGGCCGCCGCGTGCCACGCGCCGTGCGCGAAGAGCAGCGGCAGCAGGATGAGCAGGATCGTGCAGGTCGCGCCGCCAGCGTGGGTGATCGTCGTCCAGAGGGCGCGCGAGTTCCACGCAGCATCGTGCGCGAGACAGAGCGCCTGAAACGCGGCGCGATCGTGAGAATCGAGGCGGGCGAGCAGCGACGTCACGCGGGCAGCTCCGGAGCGGATCGTGTGAGTGCGAGCGAAGCGGCACAGCCGGTCGTCGGCTGCGTCGCAATCACGATCGGGGGAGCCGGCGACGAATCACCACATGGTCTGTCGCTGCCGTGTCACGACGTGGTCACCGCTGTGCGTTCCTGCGACCTACTGCATGCGAAAGAGCCAGCTCAGCTTGGTGAAGAACACGTCACTGGTGCGACGCAGCCGCTCGGAGCCGAGCGGCTGATCGGCGCGCAGGAGATCGCCGTAGCCGAGGTAGAGCACGGTGCCGGGCGTGGGGAGCCATGAGAAGAGCACGTCCACGCGGGCGGTCTGTCGCGCGAAGGCGGAGGCGAGCGCGAGGGAGCCGTCGCGTTGCCGCAGGTACACGGGGAGCCCGGTGCGCGTGTCATCGCGCAGATCGTCCTGCTCGAGGTCGGTGTGTTCGGCAATGATGCGAAGGAAGGTCGTGCGTGTGGTCTGGTACTCGGCGCGCAGGCGTATGGCGTTGCGCAACTGCACGCGCGAGCGATCGCTCCAGCGCTTGAACTCGTCCTGGTTGAACGTGAGGCCAAGGCGGAGCTGTTCAGTGGGGCGCAGGTTGAGCGTGCCGGAGACGCTGCCGATCACGGCCGACGTCCACTCCGGGAAGTTCTCGTCTCGACCGAGGATGGCGACGGCGTTGAACGAGAACCGCTTGAACTCGGGCGTCCCGACGGACAGCACCCAATCGAGGTTGGGCAGCGTTGGCGTGCCCACATAGCCCGTCGTGTCCACACCGCCCGCGCGCGGTACCAGGAGGCGATAGTTGGCGTACAGCGACGGGTCGTACCCGAACTGCTCGACCAGCATCTGTCCGCCCACCTGCCAGCCGCCACGCAGGCGCGAGTTGAGGCGTACATGCATCTGCACGTCCTGCGCGTCGCGACGGCGTACAAGATCGGCGTACTGCCATCGGCCAAGAAAGAAGAGCTCGGGCACGAACGCCTCGATCAGCGCCCCTGTCGCGCCGAAGCGCGTGTAGCGGTGCGTCGCCGAGAGATTGGCGATGCCGGGACGTGCGATGAATCCCGACTGTGCGTCGAAGTCGGGGCTGATGCCGTTGAATGCGTAGCGCGCCGAGAAGCGCCGACCGGTGATGTTGGCTGAGGCATCCCAGAGGGGCGCTGATTCGGAGCCGTCGGCGCTGCCGGTGAAGCTGCGCGCGACCTGTCCTTGCGCACTGAAGATGCCGCGCACGAAGCGTCCGTCGAGGCCGAGCACGCGATTCCACGCGCCGCCGTCGACCTTGTCGGTGTAGACGAGCCCGAGGCGGCTGTTGGTGCCGACATCGCGTTGCAGCCGCAGGATGTTGTACATCGGGGTCGCGCGCCCGTCGGCCGATGCGGTGCGACTGTCAAAGGCGGAGAGCACACCGATGTCGAAGCCGCCGTGCTTGCCGGTGAGCTTCGCCGCGGCCTGCGGCTGCACGATGCGTCGCGTATAGATCAGCCGATTGGGTGCGGTGAACTGTTCCTGACTCTCGAGAAAGAAGGGGCGCCGTTCCGGGAAGAAGATCGCGACGCGCGGATCGTACGTGTATTGCGTGGCATCGGCCTCGACTTGCGAGAAGTCGGGGTTGGCGGTGCCGGCGAGCGTGAGGTTGCTCGTGATGCCCCAGCGTGCGCTGCCACCGACCTGTGGGCGTTGCCCGTCGTAGCGCCACGTGTCGGCACCGGGCACGCGCGCGCCGAGGGCGTTGGCCACGACCGTCGGGATGAGATCGACGGTCAGCCCGCGGCGCAGGTCGCGCAGGTTGGTGAGGCGACCCGACTGCGCGAGAAAGCTCGCGGCTGCTCGGGTGGCGGGTGCCCAGCTCTGCTCGCGCCCCGACGCCTGCACCGTGCGCACGATGTGCAACTGCCACTGTTGTTCGTCACCTGCCGCGTAGCGCAGGCTCTTGAACGGGATCGCGATCTCCACGAGATAGCCGTCCTCGGTGAGCCGCCCCTTCGATTGCCAGACGTAGTCGGGCGCGAGGTCGGCGTTCTCGCGCGAGCGCGGGGTGCTGCTGGCGAAGCCGCCGCCCGTGGCGGCGCCGGTCTCGGTGAGCACGCCATCGGCCTGAATGCCGAAGGGGTTCACGCCGAAGACGAGCGCCTGCCGACTGTCGGCGTAGGTGCCAAGGAAGAACTGGATGTTGTCGTCCTGCGTGATGCGATCGCGGTCGGCGAGCGTGGCGCGCACGGTGCCGGGCGTGGCGAAGGCGCGAATGGCGAGATGCAGCGTGGTGGCCGAGTACCAGACGCGGACCTCGGTGCTGTCGCTCGCGGCTTCGCCATCGGTGGGGAAGAACTGCGAGAATCCCGTGAGCAGCGCTGCCTCCTGCCAGACGGGCTCGTCGAGCACCGCATCGACGGTGATGCGGGCATCGTGGCGCGGTGTGATGACCTGCGTCCGGCCCTCGCGTCCGTGATACGTCTCTCCGGGTCCCGCGGAAGCGGGGGCCTGCGTGGCGAGCAGAGCGGCCAGCACGAGCAGCGGGGCGGGGGACATGGGGGCCGTGCGGAGGGGAGGGGTCGGCAGTTGCTGCTGCGAGCGCTGGCTAACGTACGGCCCGTGCGGGCCGAGCGCTGACCGCGCGGCCTGTGATGGAGACGCACGGCGGGGGTGGCGTGCGCCGGTCAGACCGCCCTGATTGCACGGCATCATGACACGCCGCGCTTCTTCCGACGCTTCCGCATCGGTTCCTCTCGCTGATCGTCCAACGGGATGGCGCCGATGGCTGTCGTGGTCGAATCTGTTCGTCCTGGTGGTCCTGGTGTGGGCGGCGCCGCGTCTGCTTCCGCATCTCGGCGCGTTGGTGGGCGTGAGTGATGCGGCGGCCCGCCGGCCCGCATTTCAGGTGACGACCCGCGACGGTCGTTTCCTCACCGCCGATAGCGTGCGCGGGCGTGTCGTGCTCGTGAACGTCTGGGCCACGTGGTGTGCGCCGTGTCGCGTCGAGATGCCCGCGCTGCAGCAGCTCGCGACGCAGTACGCGGCTGAGGGCGTGATCGTGCTCGGCTTGTCGGTCGATCGCGGACCGGCGTCGGCGGTCGATGCGTTCCTCGCCGAGCGTGGCATCAGCTATCCGGTCGCGATCGTGGACGACGGCACAGTGGCCGCCTTCGGTGGCGTGCGTGGCTATCCGACGAGTCTGCTGCTCGATCGACGCGGCGTTGTGCGTCACGCGGTGGTGGGACCGATCGGACCGCTCACCTTGCGGCCGGCGTTGCGCCGCTTGCTCGATGAGCCCGCTGCGGACGGAGGTTCGTGACGTGACGCGAATACATCGATCCCAGCGGAGCGACACGTGAGCGACGCGCGCGAACTCGCGGCCCTGCTCACGCCGCATGTCACGGCGACGTCGGGACAGACGATCGTGCTGCTGCAACCCACGGACCCTGCGGTACTCGATGCGGCCGTCGCCACCGGCGCGACCGTGCACGTCGCGCATCGCAAGTGGCCGGCGGTGCTCCACCTGCGCGAACGCATGCGCGCCCTCGGCGGTGATGCCGCGCAAGTGCGGCACGGCCACGGGACGCATGACCTGCCCCCCGACATGTTCGCCGATCTGGTGGTGATCACCATTCCGGAAGAGCGCATCGGGTGGCAGCAGTTGCTGCTGGACGCACTGACCCGGTTACGCGAAGGCGGGCGCCTGCTCGTCGGCGGCGCGAACGACGTGGGCGCCAAGCCGGCGGCGAAGCTCGTGGCGCGCTGCATGGGCGACGTGCGCGTGCTTGCGCAGGGTGGAGGACAGCGCGTGTTCGACGCCGTGCGTGGTGCTGCCTGTGATCTCGCGATGGTGCGCGACCTCGTCGCGCCCTGGGATGATCCGGAGGCGATGCATGCGCTGTCGTGGCATGTCGCGGGACAGGCGGCCCGCGTGTTTACGCGGCCCGGTGTCTTCTCCTGGGAGCACATCGACGAAGCAAGCGCCATCCTCGCCGACGTGATGACGCCGGAGGATGCGACGGACGTGCTCGATCTGGGCTGCGGGGCGGGTGTGCTCGGCGTGGCCCTTGCACGCCGCGCACCGAACGCGCGACTGACGCTGGTGGACGCCGACCGCGAGGCGGTACGGTGCGCCGCGCGTACGCTGCAGGCCACGGGGCACGCGTCGTATCGCGTGCTGGCGAGTGACGTGACGAGCGCGGTGGCCGACGAGCGGTTCGATCTGGTCGTAAGCAATCCGCCGTTTCACGACGGCAAGCAGGTGGATCTGGCGCTGTCGCGCCGCTTCGTGGAAGAGGCCTTTGCGGTACTGCGACGTGGCGGCCGCCTGCAGCTCGTGGCCAATCGAACGCTGCCGTACGAAGGGGAGCTGGAGCGCGTCTTCGGGAACCGTCGCACGTTGCACGACGGCGTGCGCTTCAAGGTGCTGGAAGCCCGCCGTTCCTGACGGATCGCAGTGCCGCATCGAGGCGAGCGCGTTCCTCCGCGCCGAGGAGCCGCCAGCTGCCTTCGGCGAGGTCGGCGAGCGTGATCGGCCCGAACGCTTCGCGGTGCAGGGCCGTGACGTGATTGCCGACAGCGGCGAACATGCGACGCACCTGGTGGTAGCGTCCCTCGCCGAGCGTGAGCCGGGCGACGTTCGCGTCGAGCGGCTCGAGCGTCGCCGGTTGCAGCGGCGTCGTCTCACCCTGCAGCATGAGCGTGCCGCTCGCAAAGATCGTGGTCTCGTCGCCGCGAAGGGGTGAGGCGAGCGTGGCGCGGTACACGCGGGGCAGATGGCGACGCGGCGACGTGAGCGCGTGCAGCAGCGGCCCGTCGTCGGTGAGCAGCAGCGCGCCGGTGGTGTCCTTGTCGAGCCGACCCACGGGTGACACGACCGGCCGACGCGCGCGAAAGCGCGACGGCAAGCTGTCGTAGACGAGCCGCCCCCGATCGGCGACGGAGCAGGTCTCGCCGACTGGTTTGTGGTAGAGCAGCAGCGCCCCCGGCGGCGGATCGAGCGGGGCCTCGTCCACGAGGACGTCGGCGTGGTCGAGCGCTTCGTCGCCGCGCAGCCGCTGGCCGGTGCGCGTCGTGACGCGACCGGCTCGGCACATCGCCTCGACGTCGCGACGAGTACCGTAGCCAAGGGAGGAGAGATAGCGATCGAGACGCATGCGGGTCGGAAAGGGGGCAGGCGGAAGATACCGCACGGCAGCGGGACGATCAGCGCCACGCCGGTACGGAGCGTAGACTCAGGGATGCCGGTGGTCTGCCGGCACGTCCCCTCCTGTCCTCCTGCCTCACCTCATGTCACGCTCCCCGCGTTCCCACCGGTCGCCTCGCGGCCTCGTGTCGCGCGCCACCGGTACGGTGCTGGCCACCGCCGTCGCCGCGACGCTTGTTGGTGCGCCGTCCGGGCTCGCCGCCCAGGCCCGCCTCACGTCGCCCGAGCAGTTCTTCGGCCATCGCATTGGTGCCGATTACCAGCTGCCGAACTACACAAAGCTGCACGCGTACTTCACGACGATTGCGCGCGAAAGTGACCGGGTCACGCTCGACACGATCGGTGTGACGGAAGAGGGGCGGCCGCAGATCATGGCGATCGTGACGAGCCCCGAGAACCACCGCAATCTCGCACGCTACAAGGACATCTCGCGACGGCTCGCGCTCGCCGACTTTGCCGACTCCACCGAAGCGCGTCGTCTCGCGCGTGAAGGCAAGGCGATCATCTGGATCGACGGCGGCCTGCACGCCACCGAAGTGCTCGGCGCGCAGCAGCTCATCGAGACGTTCTGGCAGCTCGCCAGCATGACGGACGAAGAGACGCGCCGTTTCCTCGACGACTGCATCATCCTCATGGCGCACGCCAATCCCGACGGCATGGAGCTCGTGTCGGATTGGTACATGCGGTCACCCGACAGTCTGCAGCGCAGCACGGGCGGTCTGCCGCGTCTGTACGAGAAGTACGCAGGGCACGACAACAATCGTGACTCGTACATGAACGCGCTCAAGGAAACCGAGAACATGAGCCGGCAGCTCTTCATCGAGTGGCATCCGGTCATCATGTACAACCATCACCAGACGGGCCCGCAGGGCACGGTGATGTTCGCGCCGCCGTTCCGCGATCCGGCCAACTACAACTTCCATCCGCTCATCATCACCGGGCTCGACGTGGTCGGCTCGGCGATGCACAACCGGTTCGTCATGGAAGGGAAGGGCGGCACCGTGATGCGGAGCGGCGCGAACTACTCCACGTGGTGGAACGGTGGTCTGCGCACGACGGTGTACTTCCACAATATGATCGGCCTGCTCACGGAGACGATCGGCAATCCGACGCCGATGCGCATTCCGCTCGTGCCGGCGCGTCAGCTGCGCAGTGGCGATCAACCGCTGCCCATCGAGCCGCAGCTGTGGCGGTTCCGCCAGTCCATCGACTACTCGGTCACGGCGAATCGCGCCGTGCTCGACGTGGCCAGCAAGTACCGCGAGCAGTTCCTGTTCAACCGTTGGAAGATGGGGCGTGACCAGGTCGCGGCGGGACGCAACGACACGTGGACCATCTGGCCGAAGCGCGTGGCGCGGCTCAACGATTCGCTCGCGAAGATACGGTCGGGCTCGGGCGCGCAGCGCGCCGGCAGCACCGATGCCATGTTCGGCATGCTGCGTCGCCCCGAAGATCGAGATCCGAAGGCGTACGTGCTGTCGAGTGCGCAGATCGACTTCCCCACGGCCACGAAGTTCGTGCGCGCGATGCAGAAGTCGGGGGTGCAGGTGCATCGGGCCACGGCGGCGTTCAGCGCCGGTGGCAAGCAGTATCCGGCGGGCTCGTGGGTGTTCCAGATGGGGCAGGCATTCCGTCCGCACCTGCTCGATATGTTCGAGCCGCAGGATCATCCGAACGACTTCCGCTTTCCGGGCGGCCCGCCGATTCCACCGTACGACAATGCGGGGTGGACGCTGGCGTTCCAGATGGGTGTGGAGTTCGATCGCATTCTCGAGCCGCTGACCGGTCCGTTCGAAGCGGTCGCCGATGTCACGCCCATGGTGGGTGGCACGGTGGCGAAGGGGCGTGCGGGCTATCTCGTGCACGCGGGCGTCAACGATGCGCTGACGGTCGCGAATCGCCTGACCAAGGCAAATGTGGCCGTGTACCGTACGAGTGGCAGCACCACGGTGGACGGGGTCACGTATCCGCGCGGCAGCTGGTTCATCCCGGCGGGCGGCGCTGCGGATCGGGTCGTGCAGCAGGCCGCGCGCGATCTGGGCGTGACGTTCGCCGCGGCGGCGACGCGGCCAGCCGCCGAGCGCGTGCGTCCGCTGCGTGTTGGCGTGTGGGACCGCTACGGTGGTGCCATGCCGGCGGGGTGGACGCGTCTGATTCTCGAGCAGTTCGAGGTCCCCTTCACAACGGTGTATCCGAAGGAACTCGACGCCGGCAACCTCAATGCGAAGTACGACGTGCTGCTGTTCGTGGACGGCGCCATTCCCGCGGCGCGTGCGGCGCGCGGTGGCGACTTCGCCGGCGGTGGCGGCGGAGCGGCGGCCGACTCGACGCTCATTCCGCGCGAGTATTGGCCGGCGCTCGGGAGTGTGAGCGTGGAGCGCACGGTCCCGCAGCTCAAGCGCTTCCTCGAGGCCGGGGGCCGCGTGATCACGATCGGCAGCAGCACGTCGCTCGCGCAGCACCTCGGACTGCCGGTGGAGAATCACCTGCTCGCCAACGGGCGGCCGCTGACGAACGAGCAGTACTACATCCCGGGTTCGCTGCTCGAGGTCGCGGTGGACACGAGTCGCTCCGTGTCGCGTGGCATGAGCACGCGTGCCACGGTGATGTTCGACAACAGTCCGGTGATGAAGCTTGGCGCGGATGCCGCGGCAAAGGGGGTGCGTGCCATTGCGACGTTTGACTCGCCCTCGCCGCTGCGGAGCGGCTGGGCGTGGGGGCAGGAGCGCCTGCAGGGCGGCGTGGCGATGGCCGAGGCCACGGTGGGCAAGGGGACGCTCTATCTCTTCGGCCCGGAAGTCCTGTTCCGCGCGCAGCCGCACGGCACGTTCAAGTTTGTCTTCAACGCGCTCGTCAGCGGCAACTGAGTCGCGTGGCGCTCCCGTCGAGTACGTCGTCGGCGTCGGCGGGGGCGCCGTTCGAACGCGCAGCACTGGTACACCACACGGGTGCGTCGCTCGCGAGCCGCTTGCCGGCTCCCGGGTGGCGCACCCGTTTTGCACCAGCCCCCACGGGGTATCTGCACCTCGGGCATGTCGTCAACGCGGTGTTCGTGTGGGGGATCGCGCGCGCGTTCGGCGGACGTGTGCTGTTGCGCCTCGAGGATCACGACGTGTCGCGCTGCCGCCCGGAGTACGAAGCGGCGTTGCTGGACGACCTCGACTGGCTGGGCTTCGTGCCCGACGAATCGCCCACGCGCTGCTTCCGGGTGGGGACCACACCCCATCGACAGTCAGATAACGCGCGCGCGTACGAGCGGGCGCTCGCGCAGCTGGACGCCGCAGGCCTCGTGTATCCGTGCACCTGCTCACGTCGGGATATTCTCGCGCTCACCGGACCGGTGGACCCCGGTGTGGAGCCGCGCTATCCCGGCACGTGCCGACGCGCGCACCATGCGCCCGACCGCACCGTGGCGCGTCGTGTGCGCCTCGATGACACCGTGGTGCACTTCCACGATCTGCGACGTGGCGCGCAGCAGCAGCAGCCCGCCGCCGAGTGCGGCGATGTGCTCGTGCGCGATCGCCATGGTCAGTGGACGTACCAGTTCGCCGTCGTGGTGGATGACCTGGCGCAGGGAATCGACGTGATCATTCGCGGCGAGGATCTGCTCGCGAGCACCGGGCGTCAACTCCTTCTCGCGGCGTCACTCGGGCGCACCGCGCCGCCGCGGCTGTTGCATCATCCGCTGCTCACGCATGCGGACGGACGCAAGCTGAGCAAGTCGGCGGGCGACACCGGTGTGCGCGAGCTTCGAGCGGCCGGATGGCGTGCGGACGCGCTGATCGGTGAGGCGGCGTATCGCGCGGGGCTGCTTGCCTCGCCACGCGCGGTGGCCGCGCGTGAGGTGGCGGCGCTCTTCGCGCACACGGGATGAGACCGCGCCTATGTCGTCAGCAGGTCGCGTACGGAGACCTTCAGGCTCTGGCGGCACGCCCAGTAGCCAACGAGGCACACGACCGACACCATGGCCACGACGATGCTCACCACCCACAGCACGTCCGGATTGTAGGGCAGACCAAACTGGTCCCGGTACAGCAGCCCACCCGCGATCCAGGTGCCCATGACCGCGCCGGCCGCCGCGATGAGGGCCGTGATGCTCCACTCGTTGATGTTGAGCCAGAGCAGCTCGCGGTCCCTGAGCCCCATGCTCATGAGCAAGCCGTTCTTTCGGCGGTCGTCTGCACTGAAGCCACTGATGGACGCGGCGAGCACAAAGAGCGCCAGCAGCAGGACCATCGCGGCGTAGCCGCTCGTCACTTTCGTGACGATGCCAAGCGTCTGGTCGAAGCGTTCGGTGAGCTCCTTGAGCGGAACGAGTGAAAGGGACGGGTACTGCTGCCACAGGCCGGCAAGCGAATCCCACGCACCGACCGGGAGTTCCATGCTCCCCATGTAGCGCGTCGGCGCCTCGATGTGCGCGCGTGCCGACAGCGGCACCTGGAACCAGAAGGTGATGGACCCACCACCCGGCGTGTGCGCGTGGCTCGCCACGAGTGTGAACTGGTACGCGTTGCCACCAATCTGAAACGTGAGCTGGTCGCCATGGCGCAATCCGATGTCCGTCATGACTTCGGGCTCGGCGGACAGCTGTTGCCAGTTGTCCGTCGCCGCCGGCCACCACTGTCCGCCAACGATGCGGTTGTTGGTGGGCAGCGTGTCCGTCCAGCTCAGTCGGATGGGCTCGGAAAGCGCCGTGAACGTGTCGCTCGGCTTCTGCACGTACGCGCCAAGTGGCGTACCGTTCACGGCCACGAGCTGCGCGGACACGAAGGGCCGTAGCGTGCGCACGCTGCTGCCGGTCGTTCCCGCCCATTGCTGGATACCTGCGAGCTGATCTGCCTGCGCTTCCGCGATCAGCAGGTTGCCGTCGTGGGTTCGAGCGTGGCGCTCCATGGTCCCCCCGAGATCGCGCATGAGCATGAGCGTGAACAGCAACAGCAGCCCGCACAGTCCCAGGCCCAACACCTGCGCCGACTTTGCGAACAGGCGCTGACGCATCAGAAAGAACGCGAACGGGAGCAGTCCGGTACGCCGGCGTCCCCAACGCTCACCGAGCTGGATGATGCACCACGTCAGTACCAGCATCAGCAGGAGCGCCGCGGCAATGGCGGCGAGCGTCATGCCGGTCAGCAACCAGTTGTCGGAATACGCAGCCGCCAGCAGCGTCACGGATGAGAGACTCCAGAGCAGGCGCCCCCACGCGTCGCGACTGTGGGCCGGATTGCGAATGAGCGACAGCAGCGAGGTGCGCGACAGCTGCACGAAGCTCGGAACCTGCAGCGCGAGCAGCAGCAGGAAGACAAGTCCGGTGGTCCGAGCGGCGGGGATGAAATGCCACATCGCCTGAAGGCCCGGGAAGTACTCGCGCAACTGGCCGATGATCACATGGAAGGCGAGGGTTGCCAACAGCATGGCGAGCCCGATTGACATCACGAACCCCACGAGCCATTCGCCGAGCGCCATCAGCATTCCGATGCGCATCGGTGTACCGAAGCTCGCATAGATCGCGTGCCGATATCGCATGAGGGCAAGCCAGCGGCGGTTGGTCATGTCGAGCGCCACGGCCCCCATGAAGAAGAGCATCACGGCGGCGAGGCCGAGGAAGTTCTCCGTTCGCCGCCAGAAGCCGGCGAGGGGGTGCTGCCCGCCGCTCTTCCTGATCACCGTGGCATCAGGGAGCATCTCGCCGACCCACTCCTCGACGCGCTGCTGCTGGGACTCGTTCGCCGCGATCAGGTAGCGAGTGATCTCCGTGCCGCTTGTGACCGCGTCGCCATCGAGGCTTCTGTTGTGCACCATGGCCCGCAGTACCGTGCTGTGCCCTTCCATGAGGCGGTCGGGCTCATGGAACAGGATCGCGCTGACGCGCAGGGTGGTACGGTCGATGGCGAGCATCTCACCCACCCGGATCTTCAACGCGGTCGCCAGCCTCGGCTCGAGCCAGATCTCCCCGATCTGTGGCCCCCGTCTACTCGCACGATGTGTCGCAACCGGTGTGTCACCAATCTGCAACGTACCCTGCAGTGGATAGGCATCGTCGACGCGCTTCAATCGAACCCGCGCCCATTGCCCACCATGGGTGAGCGTCAGGTCGTTCCACTGCGTCACGGACACACGCGGCGCGAGTGATCGCAACGCGAGATCGTGATCCCGCCGCAGCGGTCCATGACGTTCGACGACCAGGTCGGAGCCCAGCATCTGCTCGAGGTTGTCGGCCAGATAGCGTTGGATCGACGCGCTGGTGAACGTGAGTGTCAGGAGAAAGAACAGCAGCGCCGTCTGCGTGGCGATGCTGATACGCCCATCGCGATCCCGGAGGTCCCGCCACGCATTCTCGAGCGACAGCGTGATCCAGTTCATGCGGCTGCCGCCAGTCGTCCGGCCGCGAGCAGCAGGCTCGTATCCGCGCGCATCGCCAACGGCCGGCTATGCGTCACCATGACAAGCCCACACCCCGTCTCCCGCGCACACCCGAACATGAGGTCGGCCACGCTCTCGGATGTGTGCATATCGAGATTGCCGGTGGGTTCATCGGCGAAGATGAACCGCGGTGCGGTAATGAACGCCCGTGCCACCGCAATCCGCTGCTGCTCACCGCCGCTCAGTTGGTGCGGGCGGTGCCGGGCGCGATCCGCGAGGCCGACCTTGTCCAGCCAGCTGGCGGCGAGGTCGAAGGCGTCTCGCTTGCCCTTCAGTCGAAGTGGCAACGCCACGTTGCCGATGGCATCGAGTTCCGGCAGCAAGTGAAATTGCTGGAAGATGAAGCCGGAGTTGGCGCGCATCGTGAGCGCGTCAACCGACTTGCCGTCGAGCGTAAAGCGCACGGTGCCGCCGGTGGGTGCCTCCAGTCCTGCGGCAATGGACAAGAGACTGGACTTCCCCGCGCCCGACGGCCCGACGATCGCCAGCGATTCGCCGGCGCGGATCGTGCACGAGAGCGCACAGAACAGGCTGATCCGTTGGCCGGCGGTCTCGAAATCATGACTGATGCTCTGCAACTCGATCGTGTTCTGCACGCGCTGCTCCTGTCGGTGATGGCCCGGAACGTTGTCCCGGGCGCACACTAACGGGGCGAACATCAACCAATTGTCAATCGGTGCGAGGCGCAGCGCGATGGGAGCCGCGCGATGCGGTTACATGATGGGCAAGCCGAGGAACGTCGTCACCAGCAGCATGATCCACTGCGGCCCCTTGAAGCCGTCGGTGCGATCATCGTAGGACTCCTCGAGCGCGTGCGCGCCACGGCCCACGCCACCGCCGTCCACGGTGATGGCCGGTATGCCGAGACTGATCGGCAAGTTGGCGTCGGTGCTTGACGCGTTGAGCGGCGCGTAGAGACCCAGCGCGTCGGCAGCACCGGTTGCCACACGCACGAGCCGCGTCGTGTCGGCGGTGGTGCCGGCCGGGCGAATGCCGATCGTGTCGATCACGAGTTCGAGTTTGGCGCGCAAATTGGGCCAGCGCGCCATCTCGGCGGCGACCGCGTTGCGCACGAGCGTCTGCACCTTGCCGTCGAGCTCCTGCAGCGTGTTCCAGCTTTCGCTGCGCATGTCGAGGTCGAACGACGCCTCATCGCTGATCGTGTTCACCGACCGCCCACCGGTGATGATGCCCACGTTGAACGTCGTGCGTGGTTCGCGGGGCACCTGTACGTCGCCGATGGCCGCAATGGCGCGTCCCACCGCGTGAATGGGATTGGGCATGCCGAACGCGCCGTAGCTGTGGCCCCCCGGCCCCTTCACGGTGAAACGATAGCGCGCACTGCCCACCGCGCCATTCGTGATGGCGATGCCCGTGCCGTCCACCGAAATGAACGCGTCGATTGAATCCTTGAGTGGACCGCTGAACAGCGCACGCACGCCGCGCAGGTTGCCGGGCCCCTCTTCGCCCACCGTGGCCACGATGAGCAGCCGGCCACCAAACGGCACCTTGCTCGCCGCCATCGCGCGCGTCACCGCGAGCGTGGTGGCGAGGCCGCGGCAGTCGTCGCCAATACCGGGGCCGCGCAGCAGCGTGCCTTCGCGCGTCACCTTCACGTCGGTGCCCTCGGGGAACACCGTGTCGAGATGACTGCTCAGCACGAGTGTGGGGCCTGGCCCGTTGCCCTTGAGCTCACCGATGACGTTGCCTTCGGAGTCGGTCCGCACGTTGTCGACACCGAGTGCGCGCAGCTGATTCGCGTAGTAGACACCACGCTCCGCCTCCTTGAACGGCGGCGCTGGAATCTCGCACACAGCGACCTGTTGATCGATCGTCCACGCGTTGTCGCGCTCGATCATGCTGAGTGCTTCGCGCACCGCCGGGTGCTGGGTGGGCGGCGTGACGGGCTGCGCGCCAAGCGCGCCGCTCATCGTGCACGTCGCGAGCAGCGCCGCACCGCGGCGCGTTGTCAAACGGAACGCACCCGACGTACGGGCAGCGGGGACGCAGGCGAGGCGGAGGGAGAAGCGGGGCATGGCGTCGGGGCTGGTGGGAGCGGCGCGGGCCACCGACGGGCGCCCGTGCTCGAACAAAGATGACACGATGATGGTCGCCTGTCGCCTCGTGGCGCCGCAGGCCGTCGGCGTGCGACTATTCCCCGACTGCTCCGTCCACCCCTCCTCGCCCGCGTCACCAATGACCACCGTGCTCCAGCAGCTCCCCGATCTTGCCGCGCTGCGCGACGCGCAGGCGATCGTGCACGCTGAGTTCGCCGCCACGCCCGCCTACCGCTGGCCGCTGCTCGAGGCGCGCGCCGGAGGACGCGTGTGGATCAAGCACGAGAACCACACGCCCGTCGGGGCGTTCAAGGTGCGTGGTGGCCTCGTGTATCTGAAGCGGCGGCACGACGAGGGGGGGCTGCCCGGTATCGTGTCGGCCACGCGAGGCAATCACGGGCAATCGCTCACCTACGCGGCCCGGCGCACGGGAACGCCGGTGTGCATCGTGGTCCCGCACGGCAACAGTCGCGAGAAGAACGCCGCCATGCGCGCGCTCGGCGCGGAGCTGCTCGAAATCGGCGATGACTTTCAGGACGCCGTCGAAGCTGCGGTCACGATTGCGGCTGATCGCGGCTGGTCGCGGGTTCCGAGCTTTCACCTCGATCTCGTGGCTGGCGTCGGCACGTGGGCGCTCGAACTGCTCGAACGCGCGCCCGATCTGCGGCGGCTCTATGTGCCCATCGGTCTCGGGAGCGGTATCTGCGGGGCGATCGCGGCGCGGCACGCGCTTGGGCACGCGGTGGAGATCGTGGGGGTCACGTCGGCGCATGCGCCGGCGAACGCGCGCTCGCTGGCGACCGGCACACTGCAGTCCGCGCCATCCACCACCGCGCTGGCCGATGGCATGGCCGTGCGGACGCCCGACCCGCTGGCGTTCTCCATCCTGCAGGCCGAAGGGGTGCGGGTCATCGAGGTGAGCGACGCGCAGGTGGCCGATGCGATGTGCGCCTTCTTTCACGACACGCACAACGTCGCCGAGGGCGCCGGTGCCGCCGGTCTCGCGGCAATGCTGGCCGACCCTGAGCGCACGCCCGACGATGTGGTTGGCACCGTGCTCTGCGGCGGCAATGTGGACAGCGGCGTCTTCGCGCAGGTGCTCGCCAGGTCCTTGCCTGATCGCGTGACGGGGATCACAGCCGTCGAGGATTCACGGGACTGACCCTCCCCGCCTGTGGGTGAATCACGGGCCAACGGTGGCGATGGGCGAGCGGACGCGAGAGATTGAACGGGTGACCGTGACGCACGTCGATCATCTGAATCCGCCGACCTCCCAACCGCGCCGAGGCGGTGTGTGTCGGTCGCTGCGGCGCGTCTGGTTGGGGCTCGCGGGTGTGCTGCTGGGGCCACTGGCCACCCTCTCGGCGCAGACCGTAGCGCGCTGCGAATCGGCCGATCGCGTGCGGAGCGTGGTCATCGAGGGCTCACTGATCGCCACCGATGAGCTGCAGTTGGTGCTCGCGACACAGGTGCCGTCGTTGAGCTGGCGGCTGCTGCGGCTCGGCGCGGCGCCGTGCGCGGACTCGTCAGATCTCGCACAGGACGCGCTCCGCATCGCCGTCCTCCATCGGCAGCGCGGCTGGTTCCGTGCGCAAGTCACGGCGGACGCCGATCGATCACCCGATGGGACGCGCGTGAGGTTTGCGGTGACTCCGGGGCCCGTCGCCCGCGTACGGACCGTGCTCGTGCACGGGCTGCCCACGGCCGACTCCGCCGCCATGGTGCCGCCGCTTGCGGCGCTGCCTGGTGCGGTGTTCGATCGCGTGCGCGTCCAGTCGGCGGCCGACCGTGTGCTCGCCGCCTTGCGCGATGCCGGGTATGCGCGGGCATTGTTGCGGCGCAGCGATGTGGTCATCGATACGACCGCCGCCGAGGTCGCGCTCGACTTCTCCTTCGACACGGGTGAACGCTTTCGGTTCGGTGAGATCAGCGTGGAGGTGGAGCCCGTGCGCGGGCGCGCGCCGCGCTTCTCGCCCGATGAAGTGCGCGCCCTCGCGGGGCTTACGCCGGGTGCGACTTATCGCGCGCGCGATGTGCTCCAGGCCCAGTCGACGCTCTATCGCACGGAGTCGTTTCGCCTCGTGCTCATCGACACCGTGGTGGTCGCCGATTCCACACGTGCTCGCACGGCGGGCGACTCGATGTCCACGCTCGCTGTGCGCATTCGCGTCGCCGATGCGCGCACGCGCAGTGCACGCGTTGGTGCGGGGTGGGGCACCCTCGAGTGCGGACGCGTGCAAGGGCGACTCACCGATCGCGGATTCCTCGGCCCGGGACGTCGCGTCGAGCTTGCCGCGCGTGCATCGCGAATCGGCATCGGGCGTCCGCTCGATCAGTTCCCGGGGCTGTGTCCGCAGTTTCTGCGCAACGATCCGTACAGTCAGGAGCTCAACTACTACGTCGGCGTCTCGCTGGGGAACGCGACCTTCTTCGGGCTCCCGTACGCGCCGTCGCTCGATGTCTACAGCGAGCGACGGGGCGAGTTCAACGCGTTTCAGCTCGAAACCGACATCGGCATCGGCTTTTCGCTCTCGCGGGCACTCACGTCGCGCACGCTCATCGGTGGCGGCGCCGAGTTCGAATCGGGTCGCATCGTGACCGACGCGGTGCTGGCGTGCGTCCGGTTCGCACTCTGTCAGCCCGCCGACTTCGCGCTTGCGCGCCAGGGCAACACCACGCAGGCACTCAACCTGACCTGGCTGCATGACCGCGTGGGTGGCGCGGCCGACCCACGCGATGGCGGGCGACTGCGGGCCGATGTGCGCCTCGGCCAGACGAGCTTTCCGCGCGACGCGGTTGGCGAGAATGGCGACGGTGGCACCGGCCGACGCCGCTACGACTTCGTGCGCCCCACGCTCGAAGCGGCGGGGTTTGCCCGGCTCGCGGGGGGCACGATCGCGGCGCGCGTGCAGTGGTCGCAGGTGTATGCGCCGAATGCGTTCACCGTGGGCGGTGTCCCCTTCCTGCCACCGCAGGAGCGGCTCTTCTCCGGCGGGCAGAACACCGTGCGCGGCTTTCAGCAGAATCTGCTCGGCCCGGTGGTGTACCGCGTGGAGCGTTCGGCGGTGGACTCGGTGCCGCTCAACGGGTCGTATCAACTGGTCGTGCGGCCCGACGCCACGGTGCGCTTGCCATCGCCCGAAGGGGGATCGGGGTCGGTGGTGGCGAACCTCGAGTTCCGACGCCGTTTCGCGTGGCCGACGGCTGATCTGCAGTGGGCGCTCTTTCTCGATGCCGGGACGGTGTGGGCTGATCGGGTCGCGTCCTTCGCGCTGAGTGAAGTGCGCGCCACGCCCGGTGTCGGTGTGCGGCTCGATACGCCGCTGGGACCGTTCCGCGTGGACATCGGCTACAATCCGCGACGTGCCGAATCGGGCAAGGCGTTTCTCTTCGACGCGTTCGCGCGTGATGGTGGTACCGCCACGCCGTTCGTCGTGTGCGTGAGCCCGGGGCAGACGCTCACGTTCGAAGAGCAGCTCGCCGTGGGTGGCCTCGACTGTCCGCGCACCTTTCGGCCGGCGAGTGGTCGCAGCACGCTCTCGCGCCTCGTGTTCCACTTCTCGCTCGGGCAGGCGTTCTGAGCGCGCCGCGGTCGGTGCTGCGCCGCTGGGTGTTCGGCGTCTTCGCGCTCGTAGGCGGACTCGCGACGGTCGCGGTGCTCGCTGGGCTGTGGCTCACGCGCACCGAGGCGGGACGCGCGCGCGTCGTGTCGTGGGTGACGTCCGCGGCCAACGGCGTGTTCGACGGACGGGCCACGCTCACCATCGGTCGCGTGGCGTCGCTGCTGCCATCCAACCTCGTGCTCGAAGACGTCGCGTTACGTGACAGCGCGGGGGTTCCCGTCCTCTCGGCGCGCCACGTGCAGGGGGCGCTCTCCGTGCGCGACCTGCGGCGTGGGCTCGTGCGCATTCCGCGTCTCGCGCTCGACAGCGTGCGTCTCGATCTCCGACAGGACAGTGTCGGGCCGTTCAACCTGCAGTGGGTCATTCGTGGCGATACCACGCGCGTGCAGCCACCCGGGCCGCCGGGCCTGGGCGATGACGTGCGCATCGAGGCCCTCACGCTGCGCCACGCGGTCATCGAGGCGCGGTATCCGTGGGCGCCACATCCGCTGTTCACGACCGCGGCGGAGCGGGACAGTGTCACCGCGCTGCGTGACAGTCTGCACGACATTGCGCGCGTCGGCAGCGGCTACATCGAGACCCGCCGCATCACCATTCCCGCGTTGTTCGCACGTGATCTCATCGCCATCACGCCCACCGACGCGCCGGGCTCGCTCGTCATCGACAGCGCGCAACTCGGGGTGTCCGATCCTCCGGTCTCGGTACGTGGCGTGCGCGGCACGGTGCAGTGGTACGACGATTCGCTCACCTTCGCGGCGCCCGAGGTTCGGCTGCCGGCGTCACGGTTGCAGGCGCGCGGTGTGATTGCGTGGGGACTGCCTGGTCCCGTGCGCTATGACGTGGCCATCGATGCGCCCGACGTCGCGCTCGATGACATCAACTGGACCTGGCCGGTGATGCCACGCGAAGGACGCGCGCGCGCCACCGTCCGGTTGCGTACGCTCGACAATCCCGATCATCTCGAAGTGGCGCTGCGCGATCTCGAAGCCACCGCGATGTCGTCCCAGATCACGGGCGAGCTCACGATGGTGGCGGAAGTGCGTGACTTCCTGCTGCGTGATGTCGCGCTCGCCTTCTCGCCACTCACCACGTCGCTCGCCAATCAGCTCACCGAGAACGTGCTGCCCCCGGAGATCGAGGGCCGCTTCGAGGGTCGCTTCGTGGCCCGCGATGGTGGGTCGCTCGATTCCCTGCGCATCGACACGCTCCGCTTCGTGTTCGACGATGCGCGCGCTCCCGGTGCGCAGTCGCATCTGCGTGCGGAGGGCACGGTAGCCATCGGGCCGGCGCCACGCGCGCGTGATGTGCGCATTCAGGAGTTCGCCCTCGATCTGCGCAGCGCGCAACCGCTCGTGGCCGAGTGGCCTACAGGACTGGGGGGGATGCTCACCGCGAGCGGCCTCGTGCGCCGCGCGTCGCTTGACGCAGCCGATCTGCAGGATCTGCTGGTGCAGTGGACCGATCCGGCGGGTCGCGCCACCACGGTGCGCGGGCAGCTGGCCGCGCAGTGGTCTGGTGGGCCACGTCGTGTGGCGATGGCATTGCAAGTCGACACGTTGCCGCTCGCCGCACTCGCCGTGCTCGACACCGCGCTGCCTGCCCGTGGCGTCCTCGGGGGCACCATTTCGGCAGATGGGGCGCTAGACTCGTTGCCGTTTTCGGTGCGCGTGCAGCAGCTGCTCACGCCGAGCGGTGCGCTGAGGGCCGACGGCACGTTGGCGCTCGGCTCGCTCGACGCAGATTCGGTGCGGTGGCAGCTTGCCGCGCGCGTGCAGGCCGATTCGTTGGATGTTGCGCCGTGGGCGCTCGCCGGCGTCGCACCCTCCACCCGGCTGGTTGGCGCGGTGCAGGTCAACGCCGCGGGCCGTGCGGCTGCGCTCGACACGGCGCGCCTCGACATCGCCTTGCAGCAGCCGGCCTCGGCGCAGCACACACCGTTCTCGCTGTTCGCCCTCGGCACCTGGGGGCGCGATGCGATGCTCGTGGATTCGCTCGTCGCGGAAGCGCCGGGAGCACACTTCGATGCGAGTGGTGGGCTCGCGCGCGATTCGCTGGGCCGCGAGTCGTTCCGCGGTAATCTGCGCATGGACTCGTTGCGCGTGGTGCGGCGGGAACTGCCGCGGCTCGCGCGCATGATCGCCACGGTCGACACGGCGCTGGCAACCTCGGTGCGTACGCTCGCGGAGGACACGCTCAGCGGTGATCTCAATGCGTCGATCTACGGCGAAGGCTCGTTCGCGCGCTATCTCGTGAGCGTCGCCGTGGCCGGTCAGCAGGTCCGTGTGGGGGACGTCGCCACCGGTCGCATCTTCGGGTCGGTGCGCGCCGATGATCTGCCGCGTCGTGCACGCTTCGTCGCGGCGGCCACGGTCGATTCCATCGAAGGGATCGCCGCGGTGCGCATTGCGACGGCCAACTTCGGCGTCGACGATGCCACCCCAGAGCGCGGCGCGCTGCGGTTTGATCTGCTGGCGCGTGACACGTCTCGGCTCAGGCTGCGCGGCGCGTTTGCGCGCGGTGACGACACGCTGGTGGTGGGACTCGATACGGTGCAGTTCACGTACGGCGATGTCGCGTGGACCAACGACGCGCCGCTCAACCTGCGCGATCGCCCCACGGGCTTTGCCATCGATTCGTTCGCGTTGCGATCCAATCGCGGCGGCTCGTTGCGGCTCGGCGCCGACGCACCGCTCGATGCGCCCATCAACGCGTTTCTGCGCCTCGATGCGTTTCCGGCCGGTGAGCTCGCGGCCTTCGCGCTTGGCACGGCGCGTCTGCCGGGGCTCGTATCCGGTGCGCTGGAGATCAGTGGCCGCCGCGACGACCCCACCATGCGCGCCCGATTCGTGGCCGACTCACTCGGCACGATGAATGCCACGTTGAGTGGCGTACGCATTGAAGCCGACTACGCGGCTGAACGACTCGACGCGCGGCTCGCTCTGGCCGATACGCTCGGGCGCACGCTGCGTGGGGAGGTGACACTCCCCGCTGATCTGCGCTTGCAATCGGTGGTGGGCGATCGGTTCTATACCGAAGCGCTCAACGGGGCCATCGTCGCGGATTCGTTGCGGTTGCGCGCGTTGCCGTTCCGCCTCGCCACGGTGCGCGATCTCGACGGGCTGGTGCACGGACGCATCGCGCTCGGCGGTACGTTCGACAACCCCGACATTACCGGTCGCATTCAGCTCGAGCAGGGCACCCTGTATAGCGAGACGCTGGGCATTCGGCCCACCGACGCGGCCCTTCACTTCGTGGCGGGCGGCGACTCACTGTCCATCGCGCGCTTCCGATTTCGGAGCGGCGCGCGCGCGGCCGACACGTTACACCTCTCGGCGACGGTACGCCGTCCGCTGCGTGACAACCCGCGCGTTTCGCTCTCGGCCTATCTGAACAACGTCGCGCTTGCCCGTCAGCGTGACGGCACCGACCTCGATCTGAGCGGACGCGCCTCGTTGTCGGGACAGGCGCGGCGACCGGTGCTCACGGCCGATCTCTTCGTGCCGCACGCGAACCTCGTGCTCGACCTGACGGAATCGCGGACGGTGCTCGACTTGCAGTCGGCCGAGGCGCAGGCGCTGCTCACGCCCGATGAACAGCGCGCGGCGGCTGGTGAGGCGTCCACGTTCGCCGGACTCGGCGAGTTCCTCGAAGCGCGTGGTGTGCGCGTCCGGCTCGGTGATGACGTGTGGGTGCGAACGCGCGAAGCGTCGGTGAAGCTGGGCGGGGAAGTGACCGTGCTGGAGGCGGCGGGTCAGCAGCTCTCGCTCGATGGCGAAGTGCAGGCCGAGCGCGGGACGTATCGACTCGACCTGGGGGTCGTGAACCGTCCGTTCACGGTGGACAGCGGGCGCGTGCGCTTCTATCCGCAGGATGCGCTCAATCCGACGCTCGACATTCACGCGCGCCATGTCGTGCGCGGCGTGGATGGTCGCGATGTGAACGTCGATGTCGCGATCGGTGGCACGCTGGAGGCACCGTCGCTCAAGCTGGCCAGCACCGATGATTCGTACGCAAATGCGCCCGAGTCGGAGTTCATCTCGCTGCTGGTGTTCGGGGCGCCCACGTTCGCGCTGGACGGACAGAGCCAGCAGACGGTGCGCGCCGTGACTGGTGTGCTCCTGCCGTCGCTGAGCGGTCAGGTGGAAGGCACGCTGCAGCGACTGCTGCCGGTGTTCAATACCGTTCAGGTCAGTACCGCCGGCGGGCAGAGTGGCGACGACCTCGGCACCTTTTCGTCGCTGCTCAACAACCTGAGCGTGACCGCCGGCAAGCAGATCGGGCGTCGAACCTACCTGCGGCTCGACACCGGCGTGTGCCGCGGGCTCGCGAGTGGCGCGAGCCGCAACGCGCTCAACCTCTGGTACGGCATCGCCACGGAGTATCGCTTTGCCCCAGGCCTCACGGGGCAGGTCGGTGTCGATCCCGGCCCCAGCCCGTGCGGTGCACGCCTCGGTGGCGCGGCGCCGCGCATGCAGGTGGGTTTCGATCTGTTCAAGGAGTGGGTGTTCTAGCAGGTGCCGCGACTTGTCCTGACGTACTTGCACTGCGCGACGCCCTTCGACGACAGTCGCGGACGCGATCGTTTCTCGGATCTTGACAGACGGCGAATGACTTCGTAGGGTGCCGGGTAGGCCCCCACGTTCGAGAATCAAACGATTGCTGCGCGTTCGCGCAGCTCGCCGCGGTGTGCGTGACAGTTGACGCAACGCTCGTACCATCGCCGCCGCGATCATGTGAGATCTTGAGGAGCTCTGTCGTGACTAGCGCATCCGGCTTCCCCTCCGACCTCCGTCGTTTGCTCGCCACTGCTTTGTGGTGCGGCGGTTGGCTCGGTTCGTTGGCGCGCCCCATCACAGCGCAGCCTTCCGTCGCACACGTCGTCGCTCACGATAGGGCACTTTGCACCAGTTGCCGTGTTGAGTTGCGGCGCGTAGCTTCGATCTCGGATTCGACGATTTCGATTTCGGGAATCGGGGCCTTCCTGATGCGCGAGAGGAACGGAACGTACATCCTCGGCTCGCGATCTGGAGAGGTTGTGCGCGTCAGCGGCGACGGGCGGATTCTCCAAAGAGTTGGCCGCCGCGGAGCAGGTCCCCGCGAGTTCATTGGCCCGTTCCATGCTGATGTGGGAAAGGCCGACACAGTCTTCGTCGCGGATAAGTCCACGAGGAGGATCTCGCTGGTTGACCTCGACGGCGGAATTGGTAAGCGCTCGGTGACCGTTGGGAATCTCGCAAGCTTTCTCGTCCAGGCCGACAACTCATTCGTACTTTCAGGGTCTGGCATGGATCGGGCTTCGATCGGGCACGTGCTGCATCTGCACGCAAGTGACGGGCGCTACGTACGCTCCGCATCGGCTTCACGTTCGACAACCGCGAGAGTGACACCGGTCACATTCTTTCGTAGCCTGGCGCCAGCAACGAATGCGCGTTTCGTTGCTGCTCCGCTACGACGGTACGAGTTGGAGATCTGGAGTTCTCAGCTTCAGCTGAGGGAAGTGATCAAGAGGGAGGCATCGTGGTTTCCTGGCCTGCCCGACGACGCAGGCTTCGACCTTCCCAGTCGAAAGCCGATGCCCAGCACAATTCTCGGCCTCCTCGGATCCGACCGCAGTGACACGTTGCTAGTAATCATTCGGACGGGCGCGCGAGGATTCGTGCCGTCGCCTGCAATCGCGGCTGGTGAAGAAGGCATCGATGCCTATCCCGGCGGCGCGGGAATCAATCGGTACGTCGACACAGTTTTCGAGCTTGTCGATCTGGCGCGGAGAAGTGTCACAGTCTCACACCGCGTGCGTGGCGGATACTTCCCCGTTCTGAACTCGATGCGCGCGAACGCTACTCCGCAAGTGTGGAAGTTCGGGGAGGCGACCGACGGCTCCCTGCAGATTGAGGTCTTTGATTTTCGCGTTTTGGCAAAGTGACCTATCGACTTCGGAGAGCCACCTCAATGCTTCGATTCCCGTTGATTTTGCTGCTGGTCGCTTCCGGATTCTCAGGAAGCGGGGCGCGGGATCTTGATCACACTGCTGGCGCGTAGGGCAGCCTGCTTCAGGGCTCTCGGCCACGGCTTGGGACAGTGTCCTCGCACTGCAAGTTGTGCTGGAGCGTGATCGAGGACGGCCTGGCGTGGCACAACTTTTACGATGGTATCGCGAGCCTTCCGGGCACGTTGTCGTGGCACGAGCGTGCATGGAGTCTTGCAAGTGAGGGCGATTCGGACGAATCGGAGCTTGGATTCATCGAACACGCCTCCCTGTGGCCTCATGAGGCCTCTTCGGCTGATGAGCACCACGGAGAACTGTGGCTGGATGAGGAGGGTCCGGACGGCAAGTTTGATTGCCACAGCTTTAATGCGTGTCATGGAAACTTGCAAATCGATTTCTGTGGAATGCGCCACCACAAGTGCTCAGTTGTGTATCATGAGCTTGTAGAGGCGGTTCAAGGTGCCGTGCGAACGCGTTCGCTCGCCTCAATGCTGACGTTGGCTGCAAATTCCAATGGACGGGTACGTCTGGATGGTTCGAAAGCGCGCATCCTCATCCGAGATTGCGCGCGAAATGAAGTTGTGTTGCCGATGGTGTAACTGGAGTTGACTCGATTTCGTGGACGCCTTCCGCGCCTTGGAATAGGGGCGGAGGTGGGTGATCGGATCCAACACGCAGGCGGTCTGACGCGAGCGTCGGTCGTTCAGGATGGTGTTCACGGGACAAGCCGGCCGGCTCGTGGCCGCGCGGGGCGCGACGCTCGCTCGTTTGGGGCGGAGACGTCGACCTGCGCCCCGGATCTCTGCGCGCGTGGGTGCGGCTCCAGCGCGGCACGACGGCACGCTGATCATCCAGGCGGGGGGAGACCTCGGAGCAACAGCTGAGGCGCTGGCGACGAGCGGTCGCGACGCTCTGTCAGGAGAAGCGCTCGCACAAGGAGTGGCGGTCTACTTCACAAAAGCGTCGCGATGCCGAGCGCCCCGCAGCAGTGCCGCCGGACGCCCACCGAATGCACGCCGTTCTACGGTAAGCTCGTCTCGTCGACGATCAGCACCGTTTCAGCGAGCAGCCGATCCAGCAGCGTGTAAGTGAGGACGGCCTGTAACGGGTCCCAAGCCCACGGACTCTGGTTGACGAACTGGCTCAGCGGCTTTAGACCGGCACCTGGGCGCCGGTCCACCAACGGGCTGATCGACCTGCGCTCCCCATCGAGCAGCAACCCGCGAGCGTTCTCGCCCGCGTACACGTGCCGCTCCACGTGCCCTGGCAACGGCGTCAGCGTCGCCAGAAAACGTCGTAACCGACCATCATCAGCGCGCAGCGCAGCGGGATCCATGTGCGACGGTGTCCTCAAGTTTCCACACCTCTGAGACTAACTCCGCCTGGTTGTGCTAAGTCGCGTCGGCGAGCTGAGATTCTCGAAATCTCGACGAAATCACTTGGGCGCCGCGACCACCGCGTCCACCAGCTTACGCACCGCTGCCTGCACGTCTGACGGCCCACGCTCGCGCCACCACGACACCGCTGTCCCTGCCAGCACGCCCAGGCCGCGCGCGGCCGAGACCAGACCGTCCTCCTTGCCGTCCCCACCAAAGAGCGTGCGCACAATTTCTCGGCGCATGCGCAGCACCACCGGCGACGCTACCGCGATGCTGTTGAACGAGGCGTCGTACCGCGCGCCGACGCCTTCGATGAGCGCCGCGGTACGCGCGAAGTAGACGAGTTCACCCGGCAGCACGATCGGCCAGTCGAACAGTTCGGCCATGACGCGGTCGGCCAGCACCTGTGCACGTTCCACCGTGGTGCCGTCGCCGTACGCGATTTCCAGCAACGTGGCGGCGAGCGCTTCCATCGTGCCCACCGGCGTGCCCTCGGCCACGAGGCCCAGCTTGTAGAAGCCGGCCACCGTGCGGGGCACATCGCGCCGAATCGCCGCCAGGATCGTCTCGAAGAGCGCCTGCCGCGTGGAGGTGTCGACGTCGATCACCATGCCGAAATCGAGCAGCACGAGCGCGCCGTCCTCTCCCACCAGCAGGTTGCCCGGGTGCGGGTCGGCGTGAAAGACACCGTCGCGCAACATCATGCGGGCGTAGGTCTCGATCAGCGTCTCGGCGAGCTGGCGCGGATCGATCCGCCCCGCGGCGACCTGCGCATCGAGTGCGTCGATGCGCGTGCCGGCCATGAACTCGAGCACCATCGTGCGCTGCCGCGTGAGCGCGGGCTCGGTGCGCGGAATGCGAATGCGGCGATCGGCCGCGAACCGCTCGCGCATGCGCTCGCACTGACGCGCCTCACGTCGGAAGTCCATCTCCTCTTCGACGCGCTTCTGAAACTCCTCGAGCACGACGCGCACCCCGCGCACGTGATGGTGCGGAAAGCGGCGATACACGTGGTTGGTGAGCGCAATCGCAAGGCGTGCGTCGCGACGCACGACCTCCTCGACACCGGGCCGCAGCACCTTCACCACCACATCGCGGCCACTCACGCGCGCGCGATGCACCTGGCCGAGCGAACCAGCCGCCAGCGGGGACGGATCGATCCACTCGAAGAGCGTTTCGCGCTGCGCTCCGTAGCTCTCGTGCAGCGCCCGGTCGATCGCGGGCCACGGCACGGGTGCCACACGGTCGGTGAGCGTCGCGAGTTCGGAGAGGTAGGGCTCCGCGATGAGGTCGGCGCGCGCCGCGAAGATCTGCGCGAGCTTCACGAACGCCGGCCCGAGCGCGGTGACCGCGTGCACGAGCTGCTTCGCGCGACGCTGATGAAACGATGCCGTGCGGCGCAGCGGTCCGCCCCACCAGATCCAGCGGCACACGTCGCGACGAAACGAGACGAGCAGCGGCAGCGCGTGCCATACGATCACGAGGAGACGGCGCCGGTCGCCGCGGTGCGTGGCCGTGCTCATGCGCGTCGGCACCCGGCGATGGGTTCGCTGATGCCCGCGAGCGCGAGCGAACGTGTCCACAGGCCGTCGGCCAGATCCTCGCGCTGCGCCTCGCGCGACGGCGTGACACGCGCCCGACGCACCCAGTAGCCACCACTCTCGCGTCCCCCGACATCGCTGCCGAGCAGCCACGCAGCCGTATCGGCGCCCGCCTGGTTGGAAATCGAGAACCAGTCCATCACCCGTCGCTGCAGCCGCCCGAAGGAGCCATTGTTCGTCGCAAAGCGCGACGCGACGAGCCCGGGATGCACGGCGTGTACGCACACGCCGCGCGCCTCCACGCGACGCGCCAGCGCGCGCGTGAAGAGCACGTTGCCCAGCTTGGAGGCCGCATAAGCACGCCATCCGGTCCACCCGCGATTCATCTGCAGATCGTCGAGGTCAATCCGGCCGCCCATGTGTGCGCGCGACGCGATGTTGATCATGCGCGCCGGCCCGTCGGCCCCAGCCGCCGCCAGCAGCGAGGGGAGCAGGCGCACGCCGAGCTGCACCGTGGCGAGGTGATTGAGCGCGAACGTGCGTTCGAGACCGTCGCGCGTGAGGGCACGCTCGAGAAAGAGCGCACCAGCATTGTTCACCAGCGCGTGCAGCACGGGATGCGCGGCGCGCAGTCGCTCGGCCAGCGCGACCTGTTCGTCGAGGTAGAGCAGGTCGGCGATTTCGAAGGAGATGCGATCGTTTCCGGTGCGACTGCGGAGCTCCGAGGCCACATGCCGCGTCTTGGCTTCGTTGCGCCCCACCAGCACCACCTGCGCGCCGGCGACTGCGCAGCGCTCCGCCAGCGCACGGCCAATGCCATCGCTTGCGCCAGTGATCACCACGGTGCGGCCGGCGAGCGCGCCCGGCGCGAGTGGTGGTGCATCGAAGACAGGATCGGAACGCACGGAACACGGGTGAATGCCTCGGTGTGACGACCATGCGCCGTCACACCCGGATATCTACCCCAATGGCCGCGCGTGGTCTCCGGGTCCCACGCGCGTTCCGCGCGGTCAGGTGCCGGTGGCCGTGAGGATGACCGGCGCGAGGTTGAGCGCCGATGCCTGCACGTTCTGCATGCCCAGCTGGCTGCCCAGTGTCCACCGCACGGTGATCTCGCCGCTCGCGTTGGTCACGCCCGACGCCGGATTGAGACTGCCGCCCCCCGCCGTCACCTGCAGCGTCACGGGGACACCAGGAATGGGCGTATTGTTGTTGCCCACGACGCGCAGCACGATCTGCACGGGCAGTGCCGCGCCGGCCTTGGCCGACTGGTTGTTCCCCTGCGCCACGAGCAGATCGCTGGGCACGATGCCGGTTGCCGTGATCGTGATGGGCTCGACCCCCGGCACGCTCGCGAGCAGTTCGTGCGCATTCTGGTTGGCCCCGAGCGTCCAGCGCGTCTTCGCTTCGCCGTTGGCATCGCTGAGCGCCGTCGCCGGCTCGACGGTCCCGTTGCCCAGCTGCACCGCGAAGCCCACCGGCGTGCCCTCCACCGGCGAGCCGTCTTCCGCGAGGACTCGCACGACCACCGGCGCGGGCAGGACCGTGCCGGACGCGGCGACCTGCCGGTTCCCCTGCACGACCAGCAGGCTGCTCGCCGGCAGCGGGCCGGAGGCCTTCTCGCAGGCGGTGGCGAGCGGTAGCAGGGCGAGCAGGAGCCACGGGCGCAGGGGACGAACGCGAACGCTGGACATGCGGGACGGGGGCTGGGGATCACACGGTGCCGACGGCGACGAACGGACGCCTCACGTGATGGTGTCGGCAGCTGACGTGACGAGGTTGAGTGTCCGGCCCCCTCCCGCGAGCGGCGCCGCGCTTCGATATCTTTGCCGGATGACGTCCGCCAGCCGACCCGCCGCGAGCCCGTCCATCCGGCCCGTGGCCCTCCACACCGACGCCTCCCCTGTCACCGCCATCGGGGACCATCCGGCCCGCAATCCCGGGACGGCGCTCGATCTCGACGTGGTCGCCGCCACGCACGTGAACCGGAGCGCCGCCGAGCGTCGCGCGGCCACGCTGCCGGCGCGCCGCACCGTCAAGAAGGAATGGCAGGCGGCGTGGCTACTGCGCGCCATCTCGGTCATGGACCTCACCACGCTCGCCGGGGACGACACGCCCGGCAACGTGCGCCGGCTCTGCGCCAAAGCGCGCTCACCGGTGCGACGCGACCTGCTCGAAGCGCTCGGGGTGGCCGATCTCGGGCTGACGGTGGGCGCGGTGTGCGTCTACCACGCGTATGTACCTGTGGCGGTTGAGGCACTGGCCGGCAGCGGCATTCCGGTGGCCGCGGTGTCCACCGGCTTCCCGGCGGGTCTGTCGCCGTTTCCGCAGCGATTGGCCGAAATCCGCGCGAGCGTCGCGGCCGGTGCCACCGAGATCGATGTGGTGATCACGCGCGCGCACGTGCTGCGTGGTGATTGGACCGCGCTCTACGACGAAGTGCGCGCCTTCCGCGATGCGTGCGGTGACGCGCACCTCAAGACGATTCTCGGCGTGGGCGAGCTCGGCACCCTCACGAACGTCGCGCGCGCCAGTCAGGTCGCGATGATGGCGGGCTCGGATGTCATCAAGACGTCCACGGGCAAGGAGACGAGCAACGCGACGCTACCCGTGGGCCTCGTGATGGTGCGGCAGATTCGCGATTACCTCGAGCGCACCGGACATGTCGTGGGCTTCAAGCCGGCGGGTGGTATTCGTACGGCCAAGCAATCGCTCGACTGGTTGATCCTCATGAAGGAGGAACTCGGCGATCGCTGGCTGCGACCCGATCTCTTCCGTTTCGGCGCGAGCAGTCTGCTCACCGACATCGAGCGGCAGTTCGAGCATTTCGTGACCGGCCGCTACTCGGCGAGCCACCGCCATCCGATGGTCTGAGCGCATGACGTCCGTCTCTCCCGTTCCGGGCGCCGCGTCGGTGCGCGCCATCTTCGACAGCATGAGCTACGGTCCGGCGCCGGAGGGCGACGCGCCGGTGCGCGCGTGGCTCGCCGAACACGGTCATCGTTTCGATCACCATATCGCCGGCCGCGCCACGGCGCCGCAGGCGGGCGCGTACTTCGAGGTGCTCGAGCCCGCCACGGGGAAGCCGTTGGCGCAGGTCGCGCAGGGCACCGCCGCCGATGTCGACGCGGCCGTGCAGGCGGCGCGTGCGGCCTTGCCGGCGTGGCGTGCGCTCACGGGCCATCAGCGCGCGCGGCACCTGTATGCGCTCGCGCGCATGGTGCAGCGTCACGCGCGCGAACTCGCCGTGCTCGAATCGCTCGACAACGGCAAGCCCATTCGCGAGACGCGTGATCTCGACGTGCCGCTCGTCGCACGACACTTCTACCATCACGCCGGCTGGGCGCAGCTGTTCGACGGCGAGTTCGCCGGCTATCAGGGCGTGGGCGTGGTGGGGCAGGTGATTCCGTGGAACTTCCCGCTCCTCATGCTGGCGTGGAAGGTCGCGCCCGCCCTCGCGGCGGGAAACACCGTGGTGCTCAAGCCCGCCGAGTACACGCCGCTCACCGCACTGCGCTTCGCGGAACTCACGCGCGCGGCGGGACTGCCTGACGGCGTCTTCAATCTGATCACGGGTGACGGCGAAACCGGGGCGGCGCTCGTCGCGCACCCGGGCGTGGACAAGCTCGCGTTCACCGGCTCAACCGAAGTGGGCCGCCTGATTCGCACGGCAACGGCGGGCTCCGGGAAGTCGTTGTCGCTCGAACTTGGCGGCAAGAGTCCGTTCATCGTGTTTGCCGATGCCGATCTCGACAGCGTGGTCGAAGGTGTCGTCGATGCGATCTGGTTCAATCAGGGACAGGTGTGCTGCGCGGGCTCGCGTCTGCTGGTGCAGGAAGGCATCGCCGATAGGCTCGTGCACAAGCTCAAGCGCCGCATGGAGTCGCTGCGCGTCGGCCATCCGCTCGACAAGGCGGTGGACATGGGCGCGATCGTCGCGCCGGTGCAACTCGCGCGCATTCGCGAACTGTGCGCGCAAGGCGTGGCCGAAGGGGCGACGTGCTGGCAGCCGAGTTGGGCCGAACCCGCTGAAGGGTGGTTCCATCCGCCCACGTTGTTCACGAACGTCGAACCGGCGAGCACGATCGCGCAGGTCGAGATCTTCGGGCCGGTGCTGGTGACGCACACCTTCCGCACGCCCGATGAGGCGGTGGCGTTGGCCAACAACACGCCGTTCGGACTCGCGGCGAGTGTGTGGAGTGACGACATCAACGTCGCGCTCGACATTGCGCCGCGGCTCAAGTGTGGCGTGGTGTGGATCAACAGCACGAATCTCTTCGATGCCGCGGCGGGCTTCGGTGGCTACCGCGAGAGTGGGTACGGTCGCGAAGGTGGTCGCGAGGGCATGTGGGAGTACGTCAAGCCGCTGCGCACCGCGAGTTCGCCCGAGGTGGACACGGCACCGAGCGACGGCGCGGCGGAGGTCCCACCGACGGCGTCGCTCATCGATCGTACGCCGAAGCTCTTCATTGGCGGCAAGCAGGCGCGTCCCGATTCGGGATACAGCCGCGCGGTGCGTGCCCCCGACGGTCGAGTGCTGGGCGAAGTAGGCGACGGCAATCGCAAGGACATCCGCAACGCCGTCGAAGCGGCGCACGCGGCGTCGTCGTGGTCACGCACCTCGGGACACCAGCGCGCGCAGATTCTGTACTACCTCGCCGAGAATCTGTCGGCGCGTGCCGACGAGTTCGCGGCGCGCGTGGCGGCGCTGACCGGCGGCGATGCGGCGGCCGGCCACCGCGAAGTCGAGGCGACGCTCTCGCGTCTCTTCACGTATGCGGCGTGGGCCGACAAGCACGATGGCGCCGTGCACGATGTGCCGCTGCGCGGTGTGGCGCTGGCGATGCACGAGCCCATCGGCGTCGTGGGCGTCGTGGCCCCGCGCACGCATCCCCTGCTCGGCTTCGTATCGGTGACGGCGCCGTTGCTGGCCACCGGCAACCGTGTCGTGGCCGTGCCGTCGGAGTCGGCGCCGCTCGCCGCGACCGATCTGTATTCGGTGCTCGAGACGTCCGACGTGCCCGCGGGTGTCCTCAACATCGTGACCGGGCAGGCCGACGCGCTCGCGCGCACCCTCGCTGAGCACGATGATGTGGACGCGCTGTGGTACGTGGGGAGCCAGACGGGCGCGGCCGCCGTCGAGCGGGCGTCGGTGGGGAACCTCAAGCGCACCTGGACGGAGTGGACCCCGCGTGACTGGGCCGACCGGCAGGTCGGCGAGGGGCGGGAGTTCCTCCGCCGGTCCGTGCAGGTGAAGAACATCTGGATTCCCTACGGCGCGTGACGTTTTGGTGACGGTCGCGTTGCATATTGTATTGGTGCCCGGGCGTGTCCGCCCGGTCGGTTCCTGCCTCCATCCCTCCGCATGATCGCCCTGCCCGAGTCCCCGGCGGCCTTCGCCGACGCGTCCTGGTCCGACATCGCGCCGTACTACGAAGCGCTGGCCACCGTGCCGCTGCCCACGCCCGCGACCGACGCGGTCATGGAAGCGTGGCTCGCGACCTGGTCTCGGCTCGACACGCTGGTCGGCGAGGCTGGCACACTGGCGATGATCGCCTACACGGGGAACACCGCCGACGAAGCGGCCGAACGGGCGTACCTGCGCTTCAGCATGGAGATCTTCCCCACGCTCGAAGAGCAGCAGGTGCGCCTCGCGCGTCGGCTCGTCGAGACCGGGTGGACGCGCCCCGACCTCGAGACCACGATCCGTCGCTTCCGCTCCGACATCCAGATCTTCCGCGAAGCCAACGTGCCACGCTTTGCGACGCTCGAGGAACTGTCGGCCAGTTACCAGAAGCGCACCGGTGGACTGTCGGTGGAGTGGGACGGCGAAACCAAGACCATCCCGCAACTGCAGCCGTACTCCAAGGACCCCGATCGCACCGTGCGTGAGCGCGCCTTCCGCGTGGGTGCGGAGGCCTACCTCGCGCATCGCGACGAGCTCGCCGCGCTCTTCGATCGCATGCTCGCGTTGCGACAGGAGGTGGCGAAGGAATCCGGCTTCCCCGATTTCCAGCGCTACGCGTTCGCGGCCAAGCATCGCTTCGACTACACGCCGGAAGACTGCGCGGGCTTTCACGCCGCGGTGCAGGAGGCCGTCGTGCCCGCGGTGGCGCGGTTGTACGAACACCGTCGACAGCGGCTGGGTGTGGACACGCTGCGCCCGTGGGACATCACCGTCGAGTTGGATGCGACCACGCCGCTCGTGCCGTTCCGTTCGTCGGAAGAGTTCGTGAGCGGCGCCCAGCGCGTCTTCAATCGTGTCGACCGTGAACTCGGTGACTACTTCGCCATCATGGCGCGCGAGCAGCTGCTCGATCTCGAGAGTCGTCCCGGCAAGGCCCCTGGCGGCTACTGCACCGATCTCGCGTTCCGCGGCCGTCCGTTCATCTTCATGAACGCGGTGGGCGTGCCCGACGACGTGCAGACGCTCGTACACGAGGCCGGCCACTGTTTCCACGACTTCGCCTCGCATCGCCTGCCGTACGCGTGGCAGCGGCGCACCGGGCACGAAGCCGCGGAACTCGCGTCGATGTCGATGGAGCTGCTCGCGATGCCGTATCTCGCGCAGCCCGATGGCTACTACACGCCCGAGGAAGCGCGCGTCGCGTGGCTCGAACATTTCGAGGACGTGCTCACGTCGCTCACGCACATCGCGAGCGTGGACGCATTTCAGGCGTGGATCTACACGCACGCCGAGGGTGCCGACGCGGCCGCACGAGACGCGGCGTGGATCGATATTCGCAGCCGCTTCGAACCGGTGATCGATTGGTCGGGGCTCGAGCGCGAGCGGGTCGCCCGCTGGTACCGGCAGTTGCACATCTTCGAGCTGCCGTTCTACTACATCGAGTACGGGCTCGCGCAGCTCGGCGCGTTGCAGGTGTTCCGCAACGCGGTGCGCAACGGGCCCGAGGCCGTCGAGGCGTACAAGCGCTTCCTCTCGCTCGGTGGTACGCGTCCGCTGCCGGCGCTGTACGCAGAGGCGGGGGTCAAGCTGGTGTTCGATACGGCGACGATGCGCGAACTGGTCGCCTTCGTCGAAGAGCGCATTGCCGAGCTGCGCGGCGGCAGTGCGTCACCCTTCGGCAATGCCACGCTGCCGCCGCGTGCGGCGCGGAGTGGCGCGCCCGCGCTCACGTAAGGGGCCTACCGCCGGCGCGCGCCGCTGAGCGCGCGCCCGGCGTGGCGCTACGCGGCGGCGGGGGGCTCCGAGGGACTTGGTGCGCCCGACGCATCGATGCCCGCCACGCCGCCGGACACGATGAACGCCATCACGTCGGAGCTCGCACGGTCGAGACGACGAATGCGATCGGCGCGCACCACGAGCAGCTGCCCCGAGAAGTTGTACGAATGCGGACAGTACACGCTCACGTGCGTATCGAGCGCGAGCGCGGGCAGCGACTCCTGCGTGACGAAGCCGAAGAGGCACACATCGCCGCGTTCATCGAGTCGTACGGCGACTGGCTGATCGAATCGCTTCTTCTCGCCCACGAACGCATTGAGCACGTCACGGACGGCGCCGTAGAGCAGACGCACGAAGGGCAGCCGATCGAAGACCCGATCGAGTGCGCCAATCGCGCCGCGCGTGATGAGGTTCGAGGCCAGGATGCCGACGAGCGTGATCATCACGACCGTGATCACCAGCCCCAGCCCCGGAATGCCGAAGCGTTCGAGGCGCAGCCACTCGTCGAGCTTCGTCACCACCCACGCGACGCTGGCCAGCGTGATGGCGACGGGCGCCACCAGCACCAGACCGCGCGCGAAATAGCCGCTCAGGCGTGCCACAGACTCCTCAGGCTGGATCGGATGCGCTCGGGCCGGACGCCGATGGCGCAACAACACCCGTGCTGCCCGGCACGTAGCCGTAGCGGTGTCGCGCCTGCAACTTATGCAGGACCGCGCTCGGGGACACCCCGGGCCGACCGCGACCGCGACCTCTCACCCGCCTCCTCCGCGATGTCTGCTCCCGTCACCTCTCCGGTCCGCCACACGCGACCGGCGTTCACCCGCCTGCGCCACGTGAGCGCATTCACGATCTGCCTGACGGCGCCGCTGAGCGCGGGGCTCGTGTCGCCCCTCTCGGCGCAGAGCGCCGCCAAGCCGATCACGCAGGACGTCTACGATCTGTGGCGCGGCATCGTCTCCCCGACGCTGTCACCAGACGGGCAGTGGGTGGCCTACACGAACTCTCCCAGCATTGGTGACGGCACGCTGGTGGTACGCGCGACGTCGGCGAGCACCGAGTTCTCGGTACCGCGCGGCTTCACGGGACGGCCGAACGACCGTCCGAGTGCGACGGGGGGCTTTTCGCCTGCCGCTGCCTCCTTCAGCGGCGACGGGCGCCACGTGGCGGCGCTGATCTACCCCACGCGCGCCGAGGTCGAGGCGGCACGTCGTGATCGTCGGCGCGCGGCGGAGGCGAATCGCACCACGCTCGTCCTCATGGCGCTTCCGTCGGGACAGGTCACGAACATTCCGCGTGTGCGCAGCTTCCGCTTCGCGCGCGACGGTGGCGCCGTGCTCGTGTACCAGCTCGAGGCCGACTCGGCGCGCAATGGCAACGGGCGGGATTCGGCGGGTGCCGCGCGTCCGGCGGCCCCGGCGCCCGGGGCACGCGACACCACGCGTCGCGCCACACCGCGTCGCGAGAGCGGTTCACCGCTCGTCGTGCGCACGCTTGCGACGGGCGCCGAAGTGCGCATCGAGGACGTGACCGCGTTCACGCTCGATGATGCCGAGAAGTGGCTGGCCTACGTGGTGGGTGACACCGACAGCACGAAGGCCGGCCTGTTCCTGCGCGATCTCACGAACGGGACCGTACACACGCTGCGCGGTGGTCGCGCCCGCTATCGTGGTCTCACGTTCGATCGCACGGCCACGCAGCTCGCGTTCCTCGAAGCGCCGTACGACACGATCGCGCCGGCACGGGCCGAGTACACGATCTGGCACGCGCCGCTGGTGACGCGTCGGAACGCGCCACCGGTGGCCACGGCGATCGTGGGCACGCGTGATGCCGACGCCGCGCTCCGCATTCCGGAGCGCAGCTCGCTCGAGTTCACGCGAGACGGCAGCGCGCTGCAGTTCGGCATCGCCCCGCCGCCGCCTGATTCGATTCCCGCCGACTCGCTCGCCGACAAGGCGGTCTACGACCTCTGGCATTGGCAGGACACGCGGCTGCAGCCCACGCAGGCGCTGCAGGCCGGTCGTGATCGCAACCGCACGTACTCGGCCATCCATCACCCGAAGCTGCGCAAGACGCTGCGGCTTGCCGACGACAGTCTGCCGCAGGTGCAGGTGAGCGACGACGGCAAGCTCGCGCTCGCGGTCACGTCGGTGCCGTACGAGATCGAATCGATGTGGGGCGAGAGCGGCAACGATGTGTGGCTCATCGACGCCGTGTCGGGGGCGCGCACGCTGGTCGTCAAGCGCATCGAAGGGCGTGCGCAGTTCTCGCCCAACGCGAAGTTCATCACATGGTTCGAGAAGGATCAGTGGCACGCGTACGAAGTGGCCACGAAGCAGACGCGCACGCTCACGACCGGCATCCAGGGGATCCGCTTCTCGCAGGAGACGTGGAGCACGCCGAGCACGCCGGCCGCGTGGGGGCTGGGTGGCTGGACGAACGACGATCGCGACGTGCTGGTCAACGATCGCTATGACGTGTGGGTGCTCGACCCGCGGGGCGTGCGCGCGCCGCGTCGCCTCACCGGTGGCGTGGGCCGGCGCACGCAGCATGTGTTCCGCGTGCTCGCGCTCGATCCCGAGGCACGCACGATCGATCCGACGGCCCCGGTGCTCTTCGAGGCCTTCGACGACGTGAGCAAGGGCTCCGGCTGGTACCGCGGCAGCTTCACCGATTCGGCGCCGCAGCAGATCGTGATGGCACCCAAGTCGTGGGGGCGACTGCAGAAGGCGCGCAAGGGCGAGCAGCTGCTGGTGACGCGGTCGGACTACCGCGAGTTCCCCGACCTCTGGAGTGGGACGTCACTCACGTCGCTCTCGCGCATTTCCGATGGCTTCCCGCAGCAGGCCGAGTACAAGCGCGGCAACGTGCGGCTGCACAGCTGGATCAGCGCCGATGGCGACTCGCTCGCGGGTCTGCTGTACACGCCCGACGGGTTCGATCCGTCGAAGAAGTATCCGATGGTCGTGTACTTCTACGAGACGCACTCGGACGGTCTGCACGGCTACGTGCGGCCGGCCGGCCGCAACATCGTCAACCCGACGGTCTACAACTCGCTCGGCTACATCGTGTTCATGCCCGACATCAAGTACACCGACGGCTATCCGGGCCCGAGCGCGTACAAGTCGATTGTGCCGGGTGTGCAGTCGCTCATCCAGGCCGGCTTCGTGAACAAGGATGCGATCGGCATCGGCGGCCAGTCGTGGGGTGGCTATCAGACGGCGTATCTCGTCACGCAGACGAACATCTTCAAGGCGGCGGTGCCGAATGCGACGGTCGTGAACATGACCAGTGCGTACGGCGGCATCCGCTGGGGCACGGGCATCTCGCGCAGCTTCCAGTACGAGCGTGGGCAGAGCCGCATCGGTGGCTCGCTCTGGGAGTTCCCGGAGCGGTACATCGAGAATTCGCCGCTCTTCCACGCCGACCGCATTCAGACGCCGGTGCTGTTCATGGCGAACGACAACGACGGCGCCGTGCCGTGGTACCAGGGCATCGAGTTCTTCATCGCGATGCGTCGTCTCGGCAAGGAGGCGTACATGATCAACTACAACGGCGACGAGCATAACCCGACGAAGCGCGCGAACCAGCTCGACATCGACCAGAAGCAGCTGGAGTTCTTCGACCACCACCTGCGCGGTGGCCCGAAGCCGGCGTGGATGCAGCGGGGCATCCCGTTCCTCGACAAGGGCCGCGATCAGCTCCGGGGTGGCGCGACGGTGCCGTGATGGCGAGGCAATACCCCCGTGGGGGGTGGTGCCCTAGTTTTGTTGCCCATGGCTACCCGCATCGCCCCCGCCGTCGAGCGCCCTGAGGCGCCCGAGGCCCCCTGGACCATTGCCGACGCTCGCGCCCTCTACAACATCGAGGGGTGGGGCGCGGGGTACTTCGACGTCAACGATCGCGGGAACGTGATCGTCCGTCCTGATCTCGACCGACCCACGGTGTCGGTCGATCTGCGCGATCTGGCGCGGGATCTGGAGGAGCAGGGGATTCAACTCCCCGTGCTCCTCCGGTTCTCGGACATTTTGCGCTCGCGCGTCGAGACGCTGAGTGAGCGCTTCGCGGCCGCCATCCGCGAGTTCGAGTACACTGGCGATTACACGACGGTGTATCCGATCAAGGTCAATCAGCAGCGTCACGTGGTCGAGGAGATCGTGCGCTACGGGTCGGCGCACGGTGTCGGCCTCGAGTGCGGCTCCAAGCCGGAGCTGCAGGCGGTGCTCGGACTCGTCGAGAGCACCGAGCAGATCATCGTCTGCAACGGCTACAAGGACCACGAGTTCATGCGGCTGGCCCTCATGGGTCAGAAGCTTGGTCACCGCGTGTTCATCGTGCTGGAGCAGCTGAGCGAACTCGACGTGCTCCTCGAGGTCGCCGACGAACTCGGCGTGACGCCCACGGTTGGCGTGCGCATCAAGCTCGCGTCAGAAGGCGCGGGGCGCTGGGCGCAAAGCGGCGGTGAGAAGAGCAAGTTTGGTCTGTCATCGGCCGAGCTCGTGAAGCTCATTGATCGGCTCTCGGAGTTGGGCCGCCTCGAGATCATCAAGCTCATCCACTTTCATCTCGGCAGTCAGATCACCGACATCCGCTTCATCAAGGCGGGGCTCGCCGAGGTCGCACGGTTCTATGCCGAACTGCGGCAGATGGGCGTCGATATCACGCACGTCGACGTGGGCGGTGGGCTTGGCGTGGACTACGACGGCACGACGAGCACCAACAACGCGAGCGTGAACTACACGCTGCAGGAGTACGCGAACGACATCGTGTACACCATCGCGGAAGCGTGCCGCGAGCAGGAGCTGCCCATGCCGCACCTCATCAGCGAGTCGGGGCGCGCGCTCACGGCGCACCACGCGTTGCTGCTCGTGAAAGTGATCGACGTGGAGTCGCAGGCGGCGCGCGCCATTCCCGCGCTTACCGATGACGATCATTCGCTGCTGCACGAGATGTACGAGGACTACCGCACGATCATCGAGCGGGCGCCACGCCCCCGCAAGGTGCTCGAGGTGTTCCACGACGCCTCGTTCGACAAGGAGCGCGCGCGCCAGTATTTCAACTCGGGCGTGCTCAACCTGCGGCAGCTGGCCACGGCGGAGCTCATCTGGCTGGCCACGATGAACGCGATCTACCCCATCGTGCAGCGCGATCCTGAGACCTACGCCGACATCGCGCGGGAGCTGCAGGGCACGCTGGTGGATCGGTACTTCCTCAACTTCTCGCTCTTCCAGTCGCTCCCCGACTCGTGGGCGATCGATCAGCTGTTCCCGATCATGCCCATCCACCGGCTCGACGAGCGTCCGTCACGCCATGGCACGCTGCAGGACGTGACGTGCGACTCCGACGGCAAGATCGATCGGTTCGTCGGGGACAAGAACGGTCGTCCGTCACTCGAGCTGCACGAGTTCCGGGACGGACAGGATTACATCCTGGGCATCTTCCTGACGGGCGCGTATCAGGAAATCCTCGGCGACCTCCACAACCTCTTCGGCGACACCAACGCCGTGCACGTCATGCTCACCGACGACGGCCGCTTCGAGATCAACGATCTTGTGGAGGGCGACACAGTGACCGAGGTGCTGAACTACGTGCAGTTCGGGGCGGCGCAACTTCTCGGGACGTTCCGCCGTAAGGTGACCGCAGCCAAGGGGTTGAGCCGGGAAGAGGCGAATGCGTTCATCGCCGACTTCGTGGCCGGCCTCGAGGGCTACACCTACCTGGAAGGCGAGGCGGCGCGCTGAACGTCGTCGCCTCGTCGCGTGGCAGTCCCTCTCCCCGGAGTACACGATGACGGAACCGATGACGGTGACCCCGAAGGGCGGCGTGTTCGACGATCTGATCGAGACGTTCACGTCCCCCTCGCACGTGTTCGAGCGGCGGCGTGACGGCAAGTACGGTGCGCTGCTGGGTGTGCTCATGCTGCTCACGCTTGTGGTGATGGTGGCCACGATGAGTCTGAGCGCACCGTTCTGGGATGCGCAGTTCACGCTCGGCATGAAGCAGGCCGCGGAGCAGGGGCGCGGCATGCCGGAAGGCGCGGCGCTCGATGCGGCGCGTACCGCCGGACGCTGGTTCGCGGCGATTGGCGGCGTCGTGTTCGTGCCCATCTTCGTCTGGATCGGTGCGCTGTTCGTGATGCTCGGCGCGAAGGTGGCCGGCACGTCGCTCAGCTTTCGACAGGGTGCTGCCATCTTCACGATCGCGGGGATCCCGCGCCTGCTGTCGCCGATCGCGATGGCGGTGCAGGGGCTGCTGCTCGATCCGAACGCGATTCGCGGCGTGAGTGATGCGTCGCTCGGGCCCGCGCGTTTCTTCGATCCGGCCACCACACCGCCGTTTCTCATCTCGGCGCTCTCGAATCTCGACCTCACGAATCTCTGGGCGTTCGCGCTGATCGGCATCGGCATCAGCGTGATGGGACGCGTCCCGCGCAGCGCGGGTTACATCGGCATGGCGGTGGTGTTCGTGGCGACGGTCGCGCTCACGATCATTCCCGCGGCGCTCTTCTGATCGCCGGCTCGCGTCACGCGGGTCGTGGCGCGTGATGAACGGCGAACGGCCCCGACGATCACACCGATCGTCGGGGCCGTTGTCATCGGGAGCGGCGGTATTGCGCGTCTCGAGCGCCGTGCGCGCTCAGCCCTTGCTGGCCGCGTAGTGCTTCGCGACTTCGCCCCAGTGCACGACGTTCCACCAGGCGCCCACGTAGTCGGCGCGGCGATTCTGGTAATGCAGGTAATACGCATGTTCCCAGACGTCGAGCCCGAGGATGGCCGTCTTCCCTTCCATGAGCGGGTTGTCCTGATTGGGGGTGCTCATGATCGACAGCGCGCCCTTGTCGGACACAAGCCACGCCCAGCCGGAGCCGAACCGGCCCATCGCCGCCGCCTGGAACTGCTCGCGGAAGGTGGCGAAGCTGCCGAACGTCGACGTGATCGCGGCTCCGAGCGCGTCACCCGGCTCCCCGCCGCCGTTGGGCGCCATGAGCGTCCAGAAGAGCGCGTGATTCCAGTGGCCGCCGCCGTTGTTGCGCACCGCGGCGCGAATGCCCTCGGGCACGCGCGACAGATCCGCGAGCAGTTCCTCGAGGGAGGCACCGGCCAGCTCCGGCGCCTTGTCGAGCGCCGCGTTGAGATTCGTGACGTACGCCTGATGATGCTTGCCATGGTGGATTTCCATGGTGCGCGCGTCGATGTGCGGCTCGAGCGCGTCGAACGCGTACGAGAGCGCAGGCAGGGTATGGGCCATGTGAGAGACTCCTCGTGCGAAGGACTGCGTGTGCGCCGTTGGCATTCGCCGAGACGCGTGACAAGAACGGTGAGCAGCGGCGTTCAGGCCGCGGTCGAGCCGGGATTCGAGCGCTCGCGCCACCAGGCGATGATGCCCGGCAGAATGCTCAGGAAGATCACCACCAGAATGACCTTCTCGATGTGCTGGTCGATGCCGGGCACCCAGCGACCGAGAAAGTAGCCGGTGAAAAGCATGCTCCAGATCCACGCGACGCCACCGACGACGTTGTACGCGAGGAAGGAGCGATACTGCATCTGGCCCACGCCGGCCACCACCGGGGCAAACGTGCGGATGATGGGCACGAAGCGGGCGATGATGATGGTCTTGCCGCCGTGCTTCTCGTAAAATGCCTGCGCCTTGAGCAGGTGCGCCCGTCGAAAGAGCAGCGACTCTTCGCGCGTGAAGATGCGCGGCCCGGTGAGCTTGCCGATGTGATACCCCACAGTGTCGCCAACGATCGCCGCGACGGTCAGCAACAGGCCGAGTACGTACACATTGAGCCCGAACTCCGGCTGGGACGCCAGCAGCCCAGCCGTCACGAGGAGTGAGTCGCCCGGCAGGAAGAAGCCGATCAGCAGCCCGGTTTCGGTGAAGATGATGGCGGTCAGGCCGACATAACCGGCCCACTGCACAAGCGCCGGCAGGTCGCGCAGGCGCTGAAAGAAATCGGTGAGAAAATCCACGGGAGCGGATACGAGGAATCGAGCCAGCCAACGCTGAAAGCTCTCGCCCCCAGCCGCGTGGGTCAACCAACTCCGGCCGCGCGTCGCCGCACCGTGACGGCGTACCGTTCGCCGCGTAGCTTGCCCACATGGCGTCCCCTCGCACCCCTGATGCCGCGGCGCTCGACGTCTGCGTGGTCGCGCACACCCACTGGGACCGGGAGTGGTATCAGACGGCGCCACGCTTTCGGCAGCGCCTCGCGGCGCTCGTGGAGGCGGTGCTGGCCGCCGGCCCGTCGGCCGAGCGTCCGTTCCTGCTCGACGGCCAGGCCGTCGTCCTCGAAGACGTGCTCGGATTGCGTCCGGACCTGCGAGCACCGCTCGCGGAGGCGCTGGTGAGCGGCGCCATCGAAGCCGGGCCGTGGTACGTCCTGGCCGATGAACTGCTGCCGAGTGGTGAGGCGCTCATTCGCAACTTGCTCGCAGGTCGGCGCGTGCTGCGTGGCTTTGGCGTCGACGCGCCCGCCGTCTGCTACTCGCCCGACGCGTTCGGCCACCCCGCCGCGTTGCCGGCGATCGCCGCCGGCTTCGGCTGCGAGGTCGGGGTGATCTGGCGCGGATTCGGTGGGGTCGCGTGGCCTGCCGGCGACACCGTGCGCTGGCAGGCACCCGATGGCAGCACGATGCTGGCCTGGCACCTGCCACCGGACGGCTACGAATACGGCAGTGCGTTGCCCACGAACGCCGAGGCGGCACGCGATCGCTGGGATCGCCTGCGAACGATCATCGCGCCCCGCGCACGCACTGGGGTCGTGCTGTGCACCAACGGTGCCGATCATCACGCGCTGCAGCCCGATCTCGACGAGGCGCTCCGCGCACTCGACGCCGCCGCGCGGACGACGGGCGACCGGGTGACGCGCACGTCGTTGCGCGTGTGGGCGCAGCGGTTCGCCGCGGCGGCGCAGTCCATCGAAACGCCAGTGGTGCAGGGAGAACTGCGCGATTCGACGGGCTACACGTGGAGCTTGCAGGGCACCTTCGGTACGCGTGCGCAGCAGAAGCGACTCGTCGCGCGAGCGGACCGCGACCTGCGACACGATGTCGAACCATGGATCGCGCTGGCGGCACGGCGTACGCGTGGCACGGCACCGCGCGGCCATGGCGTGATGCACGCGAGCATGTTGCCGCAGCTGCTCGCGCGCACCTGGACCACCTTCCTGCGCGTGTTGCCGCACGACACGCTGTGCGGGTGCTCGATCGATGCGGTCGCAGACGCGTTGGAGCACCGGCTGGCCGTCGTGCGGGATGAGGCGGCGGGGCTGCGTGAGGCGGCGCTTGATGCGTTGCTCTCGCGTGACGCGATCGCCGCACGCACGGTGGCGCGCGCCCGGTGGGTGCCACGGGTCGTCGTGCGCAATCGGGTCGCGCGTCCGCGTCATGGTCTCGTCCATGTCCTGCTCGAACGCACGATTCGCGATGTACCAGTTGGGCCGAGTTCGGGCGGACCGCTCGCCGCCGCCGATGCAACGCCGACCCCGTGGCCGGTGAGTGGCGTGAGGCAGGTGCTCGGCGTGCGCCTGCTGGATCGCCGCCGCGAATCTCCGCAGCACTACCCCGACAACGATCTCGTCGAGGAAACGCGCGCGCTCGTGTGGTTGCCGCCATCGCGCGCGGTTCCGGGCACCGGATTGCGTGTGCTCGAGACCACGCCCGCCTCACGAGGCGATGCAACGATGGCGTCAGAGGACGCGTCGGTGCTCGACGCCGTGCCGCCCCTGGTACGCACGCACCGTCGCCGCGGCCTCGTCTCGATCGACAATGGCCGACTGCGTCTCGAGGTGCGCGCATCGGGTGTCTCGCTCTTCGATCACATCACCGGCCATCGTGTGGAGCGGCTGCTGCACTGCACGTGGCAGGCCGACCATGGCGACAGCTATACGCCCGCCCCACGCGGTAGCGAACGCCGACTCAGGCCCGTGCACGCACGGTTGGTGGCGACGGGTCCGCTGCGCTCGGCGGTTCGCCTGACGTACGAGCTGCGCGTCCCGACCGGCACGGCGCCCGATGAACGGGCGGAGTCCGTCACACGGCGGCGCACATCGCGTGCACGCTCGCACACGCGATTGCGTCTGCAGTGCACGCTGACGCTCGACGCTGATGCGCCCTGCGTTGGCCTGACCGTGCGCGGTGTCGATCGCGCCCGTGATCATCGATTGCGCCTGCGCGTGTCGACAGGAATGACGGGCGCGCGACACGTGGCCGACGCAGCCTGCTGGCCCGTGGAGCGCGCGGTGTCGGACGCAACACGCGCGGCCGACCGCGTGAGCGCTGCACCAGACGCGACGCGTCCAGATGTGGCCGCGCCCGTCGAGTTGCCCGTTGGCGTGCATCCGCTGCACCGGTGGGTTGCCCTGCACAACGAACACGGGCGCGCGACCCTCGTGAGCGACGGCCTCGCCGAGTATGCGGTTGATCCCCATGGCAACATCGCCATCACACTGGTGCGCGCGACGGGCGAACTGTCGCGGCGCGACATGCCCGAGCGACTCGGTCACGCGGGGTGGCCCGCCCGTATTCCGGCCGCGCAGGGACCCGGTCGTGTGGCCGCCTCGTTTGCGCTCGCGTTCGGCGCGCCCTGTCGAGACGTCGCCACGATTGCGGGTGAGGCCGCGCAACTCGCGGACGACGTGCTGCTGCCGCTGCTCGGTCACACCTGGCGCGACGCGCCGCGTGAATCCGATCCGCAGCACGCGGAGATCCGCGGCCCATGGCTCGAGGCGCCAGCGACCGTGCAGCCGCTCGCCATCATGCCCGATGACGCCGGTGACGGGCTCATCCTCCGGTGTGTGAACTACGCGACGTCAGCGGTCGATGCCACGTGGCACCTGTCCGAGGCGGTCCACGCGGTACGTCTGGTGCGACTGGATGAAACGCCGTGCCCCGATGATGCGCGGGCCACACTTCGCATCGCGCGCATGGCGACGGGGACGGCGCTCACGGTGACGATGGCACCGCTCGCCCTGGCGACGCTGCACGTTCGCTGAGCGCATCGCCGAGCAGCGTCGCCGACACGACCGTCACGATGAGCGCCACGCCAGGCGCCAAGGCAATCCACGGCGCGATCAGCAACCAGTCGCGACCACTCGCGATCATGTTGCCCCAGCTCGGCGCGGGCGGTTGTATGCCGAGGCCAAGAAACGACAACCCACTTTCGAGCGTGATTGCGCTGCCCACGCCCAGCGCCGCCGCCACCGCGGCCGAGCTCAGGGCATTGGGCAGCACGTGCCGCCACAGCGTACGCGACGACGATGCACCGAGCGCTCGCGCCGCTTCGACATACGGGAGCGCGCGCACGCCGAGCACATCGGCGCGCACAAGGCGCGCGACGCCCATCCACCCGGTCAGCGCCAGCACGCTCACGACGGTGCCCAACCCGGGGCCCCACAACGCGGCGATCACGAGCAGCAATACGAGTCGCGGCACCGCCAGCAACGTGTCGCCGAGCGCGAGCAGCAGGCGATCGACCCAGCCACCGCGCCAGGCGGCCACCGCACCGATGACCACACCGAGTCCGGCCGCGAGCACCGAACCCAGCACGCCGACGCTCAGCGACAGTCGTGCGGCCACGAGCAAGCGCCCGAGGACATCGCGGCCGAACGCATCGGTGCCGAGCAGGTGCCAGGCGCCGGTGGTGCTGCGCGAGAACGGCGGCAGCAGCCGCGTGGCCATGACATCGCCGATCGCGAGTGGATCGCCCGGTGTGAGCAACGGGCCCAAGACCGCACCCGCACAGAGTGCGGCCAGCAGCGCGCTGCCGATGAGCAATCGTGGATCACGCCGCACGCGCTGCTTGGGGCCGGACGCGTTCACGCGCGCACTCCTCCGTCATGCGCCGTCGCGCTGCGTCGCGGATCGACGCGCTGCACGAGCAGATCGGCGACGAGATTCGCGACAATGACGACGCTCGCGTAGAGCAGCGTCAGCCCGAGCACGACCGGGTAGTCACGCGACGCGATGGCGGCGAGCATGGTTCGTCCCAACCCCGGCCACGCGAAGACCTGTTCGACAAACACGCTGCCAGCCACCACGCCAGGCAGGGCGAGTCCCACGAGCACGATAAGTGGCGTGAGGGCGTTGCGCAGCACGTGCCCTCGCCGCACACGCGCGTCGGTCAGCCCCCGCGCACGCGCGCTCATCACATGCGGGGCGCGCCACGCCGCGCGCATCGCACTGCGCGCATACCGCGCGATGCCGGCGGCTCCGGTGAGCGTGAGCACCGTGAGCGGCAGGACGCTGTGCCGCAGCAGATCCCCGAGGGCCGCGACGCCGTCCAGCTCGACCGCCGCGGTGCGCACCCCGAACGCGGGCAGCCGCAGGTTGGCCGGCAGCCCGAGCGTCGCCGCGCCGGTGGTTGCGAGCACTACCAGGCCGAGTGCGAGCCAGAAGTGAGGGGCCGCGTACAGCATCGTACCGGCCACTGTCGCGACGCCATCGGCCGTCGAGCCCGCTCGCCGCGCCTGCCAGCTCCCCATCATGACCCCGAGCAGCACACTGCCCATCAGGGACAGACTGCCGAGCCAGAGCGAATACGGCAGAGCCTCGCTGATCACCGTGCGCACGGGGATCGCACGGGCGAGGCTCGTCCCCAGATCGCCTTGCAGCAGGGCGATGATCCACCGACCATATTGCGCGAGGAGCGACCCATCGAGTCCGAAGGCCGCGCGCTGTCGGGCGAGGGTGGCAGCGTCGGCGTCGGGTGCGACGAGCAACGCGGCCGGGTCACCCGGGGCGAGCCGAATGAGCAGGAACGTCAGCGTCGCCACCAGCCAGAGGAGCACCAGGGCATCGAACCATCGACGAAGAGAGTGTCGCACGACGTGATGATGCGCGCGAAATCGTGGAGGTCAACCGTGGCGGGGCGATGGCTCGGCCTCGGCTGCGCGCTGATGGGGGCATGTACCTCGCCGCGACCGGTCGACACGCTCGTGCTCGCCTCGGGCAGCGATCTCGAATCGGCCAATCCGGTCGTGACCGTGCACCCCATGAGCCGGCAGGTGCAGCGGCACGTGCTCTTCGTCCCGCTGGTCCAGCTCGATAGTGCGCTCGCGCCTGTTCCCGCACTGGCGCGCCGCTGGCAGTGGAGCGAGGACGGTCGCACGCTCACCTTCACACTGCGCACCGACGTGCGCTGGCACGATGGAGTGCCGACGACGGCGCGTGATGCGAAGTTCACGTTCGACGCCGTGCGTGCGCCTGACACGGGTTCACCGCGCGCCGGCGATCTGCGTGGTGTGATCGCGCTCGAGGCGCCAGATGACTCGACGTTCGTGGTGCGGTTCGCGTCGGCGCCGGCCGCTGTGCCCCTCCTCTTCGCGGAACTCCCGCCTGTGCCGGCGCATCGGCTGCAGGCGGTGCCATACGCCCAGTGGCGCAGCGCGGATTTTTCGACGAACCCGGTCGGCAATGGTCCGTTCCGCTTCGCCAGTCGCACGCCCGGTGTGCGGTGGCGATTCGTTCGCAACAGCGAGCATCCCGGCGCGTTGGGGGGCCCACCGTGGGCGCGTGAGCTCGTCGTGACGCTCGTGGACGAGGCATCCACCAAACTCGCCGGGCTGGTCAGCGGCGATCTCGACGTGGCCGGCGTGTCGCCCACCACGGCCGCCATCGTCGAGCGCGATCCGCTGCTCACACTCGAATCGCCACCGGTGTTGTTCACGAATCTGCTCGTGTTCAACACGACTCGTGCACCGTTCGACGATGCGCGCGTGCGTCAGGCGTTCGGATTGGCCATCGATCGCGAACGCCTCGTCGCGGCCGCGGTCGCGGGGTATGGCGTGCCGTCGCGTCGCATCGTGCCCCCGGGGGTGTTCGATGCGGGCACGGTAACAGCAGAACCGGGCAGGCCGGATACGGCGGCGGCGGGGCGCTTGCTGGACGAGGCCGGCTGGACGCGAGCGAGCACGGGCCAGCGAATGCGCGCGGGACAACCGCTCCGCGTGCAGCTGCTCACCGCTGGCAGTGGCGATCTCGCGGCCGAGCAGTTACTGCAGGCGGATCTGCGCACCCTCGGGGTTGCCGTCGATCTGCGGCCGCTGGAGCTCGCCACCTTTCTCACCACGCTACGCGCCAACGAAAAATCCTACGACGTCGCGTTCACCGGCGTCCCGGGAGATCTCGGACTCGGCCATCTGCGGGCGTTACTGCACAGCGCCCAGACTGGTGGTGCGCTCTCCTACACCGGCCACGCGTCAGCCACGCTCGACGCTGCGCTCGATCGGGCCGCTGCGGCGCGCGACGTCACATCGCGCCGCGCGGCGTGGGCCGAGGTCAGTGACCGGGTGGCGGACGAAGCACCCGTCACGGTGCTGTATCACGCGCGTGGCGTGCAGGGACGCGCCCGCGCCCTGCGTGGTGTCCGCATGGACTTGCGCGGTGAACTCGTCACCGTTGCGCGCTGGTCGCGTGACACCACCGCACCGTGAGACACCGGTGAGCGACGTGACGCTGCTCGGCGTTTCGCTGCAGGCGCGCGCGCGATCGCTCGATGCGTCCTGGCGTGCACTCGCCCGGGGACTGCGCGACGAACTCGAGCCGCTGTTCACGCGTGAGTTTCCGGTGCCTGGGCAGAAGGCCATGCTCACACGTGTCGGTGGACGCTGCCCACGCGACGGCACCGTATTGCGTTTCGATCCATGGTCGCCGCACGAGCACATGTGTCCGCAGTGTGGTGTGGTCTATCGTGGCGACGCACACGATCGCTGGTGGGCCATGGGCGCGCAGTTGTGGAGTGCCGAGCGCATGCTGCACGCCGCGGTGCTTGGTGTCATGCACGACGACTCCACGCTGCGCGCGCTCGCCGCGCGTGGGCTCACGCTCGTCCGCGAGGCCTGGCCCTCGTATCCGAACGTGGACAACGCCCTCGGGCCGACTCGCCCGTTCTTCAGCACGTATCTCGAGAGCGTGTGGCTGCTCACCGTGTCGCTCGCCGCGCGCTGTCTCGTGCCGTACGCCGAACACGTCGCGCTGCTCGACCAGCTGCGCGACGTGGTGATTGCGCCCAGTCGCGCGATCATCGCCTCGTTCCCCGAAGGACGGTCCAATCGGCAGGCGTGGCACGTCGCCGCGCGCCTCGTCGCGTCGCAGTTGCTCGACGACCGCGCGCACGCGCATGACGCCGTTCACGGCGTCGATGGCCTGCTCGCGCTGCTGCGCGATGGTCTCCTCGACGATGGCGCATGGTACGAGGGTGAGAACTATCACCTGTTCGCGCATCGAGGGCTCTGGTTCGGCGTCATGGCCTGTGCTGACGAGCTGCCATCGCCGCTCATCGCGCGCTTTGACCGCGGCTTCCGGGCGCCGTGGCTCGGTGTGCTGCCTGACGGGACATTTCCCAGTCGCCGCGACGCGCGGTACGCAGTGTCGGTACATCAAGCGCGCTTCGCCGAGTGGTGCGAGCTCGGGCTGGCCCGATCGCCTGATGCGGTGGTGCACGCGTGGCTGCATCGGCTCTACACGTCCACGCACGCGCGTGGCGAGACCGGTCGGTGGCGTGCGACCGGCGAGATCGAACGTGATGAGGCGCCCTGCGCGCTCTCGCGTGCCGATCTCGGCTGGAAGTCGCTGCTCTTCGCACGCAACACACCGTGGCCTGCGCCCTCCTCGCTGGCGGAACCGAGTGTGCGGCTCGCGGCACAGGGACTCGCGGTGCTGCGTCGCGATGCGGGACGGTTGTACGTCGCTCTCGAGGGCGGGCATCCCGGCGGGGGACACGGTCACCCCGATCGCCTCGCGCTCACGTTGCAGGATGGCACGCGCCGTCTGCTTGAAGATCCGGGCACGGGGTCGTACGTCGAGCGCACGTTGCACTGGTATCGCAGCACCCTCGCGCACAACGCGCCGCTCATTGATGGTGCGTCGCAGCAACGCGTCCCCACCGTGGTCCGCACCTTCGAGAGTCTGCCAGTGGGCGGCATCGTGCAGGCCGACGCGCACGAGGTGGCGCCCGGGGTCGCGATCCGACGCACGGTGGTGCTCTTCGACGATCACGTGATCGATTGGTGCACCTGGCGGGCCAGTCGCGAGGTGCAGGTGGAGTTGCCGTTGCATCTCGAGGCAAGCGTGCAGGAACCACTCCGCTGGCACGATGCGCCCGCGCGTGGGGCCGGCGGCCTCGAGGATGGCTTCGAGTTCCTGCGTGGCACGCAGATGGCGCGTGTCGCACTCGGCCCGGAGGAGGCAACGTCGTGGCTGACCCTGACCACCGCTGCGCGGCACGACCCCTCGGTCGTGGTGTGGATGCGTGCGCAGAGCCAAGGCGCGTCGGCGGTGCAGCTCTGGCGCGGCACGGCGCCGGGGCCACCGGGCCGCGCACCGCGACGCGTCCATTGGTGGCGTGCGTCGGGCCGGACGGGTGAGCTGCTGCACCTCTGGTCGCTGCGCGGTGGGGTGACGCAGGTCGAACGCGCGGGCGACGTGCTGCGGGTGCGCACGCGCGACGGCGTGCTGCACGAGCACGTGCCGAGCGACGATGCGTGGCGCGTCGATCTGCGCGTCGCCGACGCCCGGTCCTCGGTGCATTTCGCGGCGGTTCCTGTGCGCATCGGCGATGCTGACATCGGGTGCACGGCACCGGCGCCGGAGCGCCCCACCGTGAGTCATCGTACGCCGCACATCACGCTTGCCGCGCCCGAGTCCACGTGGCGCACGACGCTGGCCGCGCCTCACTACCGCCGCTCCGAACAGACATGGGAGGAGGCCGGACACCCCACGGCGGAGCTCTCGCTGACGCTCACTGACCGTCGGGCCCTTGTAGTGCTCGTCCATGCGCGAACCGGCGGGGTGGTTGTTCCGCCGGCCGACGCGGAGAATCCCCTCGACAACGAGCGCGCCGAGGTCAACGCCGACGGCGTGCAACTCCACCTCGGTGCGCCAGGCGAACCGCGATGGCGCGCCGCGTGGCTGCTGGTCCCGGAGCCGGGGGCGATCGCCCCCCGTGTGATCGGGCTCGAGCCGGGCACACCGGCGCTGCGCGCCGCCGCGTGGCATCCAACGCATGAGGGCTACACGCTGCGTGTCGAGGTGCCGGCGGCACTGCTCGATACGCTGGCGGGACCGGACGGCACGGTTGCCCTCGATCTGCTCGTGAACGAACGGCCACCTGAGCGTCAGCGACGACGCGGGCAACTGGTGCTCTCGGGGGCCGAGGGGGCGTTCGTGTATCTTCGGGGGGACCGACAGGACCCGGGGCGTGCGTGGCGCGTCGCCGGCCCCTGGCGTGCCGACTCGCGGCGCGAACCGGTCGACCCTCCGACGTCTTTCCCCGCATGAGCAGCTCGCGCCTCGCCGCCGTCACGGTGGTGCTGTACGAATCGCAGGATCAGGTCAATATCGGCGCGGTCGTACGCGCCATGAAGAACATGGGGCTTCGCGACCTCCGCCTCGTGCGTCCGGAGCCATACGACGTCACGCGGCTGCAGCAGATCGCGCACGATACGCTCGATGTGGTCGAGCGCATTCAGCACTTCGACTCGCTCGACGACGCGCTGGCCGACTGTGTGCGCGTTGTCGCCTTCTCTGGTCGCCGACGCGCGACGCGCTGGGCGATGCATACGCCGCGGAGCATGGTGGACGAGGTGCTCGAGTATGCGGAGCAGGGACGCGTCGCGCTGTTGTTCGGTCGCGAGGACCACGGCCTGCCGAGCGACGCGATCGACCGCGCGCACGCACTGGTGACGATCCCCACCACGGCGCATTTCTCGCTCAACGTGGCGCAGGCCGCGCTGGTGGGCATGTACGAACTGCACGTTGCGGCCGGTGATGCGTCGCGCAGTCTCGGACGCCCGCGCAAGGCGACGGCGCCGCCGACCGCGGCCGAAGCGGAACGGACGTTTTCCGACGTGGAGGCGGCGCTGCGCGCGGTGGCGTACTTCAAGACGCGCAATCCGGAGCTGATCATGCGCACGGTGCGCTCGCTCGTGTTCCGCGCCTCGCCCGACGCGCGGGAGCTCACGCTGCTGCGCACGGCGTCCATCGAAGTGCTGCGCACGCTCGAGCGCGAGAAGCGGGCGCTGCTGCGGCGCATTGGTCTCGATGACGACGCCGTGGACGCCGCGATGCGTGACGACGCCGAGGCCGTGGCGCAGATTCGCGCCGACGAGATGGCGCGTGTTTTTCCGCACGCCGCGGCGGGTGACGAGGCGTGATGTCCGACGCGCCGTCCCAACACAGCGCGGCGCGCGCGGCGCGCGTCATTCCTGGCGGCACCTCGACCGGCAGCAAGCGCGCCACGGTGTTGTACGGTAGCGCGTGGGCGCCCGATCTCCCCACGCACGCGACGCGTGCCTGGGGGTGCCGTTTGGAGACCGTCGACGGCTGCACGCTGATCGACTGCACGATGGCGCTCGGGGCCGTGGCGTTCGGCTACGCCGATCCGGCCGTGACCGAGGCCGTACAGCGGGCCGCGGCCTGCGGACCGGTGCAGGGGCTCGCGTCGTGGGAGGAAGTCACGCTCGCGGAACGACTGGTTGCGCACTTCCCCGGCAGCGAGATGGTGCGGTTCCTGCGCAGCGGCGCCGAGGCAACCGCGGCGGCGGTGCGCATCGCGCGCGCGGCCACCGGACGCACTCGTGTGCTCGCGTGCGGGTACTTCGGTTGGCACGATTGGTCGAATCCGGGGCCTGGTGTGCCCGCAGGCGCACACGCCGACGTCTACACCGTTCCGTTCGACGACGTGCCCGCGCTCGACGCGGCGGTGCGTGAACACGCGCACGAGCTGGCCGCGATCATCGTCGAGCCGCTCGTGCATCACATCGCCACCGACGCGTGGCTGCGCGCGCTGCGGGCGCACGCCGATCTCGCGGGCGCCGTGCTCATTTTCGACGAGATCAAGACGGCGTTCCGCGTACGCACCGCCGGAGTGCAGGTCATGCGCGGCATCACCCCCGATCTCACCACCCTCGGCAAGGCCATGGCCAACGGCTACGCGCTCGCCGCGGTGATCGGGCGTCGCGCGTTGCTGGAGTCGCCCACGTGGATCTCGTCCACCCTTGCCGGCGAAGCAACCGGTCTGGCAGCGGCCCATGCGGTGCTCGATCGTCACGAGCGCGAGGATGTCTGTGCCGCGCTGCACACCATCGGGACCCGCCTGCAACAGGCAGTGGCCGACGCGCTGGCGCCGCATTCGTCGTTGGGGCTGACGGTGGACGGCCCCGCCATGATGTGGCGACTGCGTGCCGAGCACGAGCCCACCCTCGATGCACTGGTTGCCGCGTGTGCCCGACGGGGCGTACTGCTCAAGCGCGGTGCCTATCAGTTCGCCGCGCTTGCGCACGACGACGACGCGATCAGGCGCGTCGGCCAGATCGTCGCCGAGGTGGCGCACGACCTGCAGCACCGATTCGCGGAGTAATCGCGCATGACCACGGCCGCATCGCAGACCCCGCCGCTGGGCGGCGACGAACCACTCATCGATCCGCACGCGCATTTTCACACGCCCGCGAGTGGACGCGCGGATTGGGCGCGTTACAACGCGTCACGGCTTGGCGCGGGGGATCAGATGGGCGTGTGTGCGCACGTCGCGTCCATTCTCGGATCGTGGGGGCAAACGTCGCCAACGTACTTCCCGTCGCCGCACGACGTGACGCACGCCAACGCGTTCATGCGGGACCTCGCACGCGATGATGCGCGCGTACACGCGTACGTCGCCGTGAATCCGAATCATCCGTCGCATGCGCTGGCCGAGATCGCCGAGGGCGTCGCGCACGGCGCGGTGGGCGTGAAGCTCGCCGCGAGCCGACGCGCCGACGATGCCTTGCTCGATGACATCGCGGCCCTCGCCGCGCAGGAGCAGCTGCCGATCCTGCATCACATCTGGCAGGACCGTCGGCGCGATTGGCCCAACCAGGACGCGAGTGACGGCGTGGAGCTCGCGCGGCTGGCGATGCGACATCCGCGCACGCGCTTTCTGCTGGCGCACATCGGCGGCGGCGGTGATTGGGCCCACACCATGCACGCGGTGCGCGACGTGGAGAACATCGTGGTCGATCTGTCAGGGAGTGGGATTGATCGCGGCATGATCGACGCGGCGGTCGCGGCGCTCGGCGCGTCGCGGGTGTTGTGGGCGGCTGACCTCACGTTGTGCACGGGGCTCACCAAGCTCTGGGCGCTCGACGCCATGACGCTGTCGGCGGAGGAACGGGCGGATATTCGATGGCGGAACGCCGTGCGTCTCTTCCCACGGGCGCGTTTCGTGCATCGCGGCGAGGTGCTGACCGCATGAGCGCTCCCTCCTTTGCCGCGGTGGATGTGAGCGCGTGGATCGGCCCGTATCCGTTCCGCGAGGTGCCGCACCCCGAGCCCGAGGTGCTGGTGCGGGTGTTGGCGCGCGAGGGCGTGGCGCGCGCGTGGGTGGGCTGGTTGCCGTCGGCGTGGCAACGCGATCCCGCGCCGGGGAACGATCGTCTCATCGATGCGCTCGCGCCGTATCGCGAGGTCCTTGAGCCGGCCGTTGCCATTCGACCCGACTGGCCGCACTGGGAGCGTGAGCTCGATCGCGGCGTGGCCGCTGGCGCGACGTCGGTGCGGGTGTATCCGGCGCAGTGGGGGCTGGGGGCCGGACACCCCGGGCTGACGCGACTCGCGGCCGCGTGCGCAGAACGTCACGTGGCGCTCCACATCACCGTGCGCGTGGAGGACCTGCGGCAGCGCCACGCGCACGATGTCGCCGGTGATGTGCCGGCCGCCACGCTGCGCGCGGTGGCGCGCGCCGGCACGGGAGCGACGGTCGTCATCAGCGGTGCGGGTCGTGAGCTGATCGAGGAAGTGTGGTGGGGACTGACCGCGCAGGAACAGGCGCGTGTCCACTTCGACTTCGGATGGGTGTGGGGGCCGCCCGAAGACCACTTTTCGGTCCTGCTGCACGCGATGGGTAGCGCGCCGTTCGTCTACGGCAGCCAGTGGCCCCTGCGGCTGGTGCAGCAGTCGCGCGCGCTCGTCTCCCTCGCCGACGCGACGGTCCGACCGTCGCTTCCCCTCCCGGATCCGACGCGCCATCGGCGCTGACCGTGCGGCGTTCGTTGGCACCGTGCGTCGGGTGTGGCCAGCGCGCGACATTCGTGGAAACCAAAACGTGTCATGCGTTGTTGACGCTCGGGAGCGTGCATGTACGCGGGGCCTGATCGGGACGTATCGGGAAACGCGCTACGCGATGTCAGCATTGCACTTGCGTACAAATACGGTCCCGGACATACTACCGGCTTGTTCTTCCCGGCCTCCTTTTGGACGGATGCCCACGGCCCTGTTCCCGCTGTGGTAGCTGCCTGCTGAGCGGAGTCCCCTACGGACGCCTCACCACTCCACCGGCACGGTCGAGTCGATGACGACGAAGAAGAAGTGGACAGTCATTCCCGGCTTTCTCGCCCTCGCGGCGGCGGCGACATTCCTCTCCGCCTACAGCGGCGCATCTTCCTCGCAGGGGAAGATTGTTGAGCAGCCGATCAAGTTCATTCACAACCCGCACGTCGAGAAGTTGGGGATGAACTGCCTGTACTGCCACTCGCAGGCCAACAAGGCCGCGGACCCGGGCAACGCTTCGGTTGCCACCTGCATGGGCTGCCACACGCTGGTGGCGGCCAACGGCTCGGAAGAGATCAAGAAGCTCGCCGAGTATTGGGCCAAGAAGGAGCCCATTCCGTGGCAGCGTGTGCACAAGGTGCCCGACTACGTGCAGTTCCCGCACATGCGTCACGTGAACGCTGGCGTGACGTGCCAGACGTGCCACGGCGAGATCCAGAAGCAGGGCGCGGCGGGCGTGGGCGCCGGCTACGAGCCGGTCAAGCAGTATGCGTCGCTCAACATGGGCTGGTGCATCAACTGCCACGTGCAGGGCTACAAGCCGGCCGAAGGTGCGCGCCTCGCCGGGGCGCCGGACAGCGTCGTGCAGGCGCTGGCCAATGAACCCGTGAAGAAGGCGCGGTACGATTGCGCCGTCTGCCACTACTGATCCTCGACTGACCCCTCACCTCGTGCGGCGTCCGGAGAGAGATCCGGGAGCGTCGCACGAGCAGCCGCCAGGAGCGGAGTGACTGCATGAGCACTGAAGCGGGAAGCGGCGTCAAGCGCCGAGACTTCCTCAAGATTCTCGGCGCGACGGGCGCTACCACGGCTGTGGTGGGCTGCTCGTCGGAGAAGGTCGGGAAGCTTGTCCCCTATGTCTCGTCCCCCGACAACACGGTCGCGGGCGTTTCGCAGTTCTACGCGACGACCTGCCGCGAATGCGCGACGGGATGCGGTGTGCTCGCGGAAGTGCGCGACGGCCGTCCGATCAAGCTCGAGGGCAATCCGTCGCATCCGGACAGCCGCGGCGCGATCTGCGCCACCGGCCTGTCGGCGGTGCAGGGGCTCTACAATCCCGACCGCTATCGCCAGCCGATGCTGCGTGAGAACGGTGCGCTCGCGCCCGTCACGTGGGAGAAGGCGCTCGAGACGCTGAGCCAGAAGATCGGCGAGACGAAGAGCCGCGGTGGTGCGGCCAACGTCGCCTTCTTCAACAAGCACGAGACGGGGAGCTTCCCCGGCATGCTCGACGCATGGCTCGCGGCGCAGGGCATGCCCGCGCATCTCTCGGTCGATTCCACGGCGCCCGCGTCGGCCATTGCGGCCAACCGCGAGGCCTACGGCGTGGCCTGGCCGGAGATCGACTTCAATGCCGCGTCGCTCGTCGTGAGCTTCGGTGCGGACTTCCTCGATGGCTGGGGCCATCGTGTGCCGCAGGAGCTCGCCTGGGCCGATGCGCGCGCGAAGCTCGACAAGGCGCCGCGTCTCGTGTACGTCGGCGCGCGTCGCTCGCTCACGGGTCTGAACGCCGATCAGTGGATTCCGGCGCGCCCGGGCAGCGAAATGGCGATTTGCGACGCGATCACGGGCGCTGGCTCGGTAGCTGCGGCTGCGGAAGCCGCCGATGTCGCGCCGGCCGTGATCGAGGCGCTCATCGCCGCGATCAAGTCGGCCGGTTCGTCGGTGCTCGCGCTCTGCGGCATCACGGGCGCCGATGCGGTGGCGTGCGGCCGGATGGTGGCCGACATCAACAAGCAGAACGGCAGCGTCGGGGTCACGATCAAGCCCGCGCAGGCGCATCGCAGCTTCGATGGCATCGCGTCGTATCTCGACGTGGTGGCCACCGTTGAGCAGATGGCCGCCGGCAACGTGCCGCTCGCGTTCGTGCGCAACGTGAACCTCGCGCACACGCTGCCCGCGTCGGTGGGCTTCGCCGATGCCTTCGCCAAGGTTGGCTTCAAGGTCTCGTTCTCGAGCTGGCCCGACGAAACGAGCGAGCTGTGCGATCTCATCCTCCCCGACAACCACTGGCTCGAGAGCTGGGGTGATGCGGTGGCGGGCGCGGGACAGCGCAGTCTGCTGCAGCCCACGATGGAGCCGCCCATCTTCGACACGCGGAGCACGGCGGATGTGCTCCTGTCGGTGGCGCGTGCCGACGGCGCGATCGCTTCGCGCTTCCCGCAGGCCGACTATCGCAGCTGGCTCATCGCGAACTTCCCGGGCGGCAGCTCGGCGTTCAGCACCGCGCTCACGAAGGCCGTCTTCGACGGCTCGCCGGTGGCGTCGCGTGGAACGCGTTCGGCCGTGTCGCGTCCGGCGTCTGCGTCGCTCGGCGACGGTCAGATGTTCGTGGTGGTGTATCCGTCGGCCACGCTCGGTGACGGTGCCGGTGCGAACAAGCCGTGGCTGCAGGAACTCCCCGATCCCGTCACGAAGATTGCCTGGCAGTCGTGGGTGGAGATCCACCCGAAGACGGCCAAGGAGATGGGCGTCAAGGAAGGCGATCACCTCACGGTGAAGACGGCCGCTGGTGAAATCACCGCACCGGCGTATCCCTACATGGGTGTGCGTCCCGACACCGTGGCCATCGCGCTCGGTCAGGGGCACACCGGCTACGGTCGCTTCGCGAAGAACGTCGGTGTGAACGCCTACGGTCTGCTGGCCAACGGATGGGACAGCGCGGGCAATCTTGCGCTCACCGCGAAGGGGAGCGTCACGCGGCTCAACGAGAGCAGCCCGCTGGTCACGACGGAAGGGTCGGCGCGTCAGCACGGTCGCGGCATCGCGCAGGCGATCATGGCGGCGGCGCTCAACGGACCCGACGAGGAGCATGGCCATCACGACATCGCCGGGCTGGCGTCGCAGGAGTTCCTGCCTGGCCTCAAGTCGCCGGTCGCAGCCGACGCGCAGGGTGAAGTCGCCAACCCCCTGTCGAAGGACAAGGGGATGTACAACCCCGAGCATCCGACGAAGGCCGAGGCGCGCCGTTGGGCGATGACCATCGACCTCGCGCGGTGCACCGGCTGCTCGGCGTGCGTCACGGCCTGCTACAGCGAGAACAACATTCCCACGGTTGGCGCGCCGTATCAGGGTCGCGCGCTGAGCCCGGTGGAGTGGGATGAGCGCCCCGGCGCGAACATCCTCAAGGGGCGCGAGATGGCCTGGATCCGTCTTGAGCGCTACTACGAAGGCAACACGAACACGGCCAACGAGTTCTCGCCCGATTTCGAGGCGCGGTTCGTGCCGATGATGTGCCAGCACTGCGGCAACGCGCCGTGCGAGCCGGTGTGCCCGGTGTACGCGACGTATCACTCGCCGGACGGCCTGAACGTGCAGGTCTACAACCGGTGCGTGGGAACGCGCTACTGCTCGAACAACTGCCCGTACAAGGTTCGCTATTACAACTGGTTCGGGTATGGTGAGCCGGAGCGTCGTCAGTATGCGTGGCCGGAACCGATGCACTGGTCGCTCAACCCCGATGTGACGGTGCGCGGCAAGGGCGTCATGGAGAAGTGCACGTTCTGCGTGCAGCGTATCCGTGAGGCCGAGAATCGCGCGCGCTCGGAAGAGCGCGATCTGCAGCCGGACGAGTTCACCACGGCGTGTGCGCAGGCGTGTCCGTCGCGCGCGATCGTGTTCGGTGACGCGGCCGACGAGAACTGGAGCATCGCGAAGCTCGCGTACGACCGGCGTGCCTACCACGTGTTCGCGGAACTGAACACGTACACGGCCGTCGTCTATCTCAAGAAAGTCAATCACCCGGCGCCCGCGGCGCCGGCCACGGCCTGAGGAGGCGACACCCGGATGGGCACTATCGCACAGCCGGTCGACGGACTCCGGCGACCGAACATTGCATCGGCCGACGTGCAGCTTCCTGCCGTCACGAGCTATGAGCAGGTCGACCGCGAGATCATCTCGACGCTCGGCTTCACCAAGAAGTGGCTGATCGGCCTCGGCATCGCGGTGCTCGCGATGCTGGTGGGTGCGTCGGCCTGGATCTACCAGATCTACTGGGGCCTCGGTCAGGCGGGGTACGAACCGCCGGTGATGTGGGGTGTGTACATCATCACCTTCGTGTTCTGGGTGGGTATCGGACACGCCGGCACGCTGATCTCGGCCATTCTGTATCTCTTCCGCGCGGGCTTCCGAACGTCGATCTACCGCGCCGCCGAAGCGATGACGGTGTTCGCCGTGATGACGGCCGGTCTCTTCCCGATCATTCACATCGGGCGTCCGTGGAAGTTCTTCTGGCTCATTCCGTATCCGAACTGGCGTCTCTTGTGGCCGAACTTCAAGTCCCCGCTCGTGTGGGACGTGTTCGCCATCTCGACGTATCTCACGATCTCCACGACGTTCCTCTACATCGGTCTCATCCCCGACTTCGCGGTGCTCCGCGATCGTGAGACCAACCCGATGCGTCGTCGGATCTACGGCATCCTCTCGATGGGCTGGCGCAACAGCGATCGCGAGTGGCGCCACTTCGCGAAGGCGTATCTGTTCCTCGCGGCCTTCTCGACGCCGCTCGTGCTCTCGGTGCACTCCGTCGTGTCGTTCGACTTCGCGATGGCGCTCACGCCGGGCTGGCACGCCTCGATCTTCCCGCCGTACTTCGTGGCCGGTGCCATCTTCTCCGGTTTCGCGATGGTGTGGACGATCGCGATTCCGATGCGCAAGTGGTTCAAGCTCGAGCATTACATCACGCTCAATCACCTCGATGCGACCGCCAAGGTCGTGCTCTTCACGTCGATGGTGGTGGGCTGCGCGTACCTGATCGAGTTCTTCATCGCCTGGTACAGCGGCGTGCGCCCGGAGCAGGAGTTCTTCTGGAATCGCGTGTTCGGCCAGTGGTGGTGGGCGGCCTGGATCATGCTCCTCTGCAACATGGCGCTGCCCATGTCGCTGTGGTCGCAGAAGCTTCGCCGCAACCCGACGTGGCTGTGGTTCCTGTCGATCTTCATCAACATCGGCATGTGGTATGAGCGCTTCGTGATCGTGGTGCCGTCGCTCAGCCACGAGTTCGAGCCCTGGCAGTGGGGCGGCTACACGCCGAGCTGGATCGACATGAGCTTCCTCGTGGACTCGTTCGGCTGGTTCTTCATGTGGTTCCTCCTGTTCGTGAAGCAGATGCCGGTGATGGCGATCATGGAACTCAAGGAAATCGTCGTTCCCAAGTTGAAGGATCCGCATGCCGGAGGGCACCATTGATGAAGGGCGTGCTCGGTGCATTCCATGAGCTCGACACGACGGTCCACGCGATCGAGGACCTGAAGAAGTCGAAGCTCGGTGACGTGACGGTGTATTCGCCGACCATTCGGCACGAGCTGGACGAAGCCATTGCCGGCCCCAACAGCGTGGTGCGTCGCTTCACGCTGGTGGGCGGTCTGATGGGCGTCTCGTTCGGTTACTGGATCTCGGTGTGGACGGGCGACTACTGGCCGCTGGTGACCGGCGGCAAGGCGATCGCCTCGTGGATTCCGTACACGATCATCGGGTTCGAAGTGATGGTGCTCGTCGGCTGCCTCTCGACGGTGGCCGGCATGTTCATCAATGCGCGCATCCCGCGCCTCACCACGACGGTGGGGTACGACCCGCGCTTCAGCGGCGGCCATTTCGGCATCTTCGTGGCCTGTGCGCCCGACAAGGCGCCGCAGGTGGAAGCGCTGCTCAAGAAGCACGGAGCGGAAGAGGTGCGTCGTGAAGCCTGAGTCCAACCTCATGCCCGCATTCGTTCGCGTTGCGCGCGTCGTCACGGTCGCCGCGCTGCCGTTCTCGTTCACCGCGTGCACCTGGTTCACCGATTTCAAGAACCAGCCGCGCCTCGAGCCGTGGGAGTCGTTCGGTGTCAGCGTGACGGACACCATGTCGGCGCCGCGGTACAACCCGCAGCATTCGGTGCCGGTGCAGGGAACGGAGGTGGCAGGCGTGCAGATCTCTTACACGCCCTCCCCGCTCACCGTCGACTCCATGTCGTCACTGGTGAATCCGAAGCCCGTTACCGAAGCGTCGCTCGAGAACGGCCGCAAGTTCTACAGCATCAACTGCGCGGTCTGTCACGGTGACCTCGGCGACGCCAACGGCACGATGAAGGCGCTCAACCCGAACTACGGGTTCTCGCCCAGTCTGCTCACCGAGAGCGCCAAGGGACGCACCGACGGCTACATCTGGGGCATGCTCCGGAATGGCCGCGGCATCATGCCCAACTACGCGCGTATCGAAGAGTCGGATCGGTGGGACGTCGTGAACTACGTTCGCGCCCTGCAGGGGCTCACGACGCTCAAGCCGGTGATCGGTGCGCCCGGTATGCCCGGCATGAACGGTGCTACGGTGCCGCGCGCGTCCGCGACGGCGCCGCAGAAGCCGGCGCCCTTCACGGCCCCGACCATCCAGCTCACGCCCGGCTCGAGCGGCGCCAACTCGGCGACGACCGGCCGCGACAAGATGCTGCCGCCGAGCGGTGCGGCTACGGCGCACGACGACGATCATGATGCGGCCGGTGCGGCCGAGGAGATGTTCCAGTGAGCGGCGTCCACCATTACCACTACCCGTCGCGCGAGGAGTTCCAGCAGCGCATCGGGAACGTCTCGGTCGCCAAGGGGCTGAAGACGGCGGCGCTGATCGCCGCTGTCCTCGGCATGGGACTCTTTGCCTTCGGCGCAGCCACCGGAGAGCAGCGCGCGTGGCATGCGCTGCACTTCAACTGGATCTACCTCGCCACGATCTCGTCGGCAGGTGTCGCGTTCGCGGCGGTGCAGCGCCTGGTCACGGCCCGCTGGTCGCGCCCGGTCGTGCGCTTCTTCGAAGGCTACGTCGCGTTCCTCCCGGTCGCGTTCGTGCTGCTGCTGCTCATCCTCTTCCCGGGGCGTGAGGCCATCTTCACCTGGGCCGCGCGTGAGCACATCGAAGTCGCGGAGAAGGCGGCGTACCTGGAGCCCACGTTCTTCGTGCTCCGCGGCATTGTGCTCTTCGGCGCGATGACGGCGGTGATGCTGTGGTTCGTCTATCGCTCGGTGCGTCTCGACGTGGCCGTGATGCCCAAGTTCACCGGGGCCAAGTGGGCCGAGGGACTCCGGCAGAAGATGCGCGCCGGTTTTGGTGAAGAGCGCCGTGAGCTGCACAACACGCACTCCATCATGGGCAAGCTTGCGGTGGCCGTGTGCATGCTCTTCGTGGTGGGCTGGTGCTTCATGGCGTGGGACTACTCCATGACGCTCACGCTCCACTGGCAGCAGACGATGTACGCCTGGATCGTGTTCATGGCCGGCTGGCTCGGCATGATCATGTCCGCCTCGCTGCTCTCGATGTGGTGGCGCAACCAGATGCAGGTGACCGACCTCGTCACCATCAACCACTTCTGGGACCTGGGCAAGCTCTGCTTCGCCTTCACGGCCTTCTTCGGCTACATCAGCTTCGCGCAGTACCTCGTGGTGTGGTACGGCAACCTCCCCGAAGAGACGCACTTCTACAACCTGCGTCTGAGCGGTGTCTGGAAGCCCGTCACGCTCATGATCCCGGTGCTCGCGTTCGCGCTGCCCTTCGGCGGTCTCATCTCGAAGGCGGCCAAGGTCTTCCTCCCGACGTTCGTGCTGTTCGCGTCGGCCAGCCTGATCGGTACGTGGCTGCACCGCTACATCGAGGTGTATCCGTCCATCTACGGCGTCGCGGATCATCTCCCGTTCGGCCTGTACGAGATCGGCGTGACCATCGGCATGATCGGCCTCTGGTTCACCTGCTACTTCGCCTTCATGGACGCCTTCCCGAAGATGCGCGTCTTCATGATGACGTCGAAGTATCGCGACGAGGTGCAGGTCCCGGTGGACCCGCGCACCATGGAGCCGCTGCCCGCGCACGAGTAAGCGCCTGCAGTCGGGCGCAGAGAACGGGCTGCCGCACGCGGCGGCCCGTTCGTGCATCCGCCCCCTGCAATCACTTCACCGTCCGCACTATCTTGAACGGCACGGGGCGTTAGCTCAGCTGGGAGAGCGTCCGCTTTGCAAGCGGAAGGTCATCGGTTCGATCCCGATACGCTCCATACGGCGTCATGTCGCCGAGATCATCTGGACACGGAGGGCGCCCGAAAGGGTGCCCTCTGTGCGTTTCTCCCACCCGGTCCCTCCGTATGCACATTGCCTTCTTTGGTGCCGGCCTGCTCGGCGCCGCGATGATCGAACGCTTCGTGCGCGCCGGCACGTCGGTCACGGTGTGGAATCGATCCCCCGATCGGCTGTCGCCGCTCGTCGCCCTCGGCGCCCGCACGGCGCCATCCCCCGCCGACGCCCTCCACGCGGCAACACGACTGCACGTGGTGCTGCGCGACGACGCCAGTGTCGACGAGGTGCTCGCCACCTGCGGTGCGGCGCTGCGCGATGTCATCGTGATCGATCACACCACCGTGACGCCGCACGGTGCACGCGCGCGCGCAGAGCGCTTCGCGCGTGAAGGCGTACGCTTCCTGCACGCACCCGTGTTCATGGGGCCGTCCGCGGCGCGCGCCGGCGGCGGCAGCATGTTTGTCAGCGGCCCGGAACGCGTGTATGCCGACGTGGCGGACGCGTTGGCCACGATGACGGGGAAGGTCGTGTACCTCGGTGCGGAGCCGCATCTCGCGGCCACGCTCAAGCTCGTCGGCAACACGATGATCATCGGCATCAACGCGGCGTTGGCCGACGCGTTTGCCGTCGCCGTGGGCGCGGGGGTGTCGCCGACGCAGGCCATGGGCCTGTTCGACACGTTCGATCCGTGTGGCACCATCGCGGGGCGCGGTCGTGCGATGGCCGCGGGAGACTACTCGCCGTCGTTCGAGCTCACCATGGCGCGCAAGGATGTGCAACTCATGCTCGACACGGCGACGTTGGGTGGGCAGGTACCCCACGTGCTCCCCGCCATCGCCGCACGCATGGACGCGCTGATCAAGGACGGGCGCGGCGCGCGTGACTTCGCAATCCTCGCCGTCGACACGATCCCGGAACGCAACGACTGACACGGCGCGATCGCGCGCCGGCACCGCGCGTCAACGCGAGGTCGAGACGGCGCGCGAAGCGGTGTTGGCGAATGCCGGGGAAAGCGCGGCGAGCGGGAGCGCGGGTGCGAAGTGGTGGCCCTGCTGCTCCGTGCACTGCAGCGCAAGCAATCGCTGCGACTGCTCGGCGGTTTCGACGCCTTCGGCGATGACATGCAGGTTGAGCCCGCGGGCCAGCGTGACCAGGCCGCTCACAATGGCGTGATCACGTGGGTCGGTGAGCATGCGCCCGACGAATCGCCGATCGATCTTGAAGCCGTCGAGAGGCGCTTCGCGCAGGAACGCGAGCGAGTCGAAGCCGACGCCGAAGTCATCGACGAACAATCGTACCCCGAGCGCACGCACTGCGCGCAACGTCTCGAGCGCGTGATCGCTCTCGTACAACGTGGAGCTTTCGGTCAGCTCCAGGACGAGCGCGTCCGCCGGGCAGCCGGTCTCGTCGAGAATGCGCTGCACGCGCTCCTCGAATGCCTTCTCGCGCAACTGCACCGCCGAGAGATTGACACCCACGCGCAGCGCCTCGTCGCCGTGCTCCCGACGCCACGAGACGGCCGCCGCGCAGGCCTCACGCAGCACCAGATCGCCGATCGGCACGATGAGCCCCGTGTCTTCGGCCAACGGCAGGAACGACGACGGGGCAACCATGCCCTGATCGGGATCGTGCCAGCGAAGCAGCGCCTCGAGGCCCACCACACGCTGTGTGGCGACGTCGATCTGCGGCTGGTAGTGCACGGCGAGCTCACCGGCATCGAGTGCGGCGCGCAGTCGCATCTCGCGCTGATGCGCTACGGTCTCATCCTGCACGCGCAAGCCGAACACCGGCGTGGGCATACGACCGCGACGTCGCGAGTACTTCTCGCGGTACATCGCGACATCGGCGGCGTCGAGCAGTTCCTGGGCCGTCGCGCCGTCGAGCGGCGACATCGCGCCGCCGACACTGGCTGCCACGCGTTCCGCGCGACCATCGCCCAGGTCGATCGGTTCCTCGAGGCAGCGGAGGATCATGTCCCGCACATGGGCCACGTCGAGTCGACTGTTGACATCGGGCAGCAGCACCACGAACTCGTCACCACCGAGCCGCGCCACGGCATCGGAGCGGCGTACCGTGCCGAGCAGGCGACGCGCGACCTCCACCAGCAGGCGATCACCCGCCGCGTGGCCGAGCGAGTCGTTGATCAACTTGAAGCCGTCAAGGTCGACGAAGAGCAGGCCGGTCTTTCGGCCGTAGCGTGCACCGAAGGCGAGCGCACGATCAAGATGGTCGAGGAAGAGTCCACGATTCGCGAGGCCCGTGAGCGGATCGTGCGTTGCGCGATGCGCGGCCTGCATCCGCGCCGCGTCGAGCGCGGCCAGATGTCGCTGCCGTTCCATGGCGAACCGAAGCAGCCGCGGCACTTCCTCGATGCTCGTGCGCGTCTTGCAGAGGCACTCCTGCGCGCCGACGCGCAGGGCCCGCACCGCCAACGGCTCATCGAGCGAACGCGCGTAGAGCACAACGGGCACACCGGGAGCCGCGCCACGGATTCCCGCCAGCGTGGCCAGGCCATTCGAATCGGGAAGCTCGAGTTCGACGAGCACGACATCCACCGGCCCCTCCATGAGGAGGCGGATGGCGTGCGCGAGGGTCCCCGCGTGCAGCAGCGCGAGTCGCGGCCCGAACGCATCACCGAGCGTTGCAGCGGAACGCGCCGCATCCCCCTCGTCGTTCTCCACGAGCAGGATGCGGATCACACCTTCGGGCCGGGCGTCGGCGGGCAACGTCTCGTCGGGAATCACTGGTCGGGTCGGTGGGATCTGTTCGATACTACTCGATCCTTCACACGGCGCCAGCCCCGTGCGAATTTGTGATAGCGCAGGTGTGACGCGTGACACCGGCACGGCTGATCTGGCGGTGCCGGACCCCACTTTCATCTTGACAAGGCGCATGACCGATACCATTCCGGCCACACCGCTTCAGGTTGGCGCGACGGCTCCCGACATCACGCTCGCCAGCACGAGCGGTCAGCCCGTTTCACTCGCGAGCTTTCGCGGACACTCTCCCGTCCTCGTCGCGTTCTTCCCGCTCGCGTTCACGAGTGTGTGCACAACCGAGCTGTGCGCGTTCACCGAAGACTTCGATCAGTTCGCCGGGCACGGGGTGACCATTCTGCCGATCAGCGTTGATGCGGTGCCGTCGTTGACGGAGTTCAAGCGCAAGTACGACATGAAGGTCGACCTGCTCTCCGACTTCAAGCGCGAGGCGTCGCGCGCCTTCGGTGTGCTGCGCGAGGATACCTTCTTCTCGAATCGCGCCTATTTCCTCATCGACGCCGACGGCGTGGTGCGTTGGGCGCACGTGGAAGAGACGCCGGGGCAGCGTCGCGAAAACGCCGAGATTCTCGCGGCCATCGCACAGCTCCGCGCGTAAGCGCCGCAACGAGCCGGCGCATCGGCGGTCAGTGGCCGATGCGCCGAACTCTCGCGGTGTGCAGGGCGCGCGGGTCAGCCCTGCGCGGCGGTCGTCTCGCTCGGCGTGGCGACCGGCTCGGCGCCGACGTGCACGGTGACGCGGCGCGCCTGCGCCGGCGCCACCTTGCCGATGCGCACCGTCAGCACGCCGTGCGCGAGCTCGGCGTGCAGCCGCTCCAGATCGGCCGCTTCGGGCAGTTCGAAGCGCCGCTCGAACGCGCCTTCCGCGCGTTCCACCTGGACGCGTCGCTCACGATCCGTCTCGCTGACAACCTCGCTGCGACGCACGCTGCGCGACCCACGAACGGTCAGCTGTCGCGCTTCCTGGACGATCTCCAGCGCTTCGGGCGCGACTCCCGGCACATCGAGCGTGATCGTCCACCCGTTCGCATCTTCGATCACGTCGGTCGATGGACGCCACGAGGCGACACCTGCACGCGCCGAGGCCGCTGGAAAGGCGTCCTGAAACAAGGTGCTCACGGCGCGCTCGAACGGATGGACGGATCGGCCGGAGCGACGCGAGGGCGCTGGGCGAATCATCGAGAGCTCGGGCGAGACAAACGAAACGCGGTACGTCATGGCTGACTCCTGGGCGGGACGCCCACGAATGGCGTGAACTCCGGGTCGGGCAACCGCACCGACCACGACCCGATCCGTCGCATCGTCCGTACCGGCGGGGCCCGGTCGCCGTGGCCGACTCGCCTGCGTTTCGACTGTCGGCGCGGCGTACTGGATGTCGAAGTGGCAGCCGGTCGTGAAACGGTCGGTCAGCTTGTCCGAATGCGCGGCGACCCCTAGGATTGGCGTATGGCCTCGGACGACGGGCACCTCCCTCAGCGGTCGGCCACGGCTTCGACGCCGGCGGCCGGAGCGCGCGCGAAGGCCGACGATGCGCTGCACGAGCGCATTCGCGCCCTCGAAGCCGCGCTCGCCGACGCGCGCGCCGATCAGCAGCGGCTCCAGGAAGCACTGGCCGCACGCGACACCGAAGTCGCCGTCCAGCGCCGCTTCATCGAGCGTATTGTCGATTCGCTCCCGGTCGGCCTTTACGTTGTCGACCGCGAGTACCGCATCCAGGCGTGGAATCACAAGCGGGAAACCGGCCTGCAGGGGATCGCGCGACGCAATGCCCTCGGCCGGACGATCTTCGAAGTGCTGCACCGCCAGCCGGCGACGGTCCTCAAACGGGAGTTCGATGAGGTGTTCGCGTCTGGACGGCTGCAGCAGTTCCAGATGGAGAGTCGCGCGAGCGGCGACATGCGCACCTATCGCCTGTCGAAGATTCCGATGCGCCTCGACGACGCGCGACCGTCGTATGTGACGCACGTGATCACCATCGGCGAAGACATCACGGAGTGGCGCGCGGCCGTCGACCGCACCGCGCAGTCGGAGAAGCTCGCCGCGCTCGGCCAGTTGGCCACCGGTGTGATGCACGAGATCAACAATCCGCTGGCAACAATCGCTGCCTGCGCGGAGACTCTCGCGCTCCAATGGGCCGACGCCGCCGTGGCCGCCGGCCCGGACGCGGCGAGCGTCCGTCCGGGCGTCCCCGGCAGCGATCCGCTGGAGTTGCTGCGCATCATCGATCTCGAAGTGCAGCGCTGCAAGCGCATCGTGCAGGGGTTGCTTGACTTCGCGCGTCCGAAGCCGCTCGTCATCGAAGACCTCGATCTGAACGCGCTCGTGCGGCAGGTGCTCTTCCTGCTGCAGCATCACCCGCGTCGCCGTCAGGTGTCCCTCGTCACCGAACTGGAGGCGGCGGCGCCGATCGTGGTACGCGGGGACGCGGATCGTCTGGTGCAGGTGCTCATGGCGCTCGTGCTCAACGCCATCGACGCGAGCCGCGATGGCGCCCGCGTGCTCGTGCGCACGTCGCGTTGGCGGACCTCGACGCTCAAGTGTGGGGTACTGGATGTGGTCGACGAGGGGCACGGCATTGCGCGTGAACTGCTCGCGCGCGTGTTCGAGCCGTTTTACACCACCAAGGAGCCCGGCCGGGGGACCGGACTGGGGCTCTCCATCTGTTACGGGCTCGTCATGGAGCACGGTGGCGTGCTCGCGGCCGACAGTCTGCTTGGGCAAGGGAGCACCTTTCGGGTCGTGCTTCCCGAAACAGGGACCGCGCCGCTCGCCGCCGGTGCGCCGCTTCCGCGCTTGCTGCATGAACCGCTTGGAGCGATGCCGTGAGCACCGAATCCACCACGCCCAGCATTCGCGTCCTCATCGCGGAAGACGAGCCGCACCTCGGGACGATCCTCGAACAGTTTCTCGTGGCGCGCGGCTTTTCGGTCACGACGGCGCGCGATGGTCTGCGCGCACTCGATCTGTTGCGGCTGGAGCAGTTCGATGTCGCGCTGCTCGACATCGTGATGCCGGGGCTCGACGGACTCGACGTCCTGCGGCAGGTGCGTGAAGATTCATCGCCTCCCGAGGTCATCATCATCACGGGGAACGGCACGATCGAGACCGCGATCGCGGCGCTCAAGCTCGGTGCGTACGACTTCCTGTCGAAGCCGTATCGCATGGCGGAGATCGAAGCGCTCGTGCGTCGCGCGTGGGAGAAGCGGCAGCTCGCGCGCGACAACGAGCGGCTGCACACCCTGGCGGCGCGTCAGTCGGGGCAACCGGCCAGTGGAACGCCGGTCGCCCCGACCTTTGTCACGCAGTACGCGCCGCTTCAGGCAGTGTTGTCGCTGGTCGAACGCGTCGCGCCAAGCACGTCGCCGGTGCTCATCACGGGCGAATCGGGGACCGGCAAGGACCTCATCGCACGACTGGTGCATCACTGGTCGGGGCGTCAGCAAGGGCCGTTCGTCGATCTCAACTGCGCGGCGCTGGCGGAGCAGGGGCTCGAGACGGAGCTCTTCGGCGTGGAGCGTGGTGCGTTTCCGGGCGCGGAACGGCGTGCGATCGGCCTGCTCGAACTCGCCACCGGAGGCACCCTCTTCCTCGACAACGTGGGTGATCTCGATCTGCGGCTGCAGGCCAAGCTGCTGCGTGCCCTCGAGACGGGCAGCTTCTACCGTGTAGGTGGCACGCAGAAGGTCGATGTCGATGTGCGCATCGTGGCCGCGACCACGCGCGATCTCGCGCGCATGGTCGCCGCGGGCAACTTTCGCGATGATTTTCTGCATCGCATCAACACGATGCGGGTGCAGCTTCCGCCGTTGCGTGAACGGATCACCGACGTGCCGTTGCTGGCCGAGCATTTCTTGCGCGTCTTCGGCGGCAGCGCGCCGCCGCGCTTGACGAGCGAGGCGATCGGCGTGCTGGAACGCTACCGTTGGCCCGGCAACGTGCGCGAGCTGCGCAACGTGATCGAGCGCGCCGCGCTGCTCGCCACGCGTGGCGACATCGAAGCACGCGATCTGCCACTCGGCGCCGAGATCGGCGCGGCCGCTCGGCTCACGCCCGCGCAATCGCTGACGTTGGCGGAGCTGGAGCGACAGCACATCGAAGGGGTGTTGCACCGCACCAACTGGCACCAGGGGCGCGCCGCGGAGTTGCTCGGCATTTCGCCCAAGACCTTGTATCGCAAGATCCGCGAGTACGGCTTTCAGCGCCCTGAACGCGCGGATGGAGGGTGAGCCCATGAAGATTCTCGTGATCGAGGATGATCCGACGGTCGGCGAGTTCGTACGCCGCGGACTTGAAGAGCAGCGCTGGCAGGTCGATCTGGTCGCCGATGGTCGCGACGGGGAATCGATGGCCGCGTCGCAGCCCTACGATCTCGTGGTGCTCGATATGCGCCTGCCGGGCAAGCACGGACTCGATGTATTGCGCGCCTTGCGCGCGCGCGGTTTCGAGCGCCCGGTGCTCGTGCTCACCGCGCAGGATGCGGTGGATGCCAAGGTGGAGACGCTGCGCGCCGGCGCGGACGACTACGTGACCAAGCCGTTCGCGTTCGAGGAACTGCTGGCGCGCATCGAGGCACTCTCGCGACGTCCGCGCGCGCTCGTGTCGCCGCTCCTCAAGGTGGACGATCTCGAGCTCGATCAAGGGACGCGCGAGGTGCGCCGGGCCGGCCAGCTCATCGAGTTGACGCCCAAGGAGTTCGCGGTGCTCGAGTATCTGATGCGCCACGCGGGCCGTGTCATGTCGCGCACGCTCATCACCGAGTATGCGTGGGGCTATCACTTCGATCCCGGCACCAACATCGTGGACGTGGTGATCAATCACCTGCGCAAGAAGCTCGACACCGGGCACGAGCGAAAGCTGATCACGACGGTGCGCGGCGTCGGCTACATGATTCGCGGCTGACGGGAACGCCGTCGTGCGCTCGATCCGGTTCCGCATCACGCTCGCCTTTGCCGGCGCGTTCGTGGCGTCGCTGCTCGTGTTTGCGAGCGCGGTGCTGCTGGCGCGACGTCAGGCGGCCACGCGCGACGTGGTCGCGCGGGTGAACGCGGAGGCGGACAAGGTGCTGGCGGTGGTCGAGAATCGCTCGGCGCTGAGCGAGGAACTCGTGGTGGACCCCGAGGCGTCACGCACGCCGAACGTCGGTCGGCGGCTCGAGCAGTTCCTGCGCATCTTCGACGATTTCGTCATTGTGCTCAACGAGGACGACTACGAGTCCTTCTCATCGCTGCGCGTGACGCGGCTCGACGTCGCCGATCGGACGCGCCTCTCGTCCGCGGCGCGGCTGATGGGGGATACGGCGCGCGTCGCGCGCGTGCGGCTGCTCAACGACGAGGTGTTCATGGCATTGCGCCGGACACGCACGGCGGACGGTCGGGCGCAGCGACTCATCGTCGGGTTGTCGGCGCGTTCCGCGATCGCGACGCCGCGCGAGATGGTCACCGTGATGCTCGTGCTGTCGCCGCTGCTCGTCGGCGCGGCCGTGTGGTGGGCCTATGTGATCGCGGGCCGCACCTTCCGTCCGCTCGATGGCATGGTGGATCAGGTGAAGGCCATCACCGACGGCCGCTCGCTGCATCGTCGCCTGGCGATCGGAGCCGCGGGCGCCGAGATGCAACGCCTCGCAATGACGCTCAACGAGATGATCGAGCGCCTCGAGACATCGTTCGGTGCGCTGCGGCGATTCACGGCCGATGCGAGCCATGAGCTCAAGACCCCCTTGGCCGTGCTGCGCGCCGACGTGGAGCGGGCCATGTCGCCGAGCACGCGCCCGGTGGAGCGGGCCATCGCGCTCGAGGAGGCATTGGAGCAGGTCACGCGCATGGCGGAGCTCGTCAACTCCCTGTTGACACTCGCGCGCGCCGACGAAGGCCGCCTCGACGTGGTGCAGGATCTGATTCCGCTGGAGCCGATGGTGCGCGAGGTCGTGGAGACGGCGCGCTTGCTCGGCGAGGAAGCCGGCGTCCAGATCGAGGCGCCACGCCTCGACGTGGCAGAAGTGCGAGGGGACGAGATGCGGCTGCGCCAACTCTTTCTCAATCTCGTCACCAACGCAATCAAGTACACACCGCGTGGCGGCACGGTCACGATCTCGATGGCGGTGTCGGACGAGACGGCGCAGTTCTCGGTGAAGGACACCGGCATCGGCATCGCGGCGGCCGACCTGCCGTACATCTTCGATCGATTCTGGCGTGCCGATCGGTCGCGGTCGCGCGCGTCGGAGCGTGGTGGGTTCGGGCTCGGGCTGGCGATCTGCCAGTGGATCGCACACGCGCACGGCGGGTCGCTCACGGTGCAATCACGACTCGGGCGGGGGAGCACCTTTACCGCCTTGTTGCCGCTGGCGTCGCCGGAGCGGGCCGACGAATCCGGGGAGTCGGTGGCGGCCTGACGCGAGGGGGTGCCGCTGACGACCGTCCGGCCGCTGGGGCAACGAATTGCTAACCTCCGCTTAATCGAATCCTAATCCGGCCGACATTGCCGGATCATCTCCTGATCCTAGAATGGCGGTGTCGGCGGGAAGGGCCCGCCGCGCGAACCCTCTCGTGGATCGAAGCGATGTTCAACAACCTGCTCGAATCCGAGGCCAAGAAGGTCAAGCGAGGCGGCAGTACCGTCGTCTCCTTCATCCTGCACGCGGCCGCACTGGGTGGCATGGTCTACGCCACCGCCAACGCCGGACAGGCGCTGGCGGAGGAGGAACAGGAGAAGGTCGAGTACGTCGAGGTGCAGAAGGAGGAAAAGCCGCCCGAGCCCGAGCCCGAGCCGCTTCCGCCCGATGCCGTTGTCCAGGCGCCGATCGCCAAGGGCTTCCAGGTGCTGCAGGCCCCGGAGATCATCCCGCTGGACATTCCCGACATCGACCTCTCCAAGAAGGTGACGGACGAGGCCGACTTCAGCGGCAAGGGCACCCGTGGCGGTATCGCGGCGGGCGTCGAGGGCGGTGCGCCGGCCCCGGTCCCCCAGGGCGATCAGCCCTACTTCGAGTTCCAGGTGGAGAAGCCGGCTGCGATGTCGGGTCCCGCCCAGATGCAGTACCCGGAAATGCTGCGCTCCGCGCAGGTCGAGGGCACCGTGCTCGCGTCCTTCGTCGTGGACACCGCCGGTCGCGCCGACATGAGCACGTTCAAGGTGCTCAAGTCCGACCATGAGCTCTTCACGAACGCCGTGAAGAACGCCTTGCCGCGCATTCGCTACCTGCCGGCCGAAGTCGGTGGCCGCAAGGTGAAGCAGCTGGTACAGCAGCCGTTCGTGTTCAACCTCGCCCGCTGAGCCGGGCCTTTCTCACCATTCGTTCGGAGAATTGACACATGCAGATGGACCTGATGCACCTGTGGGGCGAGATGGGCTGGTTCGCGAAGGGCGTGGTGTACACGCTGTTCATCATGTCGGCCTACGCCACGACGGTGCTCATTCAGAAGTGGTGGACGATGCGTGCGGCGCAGGCGGAGACGAAGCGCTTCGCCCCCGAGTTCTCGCAGTTCCTCGAGGAAGACAACCTCACCGAGGCGATCAACCTCGCCGAGAGCTACAAGAAGTCGCATGTTGCGCGTGTGCTGGGTGGTGCGCTCGCCGAAGTGCGCCCGCTCATCCAGGATGGCTCGGTGACGGTGGCCGACATCAACTCGGCCGAGCGCGCGATCGAGCGTGAAATGCTGATGACGGTGGTGGAACTCAAGCGCGGCACGGGCGTGCTCGCGACGGTTGGTGCCACGGCGCCGTTCGTGGGTCTGGTGGGTACGACGATGGGTATCGTGAACTCGTTCACGGCCATGTCGTCGAGCGGCTCGGGCGGCATCAGCTCGATCGCGGCCGGCGTCGCCGAGGCGCTCATCACGACGGCTATCGGTATCGGCGTGGCCATTCCGGCGGTGTGGTCGTACAACTACTTCCAGACGAAGATCGACAACCTCACGGCCGAAATGACGTACACGTCGAAGGAAATGGTCGACTACCTCATCAAGGGCGTCTCGGGCGAGTTCGGTCGGTCGCGTTTCACCCGCGAGTTCAACACGGCGGGTCAGACGCCGATGTCGAAGTAAGCGACGCATTCAGCTGACGTCGAGGACGACCCGCGCCACTGCGGTGTCGGGTCGTCCCCACCTCGCATCGGAGATTCACCATGGGAATGGCAGTCAGCGGTAACGGCGTCAACTCGACGCCGAACGTGACGCCGATGATCGACGTGATGCTCGTGCTCCTGATCATCTTCATGATCACGATCCCGCAGATCAACGCCGGTTTTCAGGCGACGCCCCCGCAGGGACAGAACCTCAAGACCAAGCCCGAGGAAGACAGCGATCAGGTCCTCGGCATCGACGCCGATGGTCGCTACTGGCTCAACAAGTCCCTCATTCGCAATGAGGACCTGGAGACGCTGGTGTCGAACATCTACCAGAACCGCGACGAAGCGATCCTGTACGTGAAGGCGCACAAGGATCTCTCGTACGACAAGGTGCTCACGGCCCTCGACATCGTCGCGCGCGGCGGTGTGAGCGTCGCGGCGCTCATCACCGAGCAGACGCCCGGGACCGAATCGCTCGTCGAGAGCGATCGCATCCTGTCGGGCGGCAGCTCGGGCGGAGGAAACTGACCATGGGCATGAGTGCAGGCGGTGGTGGCGGCGGCCACTCCAACGAAATCAACGTCACGCCCATGATCGACGTGCTGCTCGTGCTGCTGATCATCTTCATGATGATCATCCCCATGAGCCGCAAGGCGATCGACACACAGCTTCCCGACCCGAATCCGCAGGTCGCCACGGCCAATCAGGCGAGCGATCAGATCGTCCTCGTCGTGAAGCCGGATTGGAAGTTCGAGATCAACTCGCAGCCGGCGGACAGCGCGAACCTCTTCAAGGAGCTGCGGTCGATCTACGATCCGCGTCCCGAGAAGATCATCTTCGTGAAGGGTGACTCGACGGTCACCTACGCCCAGGTGGTCTACGCGATGGACCAGGCGCGCGGCGCTGGCGTCAAGGTCATCGGCATCACCCCCGCGCCCAAGTAAGCGCGGCGCTCGATCCGACGGCTCCTGCCGCGGATCGTGGGGTACCACGGCGGACGAACCCAACGGGCTCGTCCGCCGTAGTATTTCCCAGCCGGTGGACACCGGGTCCGCCTCTCCTTCGTTCATCCTCCATGTCCGCTTCTGCTTCAGAGCCGGGACCGGGTTTCCTTCCGCCACGTGCGGGCGCGGCCGCAGCGCGTCCCGACGACGCGC
>ERZ1066123.57-NODE-57-length-97925-cov-14.678288_pt1 | contig 97925 bp, 84 predicted proteins | sample MGYA00382770_ERZ1066123 | MGnify/ENA primary metagenome ERZ1066123 (study PRJEB33369, sample SAMEA5778353) | biofilm metagenome | biome: Industrial cooling water; feature: Water cooling tower basin; material: Biofilm | place: United Arab Emirates | collected...
CGCGTCGACGGGGTCTATTTCAAGCGCGACGGGTTCTACAACGACGTCGTCAACGGCACCGACATCAACAACCGCGACCGCTACCTCGTGCGCGCGCAGATGCTGTTCGAGCCGAGCGAGACCCTGAGCTTCCGCCTGGTCGGCGACTATTCGAAGAAGGACGAGGCGTGCTGCGCGGCGACCTTCGTGCAGCCCGACTTCGCCCCGCTCGCCCGCGTCAGCCCCGGGCTCGACCCGTTCACCCGGCCGACAACCGGCGCGCCGCTGACCAGCACGGCCAACCCGATCATCCCGGTGCTGCTGGCGCTGGGGCAGGACCCGCGCGCGCTGACGCAGAGCACCTTCAACCGCAATCTCTACATCACCCCGGGCCGCAGCTACGAGGGGGAGACCGAGGATTACGGCATCTCGGGCGAACTGAACTGGGAACTGGGCGCGGTGCGCCTGACCTCGATCACCGGCTATCGCGAGTACGAGAACTTCCAGGGTGCCGATCTCGACTACACCGAGCTCGATCTGTGGTCCCGCACCCCCGGGCCGAACGCGGGGGCCCGCCAGTTCAAGACCTTCACCCAGGAACTGCGCCTGCAGGGCAGCCTGTTCGACGACCGGATCGACTGGCTGGTGGGGGCTTACTACGCCAACGAGAAGCTGCAGACCCGCGACAACATCCGCTACGGGGCCGATTACGGCACGTTCGTGAGCTGCCGCGTGACCCTGGGCCTTGCCGGCCTGTTCGGCCCGGGAGCGGTCAATCCGGGCAACAACAACTGCCTCGGCGCAGGCGCGCAGGCGGCGCTGATCGGCGATCCCGGCAACCCGCTCGACGGGGCGCTCGGGCCGGCGGGTGACGTGATTGTCAACGGCCTCAACATTCTCTCGCAGATCAAGAACCGCGGCAGCACGGGCGACATCTACAACCAGAAGAGCCAGAACTTCGCGCTGTTCACCCACAACATCATCAAGGTGACGGACACGGTCGATCTGACCCTGGGCCTGCGCTACACCACCGAAACCAAGAAGTTCGACGCGACCTTCGGCAGCGACAACGTGTTCTGTCCGCAGCAGCGCGCTCTCCAGGGGGCGACCCTGCTCAACCCGGCGTTCCTGGCGAACTTCCCGGCCGCCAACCGGCCGACCCTGCAGGGGCTGGGCGGTGCACTGCTCGCGCTGTCGTGCCAGGCCAACTCGACCTCGGAGCTCGACGGGGTCTCGATCCGTGACGAGCGCGACGAGGACGAGTTCACCGGCACCGCGGTGCTGAGCTGGAAGGCGACGCCCGACCTGCTGTTCTACGGCTCCTACTCGCGCGGCTACAAGGCGGGCGGCTTCAATCTCGATCGCTCCGCGCTGGCCAACCCGCTGTTCTTCAACGCGGCGGCCATCAATGTCTCCAACCTCCAGTTCGACGAGGAGACGGTCGATGCGTTCGAGATCGGCGCCAAGTACTCGACCCGCGAGTTCGGGCTCAGCGTCGCCGCCTTCCGCCAGGAGTTCAGCAACTTCCAGCTGAACACCTTCAACGGCTCGGTGTTCGTGGTGCAGAACGTCAACAGCTGCGGCACCGACCTCGGCGGGGCGGACCGCGACCCCAGCGCCACCACCGGCGGATGCGCCGTTGACCAGGTGCAGCCGGGCGTGATCGCGCAAGGCTTCGAACTGGAGGCGACGCTCAACCCGGTTCCCGATCTCGGCTTCACCGTCGGCGTGACCTATTCCGACACCAAGTACGAGAACAACCTGATCGGGGCCGACAACGGCGCGCCGCTTGACCCGGCGCTGCGCCTGCTGCCGGGTGACAACCTGTCGAACGCGCCGGAACTCACCGCCACCGCCTCGGCCTCGTGGACGCCGGAGCTGGGCAGCTCCGGAATGCGCGGGCTGGTGTTCCTCAACGCCCGCATGACCGGCGACTACAACACCGGCTCCGACCTGCTGTTCGGCAAGGAACAGGACGGGTTCATCCTGGTGAACGGCCGCGTCGGCGTGACCAACATCGCCGACCGCTTCGCGATCGAGGGCTGGGTGCAGAACCTGTTCGACACCCAGTACAGCCAGGTGGCGTTCAACACCCCGTTCGTGGCGCCGCAGCAGACCTATTCGGCCTTCCTCGCCGAACCGCGCACTTACGGGATCACCGTTCGCGGCAGCTTCTGACCGGAGCCTCCTGACGGGAGAAGACGGGGGGCGTCTCGCAAGGGGGCGCCCCCCGTTTCGTGGTGCTAAGGCCGTTCGCCGAACAGCGCGGTGCCGACGCGCACGTGGCTCGCCCCGAGCATGACCGCGGTCTCGTAGTCGCCGCTCATCCCCATGCTCAGGCCCGGGAGGGCATGGTCGGCCGCCAGCTTCGCCAGCAGCGCGAAGAACGGGGCCGGCTCGATCCCGGCCGGGGGCACGCACATCAGCCCGGCGAGCGGAATGCCGGCGGCCCGCGCCTGTTCGAGCAGCGCGGGCAGGTCGGCGATGGCGCAGCCGCCCTTCTGCTTCTCATCGCCCACGTTGACCTGCACGAAGCACGGCACGCGCCGCCCGGCCCGGTCCATCGCGCTCGCCAGCGCGGCCACCAGCGAGGGCCGGTCGAGCGCGTGGATGCAGTCGAACAGCGCGACCGCGTCGCCGGCCTTGTTCGACTGGAGCCGGCCGACCAGATGCAGCTGCACCCCCGGCCAGCGCGCCTTCAGCGCGGGCCACTTGGCCTGCGCCTCCTGCACCCGGTTCTCGCCGAACACGCGCTGGCCCTGTTCGAGCAGCGGCCCGATCGCCTCGGGGCCGTGCGTCTTGCTCACCGCGATCAGCGTGACCGCGGCGGGATCGCGGCGCACGGCCTTGCACGCGCGGGCGATGTGGGCGCGGACCAGTTCGAGCGGGCTGTCTGACATCGGCATGGCGATGCGCTATAGCGCGCGGGTGGACCATGGCCAGACCCTGCCCGACCTGTGGCTGCTGACCGATGCGCGCAACGATGCCGCGCTCGAGCGCACGCTGGCCCGCCTGCCGGAGCGGTCGGGGGTGGTGTTCCGCCACTACCATCTCGCCCCCGAGGCGCGCCGGCGGCGGTTCGATGCGCTGGCCCGGCTGGCGCGGGAGGGGGGCCACTGCCTGGTCCTGGCCGGGGCTCTCGCCGACTGGCCTTCCTGGGGCGCGGCCGGGGTCTATGGCGCGGTGGAGCAGGTCGCGCCGCTTGCTGGCGGCCTGCGCCTCGGCACGGCCCACGGCGGCGACGACCTGCAGCGCGCCAACGCGGCGCGGCTCGACGCGGTGTTCCTCTCCCCCGTCTTTCCCACCCGGTCCCATCCCGGCTCGGCGGTGCTCGGCATCCGCGGCTTCCACGTCCTCGCGCAGCAGGCGCTGGTGCCGGTGATCGCGCTCGGCGGGATGACGGCGGAGCGGGCGCAGGCGCTCGACTGGCGACGCTGGGGCGCGATCGACGGGCTCTGCTGAGCAGGGCCGCGCGACCGCCGCACCGCTCCGTCCTTGACCGCGAGTCGCCGAGGATTCATGGTGCGCTGCGACACGGGAAGCAGGGAACGGACAGCGACAGACATGGCCACGCGAGCGATCGGAAAAGCGCCCCCGGCGGACTGGAAGGCCGCCTTCCGCCGCTCGCTGCGCCGCGCCAGCCAGATGACCGGCGCGGCGGTGCTGCTGGGGGCGATGGTGTTCCTCGCGCTGGCGCTGGCGAGCTACACCCAGACCGACCCGAGCCCGTCGACCGCGGCGGCGGGGACCGACATCCGCAACTGGATGGGGGCGAGCGGGGCCTGGGCGGCGGAACGGGTGTGGTTCCTGTTCGGCCTGCCCGGCCTGCTGCTGCTGCCGCTGCTCTACATCGGCGCGCGCAAGCTGTGGCGCGAGGTCGAGGAGGAGGAGGAGCGCGACGACGAGACCCGCTGGTGGCGGCCCGCGCTGCTGCTGCTGCTGGCCATGGCGCTGCTCTCCACGGTGCTGTCGCTCGCCTTCGATGGGCCGCGCGGCACGCTGCCGGCCTCGCTCGGGGGTGTCACCGGCCTGCTTGGGGCGGGCGGGGTGGAGGCGGTCGCCGGGCGTTTCCCCGCGGCCCTGCAGGGTTGGGCCACGCTGGCCATGGCGCTGCTGGCGCTGGGCGGGGGCACGGCGCTCGCCACCCGGGTCTTCGCGCTCGACTGGAGCGCGCTGCTGACCCTGCCCCGCTTCATGGACCGGGTTCCGCTGCCGGCGTTCACCCGCCGCCGCGCCGCCGCCGCTAACGACACGCTGGGGGGCGACGACGGCGAGGAGGGCGCGGCTCCGGCGCGGGGACGCCGCGAGGGAACGGCGGCAGAACCGCTGGCCGCTGCCCCGCCCCGTCGCCCGCCCGAGATCAGCGACCCGTCCGCCCCGCCGCGCAAGGCCTCTGCCGCCGCCCCCGCCCGGCAGCGCGACATGTTCGCCAGCTTCCAGCTGCCCAGCCTCGACCTGCTCGAGCCGATCCCGGCGGAGAAGGCGGTCAAGCTCGACAAGCTGGCGCTGGAGCGCAACGCGCGCCTGCTCGAAACCGTGCTCGACGACTTCAACGTCAAGGGCGAGATCACCGCGGTCCGCACCGGGCCGGTGGTCACGATGTACGAGCTGGAGCCCGCGCCCGGCATCAAGGCCAGCCGCGTCGTCGGCCTGGCCGAGGACATCGCCCGCAACATGAGCGCGATCAGCGCCCGTGTCAGCCCCATCCCGGGGCGCACCGTCATGGGCATCGAGCTGCCCAACGCCGACCGGCAGACGGTCAGCTTCCGCGAACTGGCGCAGTGCGCCGCCTTCGCCGAGGCGAAGGGCAACCTGCCGATCATCCTGGGCAAGGACATCGCCGGCGAGCCGATCGTGGCCGACCTGGCCGCCATGCCCCACCTGCTGGTGGCGGGGACCACCGGCTCGGGCAAGTCGGTCGGGCTCAACACCATCCTGCTCTCGCTGCTCTACCGCTTCACGCCGGAGGAGTGCCGCCTGATCCTGATCGACCCCAAGGTGCTGGAGCTCAAGACCTACGACGACATTCCGCACCTGCTCTCGCAGGTCGTGACGGAGCCCGCCAAGTCGGTCCGCGCCCTGAAGTGGGCGGTCGAGGAGATGGAGCGGCGCTACCGCATGATGTCGAGCGTCAGCTCGCGCAACATCAACTCGTTCAACGAGAAAGTGCGCGCGGCGGCGGCGAGGGGCGCGCCGCTCGGCCGGCGGGTGCAGACCGGGTTCGATCCCGAAACCGGCGAGGAGATCTTCGAGGAGGAGCAGCTCGATTACCAGCCGCTGCCGCAGATTGTCCTGATTGTCGACGAACTGGCCGACCTGATGGTCACAGTCGGCAAGGAGATCGAAGTGCTGATCCAGCGCCTCAGCCAGAAATCGCGCGCCGCGGGCATCCACCTCATCATGGCGACCCAGCGCCCCTCGGTCGATGTCATCACCGGCGTCATCAAGGCCAACCTGCCGACCCGGATCAGCTTCAAGGTGACCAGCCGGATCGACAGCCGCACGATCCTGGGCGAACAGGGCGCGGAGCAGCTGCTGGGCAAGGGCGATATGCTCTACAAGCCCAACACCGGCGCACTGGTGCGCGTCCACGGCCCGTTCGTGAGCGACGAGGAAGTCGAGCGGGTGGCCGACCACTGGCGCGCCCAGGGCCGGCCAGACTATGTCGATGCCGTGACCGAGGAGCCGGAGGAAGGCTTCGGCTACGGCTACGACGACGACGAGCTGACCGCTTCCGACAACCCGGAGGAACGCAAGTACCGCCAGGCCTGCCAGGTGGTGTTCGAGAACCAGAAGGCGAGCGGGTCGTGGCTCCAGCGGCAGATGGGGGTGGGCTACAACACCGCCGCCAAGTGGATCGAGCGGATGGAGGAGGACGGGCTGGTCGGCCCGGCCAACCACGTCGGCCGGCGCGAAATCTACCGCGACAAGGACGGCAACCCGCTCTGAGGCCCCGCGACATCTTCGCCAAACCCGGCCGACCTGCCGCAGAATATTGTATCGCGCGTGCAACACGTCATGGAAATCTTGTGGCGATGTGACAGAACGATTGCGGTTTGTTCCCCGTGCGACCAATTCCCGTTGCGGAACAAGGGGAGTCCGGAAAGCCATGTCGCACCGTCACACGATCCGCATCGGCGCTGCCGCCGCCGCCATCGCCGCCGCCTCGCTGGCGCAGCCCGCCTTTGCCCAGGATGACGGCGCTTCCGCCGCCCGGGGCGAGGAACCGCTGATCATCGTCACCGGCACCCGGCGGACCGACCGGACTGTGGCCGAAAGCACGGTGCCGATCGATGTCATCGGCTCGGAATCGCTGCTCAACCAGGGCACCACCGAGACCAACCGGCTGCTCAACAACCTGGTGCCCTCGTTCAACTTCCCGCAGCCTTCGCTGACCGACGGCACGGACTCGCTGCGCCCGGCCACCCTGCGCGGGCTCGCGCCCGACCAGGTGCTGGTGCTGGTCAACGGCAAGCGCCGCCACCTGTCCTCGCTGCTCAACCTCAACGGCTCGGTCGGGCGCGGCTCGGCCGGGGTCGACATGAACACCATTCCGCCGCTGGCAATCGACCGGATCGAGGTGCTGCGCGACGGTGCCGCCTCGCAATACGGTTCCGACGCCATCGCCGGGGTGATCAACATACAGCTCAAGAAGCGCGAGGGCGGCCGCGCCCAGGCCAGTTTCGGCAAGTACATCACCCAGATGGACGGGGTGGCCCAGGTGGCGAGCGTCTCTCCCACCACCGGCACCGGCGACAACCCGGCGATCACCTTCACCGGCGAGGACCGCAAGCGCCGCGATGGCGACACATGGACGATCGCCACCAACATCGGCCTGCCGGTCGGCGACACCGGCTACCTCAACTGGACGGCGGAGTACAAGGACCGCTCACCCACCAACCGTTCCGGCGCGGACCTGCGCCGCCAGTACGTGGCGGCGGGCGATCCGCGCGAAACCACCTTCAACCGCTACAGCCACCGCTTCGGTGACGGGGAATCGAAGGATTTCAACTTCTTCCTCAATGCCGGGATGGACCTGGGCGAGGCGCTCGAGCTCTATACCTTCGGCAGCTATGGCGTGCGCGACGGCAACGGCGCGGGCTTCTACCGCCGGTCGAACGATGCCCGCAACCGCGACTGGTCGGCCAGCACGACGACCTTCATCCCCATCTATCCCGACGGGTTCCTGCCGCTGATCAACAGCGAGATCCGCGACAAGGCGATCGCCGCCGGGGTTCGCGGCGATACCGGCGGGTGGAACTTCGACCTCTCGCTCAACTACGGGTCGAACACGCTCGACTACACGATCTCCAACACGGTCAACACCTCGCTCGGCGGCGCGGCGAGCGCGCGCACGTTCTACGCCGGCGGGCTGCGTTCGGGCCAGACGTCGGTCAACCTCGACCTCCAGCGCGGCATCGATCTGGGCATCGGCGAAACCTCGCTGGCGCTGGGCGGCGAATGGCGCAACGAGAACTACAAGATCGTGCCGGGCGAGCTGGGCAGCTATGTCGCCGGGCCCTTCTCGGCACCACCGTTCGGTGCCGCACCGGGCGCGCAGGTGTTCCCCGGCTTCTCGCCGACCACCGCGGTCGACGCCTCGCGCGACAGCTTCGCCGCCTATGTCGAGCTCGACACCGATATCAGCGACATCCTGAACGTCCAGGTCGCCGGCCGCTACGAGCATTTCTCCGACTTCGGCGATACGCTCAACGGCAAGTTCGCGGCGCGGGTGGAGCCGGTTGACGGGCTCGCCTTGCGCGGCTCGATCTCCACCGGTTTCCGCGCGCCGGGCATGGCCCAGCAGTTCTTCTCGACCACCAGCACCAACAACGTCAACGGCACGCTGATCGAGATCGGCACCTTCCCGGTCGGCTCGCCGATCGCGGTCGCCCTCGGCGCGGAGCCGCTGGAGGCGGAGAAGTCGGTCAACTTCGGCGCCGGCGTGGTGTTCGACATGGTCGACGGGCTCAGCGTGACGGTCGATTACTACAACATCAAGATCAACGATCGCATCACCCTGACGGAAAACCTTCAGGGTGCGGACGTCGTCGCCCTGCTGCAGGCGGCCAATGTGGCGGGCACTTCGGCGCGGTTCTTCATCAACGGCATCGACACCCGCACGCAAGGTCTCGACGTGGTCGCCAGCTACCGCCTGCCCGATTTCGGGATTGGCAACATCACGCTGACGGCGGGCTACAACATCAACGACACCGAGATCACCGATCGCCGCAGCTTCGGCATCTTCGGCACCGGCCGCCTGTTCGCCCGGCCCGAATCGTTCCGCCTGACCGACGGCCAGCCGTCCAACAAGCTGAACATCGGCCTCGACTGGGAATACGGCCCGGTCGGCCTGACCGCCCGCGCCAACCGCTTCGGCAGCGTGTTCCTGCCCGGCACCACGACCGACATCACCGTGCCCAAGGGCGCGGCCAACAACGACCTCACGCTCTCGCCCGAAACGGTGGTCGACCTTGAAGTGCGCTTCAATCCGATCGAGACATTGCAGCTCGCCGTGGGCGCGAACAACCTGCTCGACGAATATCCCGATCGCCTGCCGTTTGTTGCGCCGTTCGGGGCGAACAACGCCTTCCTGCCCTATTCCTCGCAGTCGCCGTTCGGATTCAGCGGGCGGTTCGTCTACGGCCGGGTCAGCGTCGACTTCTGACCGGCCGGTGCAGCGGATGCGTGCCTGGCGCGCATCCGCCCCGCTGGCGGCGGCTAGCCCTGCAGCGCTGCAAGCGGCACGGTGACGGTGGCGGCCACCCCGTCGTCCAGCCAGCGCCGCTCCATCGTGCCGCGCAGCTGGCCCTCCACCGCCAGGCGGATCAGGCGCGATCCGAAGCCCTCGTGGGCCTGGGCGGTCGGCGGCGGGCCAGCCTGTTCCAGCCAGTCGATCTGCACCATGCCGCCCGAATGGTCGACCGAGGTGGTGATGGTGACGTGGCCATGCGGCACCGACAGCGCGCCGTACTTGGCCGAATTGGTCGCCAGTTCGTGGAACACCAGCGCCAGCGGCGTGGCCGCCCGCTCGCTCAGCCGGCAGTCCTCGCCCAGGCAGCGGACCCGCCCGTCACCTGCGCCGCCGTAGGGGATCATCAGGTCGATCATCAGGCCGTGGAGGCGATCGCCGTGCCTGCCGCCGAGGGGCCGGACATAGTCGTGCGCCCGCCCCAGCGCCGCGATCGCGTCGGCCAGCTCCTCGGCGAAGGTCCCGGCCTCGGGATGCTGGCGCGAACGCAGCGCAACGAGGCCGGCGATCACCGCAAAGATGTTCTTGATCCGGTGCGACAGCTCGCGCGCCAGCAGGTCGCGCTGTTCGGACGTCTCGCGCTGGTCATGAACATCGGTGACGGTGCCGAACCAGCGCTCGATCGCCCCGTTCTCGTCGAGCATCGGCGCGGCGCGGCTCAGCACCCAGCGCCATTCGCCCGAGGCATGGCGCATCCGGTATTCGCTCTCGAACGGCTCGCCGGTGTGGCAGACCCGCGCCCAGGTGCCGAACGCTGCCTCGGCGTCGTCGGGATGCACGAATTCGCGCCAACCCTCCGTCTCGCGGGGTGGCTCGGCCCCGGTGAATTCGCGCCAGCGGGCGTTGTAGAAGTCGAACTCGAGCGCGGGCGTGCAGGTCCAGGCGATCGCCGGGATCCCGTCGGCCATGCGGGCGATGCGCCGCAGGGTCGCCGCCATCTCCCGCTCGCGCGCGAGGCCTTCGCGGCGGTGGCCGAGCCGGCGCATGACCGCCTGCGCGAGCACCTCCAGCCCCTGCTGCTGGAGCGGATCGAGCCCCTCATGTCTGGGTGCGGGGTCCATCACGCACAGCGCGCCGAGCGTCGCGCCTTCGGGCGAGATCAGCGGCACGCCGGCATAGAACCCGGCGCTGGTGCCTTCGGGCAGCTCGCCGAAGCGGGTGTCGCCGGACAGGTCGGTGGCGACAACCAGGCCGGGGAAATCGAGCGCCCGGGCGCACAGGCTGTCCTTGCGCGCGACCAGGCGCAACGTGACCTCGGTCCCGGCGAGGATGCGTTCGTGCTCGTCGTCGATCAGGCTGACCTGCGCGGTGGCGGCACCGAGCAGCCGGGCTGCAAAGGCGCAGATCGCCGCGAGTTCCGGATCGTCTTCCAGCGCAGCGATGCCGTAGGCGGCCAGCGCCTCGGAGGAGGACCCGGCGTGGCCGCCGGGCGGAGTGGGCGTGACAGAATGCGACATGGAAACGGGGGACCTCGGCTCGCTCACTAGGCGACAAGTCGGCGGGGCTCAAATCAATTCGCTCTGCGCCACGGTTTGCCGTTCCGCGCCGGCTTGGCTATGCGGCGCAGGAAGGTTTCAGGAGCAACCATGCGCGCGACCCCCCACTTCGATTTCCAGCTCGGCGAAGCGGCCGAGATGATCCGCGAGAGCACCGCCCGTTTTGCCGACGAGCAGATCGCGCCGCTGGCCGAACGCACCGACCGCGAGGACCGCTTCCCGCGCGAGCTGTGGGAGCAGATGGGCGCGCTCGGCCTTCACGGCATCACGGTCGAGGAGGAATGGGGCGGGCTCGGCCTCGGCTATCTCGAGCACGTGATCGCGGTCGAGGAGGTCAGCCGGGCGAGCGCGAGCGTGGGCCTCTCTTATGGCGCGCATTCCAACCTGTGCCTCAACCAGATCCGCCGCTGGGGGAACGACGAGCAGAAGGCGAGGTATCTGCCCAGGCTGATCTCGGGCGAACACGTCGGCAGCCTTGCGATGTCTGAAGCCGGCGCTGGGTCGGACGTGGTCTCGATGAAGCTGAAGGCCGATGCGGTTCAGGGCGGCTATGTCCTCAACGGCACCAAGTTCTGGATAACCAACGCGCCCGAAGCCGACACGCTGGTGGTCTATGCCAAGACCGATGGGCACGCCGGTTCGCGCGGCATCACCGCTTTCCTGATCGAGAAGGGCGACGAGGGCTTCTCCATCGGTCAGAAGATTTCCAAGGTCGGCATGAAGGGCTCTCCCACCGCCGAGCTGGTGTTCACCGACTGCTTCATCCCCGAGGACCGGGTGATGGGCCCGGTGAACGGCGGGGTCGGCGTGCTGATGAGCGGGCTCGATTACGAGCGCGTGGTGCTCGCCGGATTGCAGCTCGGCATCATGCAGGCCTGCCTCGACACGGTGATCCCCTACCTGCGCGAGAGGAAGCAGTTCGGAAAGCCAATCGGCTCGTTCCAGCTGATGCAGGCCAAGGTCGCCGACATGTATGTCGCGCTGCAATCGGCCCGCGCCTACACCTATGCGGTCGCCAAGGCGTGCGACGCCGGGCAGACGACGCGCTTCGATGCGGCGGGGGTGATCCTGCTGGCCTCCGAGAACGCCTTCAAGGTGGCGGCAGAAAGCGTGCAGGCGCTGGGCGGGGCGGGCTACACCACCGATTGGCCGGTGGAACGCTACATGCGGGACGCGAAGCTGCTCGACATCGGCGCAGGCACCAACGAGATCCGCCGGATGCTGATCGGGCGCGAGCTGATCGGGGCGGCCTCTTGATCCTCCCCGGCACGGGGAGGGGGACCACCCGCAGGGTGGTGGAGGGGGGAACGCGAACTGGCCGGACAACGGGGTGACAGGGTGGTTATCTACTTGAGATTCTCAGGCAGTCGTCTATATCAATCGCATATCACCCATGGCGCTTCGGTGCCGTGGCGCACGGCGGCCCTTGCGGCCGCCGTTGCTTTTTGAGGGGCTTGGATGCGTACTCGGGTCTATATCGACGGGTACAATCTGTACTATTCCTGCCTGAAACGCAGCCCTTACAAGTGGCTGAACATACACGATCTCGCCGTGCGGCAGCTACCGAAGAACCAGATTGACAAGGTCCGCTACTTCACGGCTCGGGTAAGCGCTCGTCCGCACGACCCGACCCAGCCACAGCGGCAAGAAACATACTTGCGGGCTTTGGCGACAGTGCCGCACGTCGAGCTTCACTTCGGACACTTCCTGACTCATGAGGTCGGTATGCCCGATGCTGCGGCATGGAAACTAGGGCAGTACCGATCGGTCCGCGTGATCAAGACGGAGGAGAAGGGCTCAGACGTAAATCTGGCAACGTATCTCCTGATGGATGCCTTCGACGATCTTTTCGATGTCGCAGTAGTGGTCAGCAACGATAGCGATTTGGCTGAGCCCATGCGGCTTGTTCGACGAAGATTTGGGAAGGCAATCGGCATTCTTGGTCATCGTTCGACCCGGGTGAGCGGCAAGCTCAGGCCGCTGGCGAACTTCATCAGAACCTTCCACAGCGGCGCGCTCGCGGCATCACAGTTTCCCAATCAACTTCCTGACGCGAATGGCGTTATCCAGAGGCCAAACCAATGGTGATCTCATGACCGCCCCCACCCTCACCACCAAGCTCGACCGCGAGAGCCCGGAGGCCAAGGCTCGCTTCGCGCACAACCATGCCCTCGCGCAAGAACTGCGCGCCCGCGTGGCCGAGGCGGCGCTCGGCGGGCCGGAGAAGCATCGCGAGCGGCATGTCTCGCGCGGCAAGCTGCTCCCGCGCGAGCGGGTCGAGCGGTTGCTCGATCCGGGTTCGCCTTTCCTCGAGATCGGGCAGCTGGCCGCCAACGGGATGTACGAGGGCGACGTCAACGGCGCCTCGATCATCTGCGGCGTGGGCCGCGTTTCGGGCCGCCAGTGCATGATCGTGTGCAACGATGCGACCGTGAAGGGCGGCACCTACTACCCGATGACGGTCAAGAAGCACCTGCGCGCGCAGGAGATCGCGCAGGAGAACCGCCTGCCGTGCATCTATCTGGTGGACTCCGGCGGGGCGAACCTGCCGCATCAGGCCGAGGTCTTTCCGGATCGCGATCACTTCGGGCGGATCTTCTTCAATCAGGCGAACATGAGCGCAGCTGGCATCCCGCAGATCGCCTGCGTGATGGGGTCCTGCACCGCCGGGGGCGCCTACGTCCCCGCCATGTCCGACGAGACGGTGATCGTGCGCAATCAGGGTACCATCTTCCTCGCCGGCCCGCCGCTGGTGAAGGCGGCGACGGGCGAGGAGATCAGCGCCGAGGACCTGGGCGGCGGCGATCTCCATGCGAAGAAATCGGGCGTGGTCGATCACCTCGCCGAGAACGACGAGCACGCGCTCACCATCGTGCGCGATATCGTCAGCCACCTCGCTTCCCCGTTCGGTTCGAGCGCAGTCGAGAACCGTGGGTTGGGCAGTGTCTCGACTACGCTCGACACGAACGGCTTGAAGGACCCGCGCCCGCCCAAGTTCGACGCCGAGGACCTCTACGCCCTCATTCCCGAGGACGTGCGCGCGCCCTATGACGTCAAGGAGGTGATCGCGCGGCTGGTCGACGGCAGCGAGTTCCACGAGTTCAAGGCGCATTACGGCGCGACGCTGGTGTGCGGCTTCGCCCACATCTGGGGCACGCCGGTCGCGATCCTCGCCAACAACGGCGTGCTGTTCTCCGAGAGCGCGCAGAAGGGCGCGCATTTCATCGAGCTCGCCTGCCAGCGGCGCATTCCGCTGCTGTTCCTCCAGAACATCTCGGGTTTCATGGTCGGCGGGAAGTACGAGGCGGAAGGGATCGCCAAGCACGGTGCGAAGCTGGTGACGGCCGTGGCCACCGCCACCGTGCCCAAGATCACGGTGGTGATCGGCGGCAGCTTCGGCGCGGGCAATTACGGGATGTGCGGGCGCGCCTACGCCCCGCGCTTCCTGTTCACCTGGCCCAACGCGCGCATCAGCGTGATGGGCGGGGAGCAGGCCGCGAGCGTGCTCGCCACTGTCCACCGCGACGCCGACGGCTGGACGCCCGAACAGGCCGAGGCGTTCAAGGCACCGATCCGCCAGAAGTACGAGGACGAGGGCAACCCCTACTACGCCACCGCCCGCCTGTGGGACGACGGCGTGGTCGACCCGGTCCAGACCCGCGACGTGCTGGGGCTTGCGCTCGCGGTCTGTCTCGAGGCACCTGTTCCCGAGCGGCCACAGTTTGGCGTGTTCAGGATGTGACCATGGACGACCCGCCCCCGCCCCCGCCCCGCGCAGGGATGCCGCGCTGGCTGCTCTACGGGCTTGTCGCCAAGCTCGCCCTGGTGGTGCTGGTCACGGCCGCCATCGTGGTTTACGCCGCCTCCTGAAACCATCTCGCTTTCCCTTCCGTAGCTGCTAGGACTTGCAGCAAGGGAGGGGTCCCTGTGTCGTTGGAACAAGTTCGCGTGCTTCGCAGGAAGCCGACGGTCCTGTCGCGGATCGTGCGGCGGATCATCATGCTGCTCTACCGGTGGAAGGGCTGGAAGCTGGACGGGCACCTGCCCGACCTGCCGAAATATGTCATCGCCGGTGCGCCGCACACCTCCAACTGGGACTTCGTGTTCTTCATCGGCGCCACCGCCGAGGAAGGGATCGCGCCCGCCTTCATGGGCAAGCACACGCTGTTCAGGGGGGCGATGCGGAACTTCATGCTCGACATGGGCGGCATTCCGGTCGACCGGCGGCATCGGGCCAATGTCACCCAGCAGGTCGCCGACGAGTTCGCCCGGCGCGACCAGCTGGCGCTGGTGATCGCGGTGGAGGGCACGCGCAGGAGCCGGGGCGAATGGAAGTCCGGGTTCTACCACATCGCCATGGCCGCCGGGGTGCCGATCGTGCCTGCCTGGGTGTGCAACGAGCGGCGCGTGCTCGGGTTCGGCCCGCCGCTGTGGCCGAGCGGCGATTTCGGTGCCGACCTGATCGAACTGGCCGCCTTCATGCGTTCCAAGCTGCCCGACTACGAGCGTTACAAGGTGCTTGAGGCGCAGGCCCTGGCGATCGGCCCGGTGCAGGAGCAGGCGGCATGATCGAGCTGCTGCTGGTCAACGCGGCAATCCTGCTGGGCCTGGTGCTGGCGCTGTGGCTGGTCTCGGTCCGGATCGGCGACGTCTCGTTCGTCGATGCCTTCTGGGGCGCGGGGATGGCGCTGCTGGCGCTGGCGAGCTGGCTCCACGTGCCCGGCGGGCCGGGCGCGCTGGCGACGCTGATCATGGCCATGACCGCAGCCTGGGGGCTGCGCCTTGGTGCATATCTGCTGCGCCGCTGGCTGCGCCACGGCGAGGATCCGCGATACCGGCGAATCCTGAAGCGGGACCGGGAACAGGGCCGCTTCGTGCAAGCCGCGCTGACCAAGGTCTGGCTGGGGCAGGCCGTGCTGCTGTTCCTCGTCTCCAGCCCGGCGCAGGTCGGCATCCTCGCCGCGGGTGGGGACGACACGATCCCGCCGCTCGCCTCGCTGCTGGTCGTGGCGGGGGTGGCGCTCTACCTCGTCGGGGTGTTCTTCGAATGGGTCGGCGACTGGCAGCTGGCCCGGTTCAAGGCCGATCCGGCCAACGAGGGCAGGATCCTCGACAGCGGGCTGTGGCGATATACCCGCCACCCCAACTACTTCGGCGATGCCGCGGCGTGGTGGGGCATCTGGCTGGTCACGGCGGCGGTCGGGTGGCAGTGGGCGGCCCTTACCGTTGCCGGGCCGGTGTTCCTGACCTTCACCCTGACAAGATGGTCGGGCGCGCCCCTGCTCGAGGCAGGGATGCGCAAGAAGCGCGGCGATGCCTATGCCGACTACGTCGCCCGCACCTCGGCCTTCCTGCCCTGGCCGCCGCGCAGCCCCGGCTGATCCCGCCCGCGGCCGGCAGCCTCTTCAACTCTCCCGTCGCCGTGACTACATGGGCACGAGCAATCGGGAGGCAACGATGACCACCGCCGACAGGGATTCGCTGCGACGGGAACTGACGGTCCGCACGCTCCAGCTGATGGCGGACCGCGGCGCGATGATCGGCAAGTCCGAACTGGCTGCCGATGCGCGGATGTCGCGCGCGCGGATGGACGAGCTGTTTCCCGAGGAAAGCGACCTGTTCGATGCCGTGGTCGAGCACTGGTATGCCGACGACGTCGCGATCATGGAGGAGGTGATCGCCTCGTCGCTGCCGGTCCAGCGCAAGTTCTACGAGTTCTTCGTTCGCCGGTTCCGGATCGAGCGCGAGCGGTTCCGGCGCGACCCGGCGCTGTTCGCGCTGTGCGTCGAACTGGGGACCGACCGGTTCGAGCAGGTGCGCGGCTACATCGACCTGGCCGATCACTACCTCAGCGTGCTGATCGCCGAGGCCCAGGCCGAAGGGCACTTCCCCGGCCTGTCGATCGGCCGCGCGCTCACGATGATCAACCAGATGGTCGTGTGCTACACCTCGCCGCAGCTCCTGATGATCGTCGGCGACCGGCTGGACGAGGACAAGCTGGCCTGCATCATCGATACCCTGTTCGCCGGGCTCGCCGGGGGTGATCGCGGCGCGATCGGGGTCACGGGCCTGCGCGCCGCGAGCTGATTACCCGTCGATCCGCGTGACCCGCCCCTCTGCGGGCAGTTGCCGGATTTCGGCCGCCCGCAGCCAGGCCTCGAGGGCGTCGAGATCGAGCGGGCCGGTCACGCTGTCGGTGCCCTGGTTGAACACGGTGAAACTGTCCCCGCCGGCGGCGAGGAAGCTGTTCATCGTCACCCGGTAGCTTGCCGCCGGGTCGATCGGCGCGCCGTTCAGCGTGGCGCTGACCACCCGGCTGCCGACGGGCCGCCGCAGATCGTAGGCGAGGGCAAAACCGTCCGAGAACGAGAAGGTCTGGACGAAACCCTCGCCGTCGAACTGCTGTTCGAGCAGCGCGAGCAGCTGCGCGCCGGTGAAGGTCTTGGTGACGAGCGTGTTGCCGAACGGCTGGACGGCGTAGATGTCGCCGAAGCTGATCGTCCCGTCGGCCCGCGCCACCAGCGGGGCGCGGATGCCCGAGTTGTTCATCAGCGCGATCTGCGCGCCCGCCGAACGGGTCGCGGCAAGCTGGGCATCGGCGATGAGGTTGCCGAGCGGGGTCTCCTCGCTCGAGCCGCCCTTACGCCCGTCGCCGCTGATCCGCCCCACGGGCCGTTCGGATTCGCCGCGCGCCGCCTCGACGTAGCGCGCAACATAGGCTGACAGCGTGCCGTTCTCCTCCCACGCCGGGAAGACCGCGCTGGCGGCCCCCGGGGCGGCGCTCTGCACCACCACGTTGTCGGCCGAGCGGGCGAGCACTTCGCCGCTCGCCGGATCGAGCGAGAGCGTGATGTCGGTCAGCATCGAACCGCCATAGCCGGCGCTCGTGACGAGGAACGGACGGGCCGGGTCGATCGCCGCGAAGTCGCAGACATAGGCGTTGTGGGTGTGCCCGGAGATGACCAGGTCGACCCGCGCGTCGACCCGCCGCAGAATGTCGAGCAGCGGCCCGCTCACCCCGCCGCAGCTCTTGTCGTTCCAGGCGACCTCGGTGTGCAGCCCCTGGTGGACCGCGACCACGATCGCCCGCACGCCGCGCGCATCGAGCTGTTCGACCGCGCGGTTGATCGCCTCGGCCTCATCGGTGAAGGTAAGGCCTTCCACTCCGCTCGGAGTGACAAGGGTCGGCGTGTCCTTGAGCGTCAGGCCGATCACCCCGACCTCCAGGCTGCCCCTGCCGGTTTCGAACCGGCGCACGTCCCAGGCCGGGAACAGGGTGCTGCCGTCGGGCGTGATGACGTTGGCCGCGAGGAAGCGGAAGCGCGCCCCGGGAAACGGGTTCTCGACCGCGCAGGGCTCGCGCAGGGTGTGCTGCTCGCACCCGCCCTGCTGCATCCGGCGCAGTTCGCGCCAGCCGCGGTCGAACTCGTGGTTGCCGACCGCGTTGAAATCGAGCCCGATCATGTTCATCGCCCCGATCGCCGGCTCGTCGAGGAAGATGGAGGAGACCAGCGGGCTGCCGCCGATGAGGTCGCCGGCGGCGATCACCAGGCTGTGCTCCGCCCGACCGCGCACCTCGGCGACCGCGCTGGCGAGCCAGGCCGCGCCGCCGGCCTGGACTTCGTGCAGCTCGCCCTTCCCGTCAGCCAGGCGCAGCGGCCGGCGCAGCGGCTCGAGATTGCCGTGGAAGTCGTTGAGGCCGACGATCCTGACCGTGACCGGCGCGGCCGACGGCGGGGATTCGGGCGGTCCGGGGCTGACGGTGGCGCAGGCCGACAGGCCGAAGGCGGCGAGGAGGAGCAGCGAAGGGGTCTTCATGGCCGCCCCCTTAGCCGCTTCGCGTGACGGTGGCGAGACTGGCCGTGTGGCCGGTGCCGCCGTCACGCCGGGTGGACCAGCTCCGCCTCCGCCTCGCGCTGCTCGTGGACGATCGACCAGCCGGCGAGGAACAGCCCGGCGACGAGCGGGCCGAGCACGATTCCCGAGAGCCCGAGGAGGGCAATTCCGCCCAGCGTGGTGACAAGGATGATCCAGTCCGGGATCCCGGTGTCGCGCCCGACCAGCGCCGGGCGGAGCAGGTTGTCGGCCAGCCCGATCACCGCCACCCCGGAGAAGATCACCACGACCCCTTCCCAGATCGCGCCGGTCGCCAGCAGCCAGATCGCCGCCGGTGCCCAGACAAGCGCCGGGCCGACCGCCGGGAGCAGCGAGAACACCGCCATCAGCACCCCGAACAGCACGACCGAGGGGAGGCCGGCGATCCAGAAGGTGAGCGCCCCCAGCGCCCCCTGCACCAGCCCGACCACCACCGAGCCCTTGATCGTGGCGCGGACGATCGACAGGAACCGGTCGGCGAGGCGCTGAGCGATATGCGCGTCCATCGGCAGCCCGGCGAGCACGGCGGGACCGATCCGGTGCCCGTCGCGCAGCAGGAAATAGGTGACGTAGAGGCCGACGCCGAACGAGAGGACGAAGCCGAACGCGCCGCTGCCGATCGCCACCGCCTGGGCAACGATCAGGCCCGCGCTCTGGCTGAGAAAGGCCTCCGCACGCGCGCGCAGGGCCTCGAAGTTGCCCCATCCCGCCTCGTCCACCGCGGTGCGGATGTTGGCCGGCAGCATATCGTGGAGCTGGCGGAACCACTCGGCAAGGTCGATCCGGCCTTCCTGGAAGGCGAGCACGATGCCGGCCGCTTCCTCCGCCACCGCGCTGCCGATCAGGAATGCGGGAAGGATCACCGCGAACATGATCACCAGCAGAGTCGCGGTTGCCGCCAGGTTGGGGCTGCGCGGCATCCGGCCCAGGATCCGCTGGTAGAGCGGCTGGAACATGATCGCCGCCAGCATGGCCCACAGCAGCGAGCGGGCGAACGGCAGGACGATGAACACCAGCGCCACGGTGACGAGGCCGAGCAGGACCAGGAACCCGGCCCGCTCAAGTGCCTCGCTGCCGCCGATCCCCCGCATCGTTCCTGTTCCCTGCGGCAGTTGTGCCGGTCGATCCGCTCAGACGTCGAGATTGACGACGTTGAGCGCGTTATCCTGAATGAACTCGCGCCGCGGCTCGACCACGTCGCCCATCAGGCGAGTGAAGATCTCGTCGGTCACGTCGGCATCCTCCACCTTGACCTGGAGCAGGGCGCGGTTCTCCGGATCGAGCGTGGTTTCCCACAACTGCTCCGCGTTCATCTCGCCCAGCCCCTTGTAGCGCTGGATCTTCTGCCCCTTGCGCCCGGCGGCCATCACGGCCTCGAGCAGCTGGGTCGGGCGGGTCAGGGCGCCGTCGCCGGCCGCCGCAGCCTCGGGCGCGGCCGCTTCGTCGCTGTCCGCGCTGTCGGCTTCGGGCTCTTCGGCCGGAGTGTCGGCGCCGCTCACGAGGCGGACGGGAGCGACATAGACATCGGCAAACTCGCTCGCCAGCTTGTGCAGCTTGCGCGCCTCGGCGCTGGTGAGAAAGGCCGGATCGATCTCGTGGACGTCGGTCACGCCGCGCCACAGGCGGCGGACGCGGACCACCCCTGCGGCGTCGATGTCGGCGGTCCAGGCGGCTTCGGAATCGCCCATCTGCAGGTGCGCCGCCGCCCGTTCCAGAGCGGGCCCGCGGTCCGCCAGTTCAGGGTTGAGCGCGCCCGCCAGCGCCAGCGCCTCGATCACCGCGCTGTTGTACTTGCGCGGCGCGAAGGCGAGCAGGTTGCGCATCCTCAGGCCATGCCGGACCAGCGCCTCCAGTTCCTGCCCGCCGCGCGCACCCCCCCTCGTCTCGAGGATGCGGCCGTGCAGCCCGGTGCCGATCAGGTATTCGTCGTACTGCGCCTGGTCCTTGAGATAGACCTCGGACTTGCCGCGCGTGACCTTGAACAGCGGCGGCTGGGCGATGAACAGGTGCCCGGCGCGGATGATCTCGGGCATCTGGCGGTGGAAGAAGGTCAGCAGCAGGGTGCGGATATGCGCGCCGTCGACGTCGGCGTCGGTCATGATCACGATCTTGTGATAGCGCAGCTTGTCGAGGTTGAACTCGTCGCGCAGGCCCGTGCCCATCGCCTGGATCAGCGTGCCGACTTCCTTCGAGCTGATGATCCGGTCGAACCGGGCGCGCTCGACGTTGAGGATCTTGCCCTTCAGCGGCAGGATCGCCTGGGTCTTGCGGTCGCGGCCCTGCTTGGCCGAGCCACCGGCCGAATCGCCCTCGACCAGGAACAGTTCGCACTTGGAGGCGTCGCGTTCCTGGCAGTCGGCGAGCTTGCCCGGCAGGCTGGCGATGCTCATCGCGCCCTTGCGGCTCATCTCGCGCGCGCGGCGCGCCGCTTCGCGGGCGGCGGCGGCGTCGATGATCTTCTGCACGATCGCCTTGGCGTGGGCCGGATTTTCCTCCAGCCATTCGCCCATCTTGTCGCCCATCAGGCTCTCGAGCGGCTGACGCACTTCGGAGGAGACCAGCTTGTCCTTGGTCTGGCTGGAGAACTTCGGATCGGGCAGCTTGACGCTGACGATCGCGGTCAGCCCCTCGCGCATGTCCTCGCCCGACAGGCTGACCTTCTCCTTCTTCATCAGCCCGCTGGCGGTGGCGTAGGTGTTGAGCGTGCGGGTCAGCGCGGCGCGGAATGCGGCCAGGTGGGTGCCGCCGTCGCGCTGCGGGATGTTGTTGGTGAAGGTGAGGACGTTCTCGTAGTAGCTGTCGTTCCATTCCAGCGCGACGTCGATCCCGATCCCGTCCTTTTCCGCGCTGACCGCGATCGGTTCGGGGATCAGCGGGGCCTTGTTGCGGTCGAGGTACTTCACGAAGGCGGCGATCCCGCCTTCGTAGTAGAGGTCATGTTCGGCCACTTCCTCGTGCCGCCGGTCGCGCAGCTTGATCCGCACGCCCGAATTGAGGAAGGCCAGTTCGCGGTAGCGGTGTTCCAGCTTCTCGAAATCGAACTCGGTCACGTTCTTGAAGGTGTCGGTGCTGGGCAGGAAAGTGACCCGGGTGCCGTTGCGCTCCCGGCCTGCCGGGCCCTTCACTGCGAGCGGGGCGACTGCGTCGCCATGCTCGAACCGCATCCAGTGCTCCTTGCCGTCGCGCCACACCGTCAGCTCCAGCCATTCGCTGAGCGCGTTGACCACCGACACGCCGACGCCGTGGAGGCCGCCGGACACCTTGTAGGCGTTGTCGTCGCTGGTGTTCTCGAACTTCCCGCCCGCGTGGAGCTGGGTCATGATCACCTCGGCGGCGGAGACGCCCTCCTCGGCATGGAGATCGACCGGGATCCCGCGCCCGTTGTCCTCCACCGAAACCGAGCCGTCGGGGTTCAACTCGATCAGCACCAGGTCGCAGTGCCCCGCCAGCGCCTCGTCGATCGCGTTGTCGCTGACCTCGAACACCATGTGGTGCAGGCCCGATCCGTCGTCGGTGTCGCCGATGTACATTCCCGGCCGCTTGCGGACCGCGTCGAGCCCTTTCAGGACCTTGATCGAATCCGCGCCGTACTGGTTGCTGTTGGGCTGTTTTTCAGGTGTGTCCGACATGGCGATCATATAGGCGCGAAGGTGCCGCTTCCCAAGCTGGAAGGCGGGGCCGCCGCGCCTTTTCCACCGCTTTGCCCGCCCTCGACTCCCGCCGCAGCCAGGGCTAGGCCCGTGTCCCATGGAGAGGACCGACATCGCCGCCCTGCTCGCCGCGCCATACGGGCATTTTTCCGCGATCCTGGCGCACTGGGCCGCGCTTCAGCCCCGCGCTCCTGCGCTGCGCGACGAGGCGGGCGAGCTCACCTGGGCGGAACTTGATGACCGGGTCGAACGGATCGCCGCGAGGCTGGTGGCAACGGGGCTGGAGCGGGGGCAGTCGGTCGCGATCCTCGGCACCAGCACGATCGACTACGCGCTGGTGTTTCTTGCCGCGGTGCGCGCGGGCGGGGTTGCCGCGCCGCTGACCACCAGCGCCAGCCGCGCGCAGCTGGAGGGCATGGCCCGCGATTCGGGCGCGCGGCACCTGTTCATCGACGCGGCGAAGCGGGCCGAGCTGGGGGCGGACTTCCTGCCCGAGCTCGATCACGTCGCGCTGGAGGGGGTGGGCGAGTGGATGGGCCCGCAAGCCGCCCCCGCCCCGGCGTTCGAGCCCGCGCCGGAGGATCACTTCAACATCATCTATTCGAGCGGCACCACCGGCGTTCCCAAGGGGATCGTCCACTCGCACCAGATGCGCTGGCGCCAGTTCGCGAGCACCGCCGCGAGCTATCTCGCCGCCGGCCTGCCGGTGCGCGCGATCGCCTCGACCCCGCTCTACTCCAACACCACCATGGTCGCCTTCCTGGCGCCGCTGCTGGCGGGGGGAAGCGTGCGGATCATGGGCAAGTTCGACACCGCCAGGTGGCTGGAGCACGCCGCCGCCGACCGCAGCACGCTGACCATGCTGGTGCCGGTGCAGTACCAGCGCCTGATGGACGAGCCGCGCTTCGACCGGTTCGACCTGTCGGCCATGGCTCTGAAATACTGCACCTCCGCACCGTTCTCCGCCGATCTGAAGCGGCAGGTGCTCGCCCGCATGCAGGGCGCGCTGATCGAGATCTACTCGATGACCGAAGGCGGCCTCGTCTGCCTGCTGCCGTGCCACGAGTTTCCCGACAAGCTCCACACCGTCGGCCGCCCCGCGCCGGGCAGCGAACTGAGGGTGCTGGACGACAACGACCAGCCGGTCACACCGGGCACTGCGGGCAACCTGGTGGGGCGCAGCCAGACGATGATGGCGGGCTACAAGAACCGGCCCGACAAGACCCGCGACGGCTACTGGACCGATCCGGAAACAGGCGAGGTGTGGCAGCGGATGGGCGACATCGGCCGGGTCGATGCCGATGGCTTCGTCGAGCTGGTCGGCCGGGCCAAGGACATGATCATCTCCGGCGGGTTCAACATCTACCCCAGCGACCTCGAGGCCGAGCTGCTGAAGGAGCCCGGCGTGGCCGAAGCGGCGGTGGTGGGCGTGGCCAGCCGCCGCTGGGGCGAAACCCCGGTCGGGTTCGTGCGGCTGGAGCAGGGCGCGGCCGCGCCCGAGGCGATCATGGCGGCGGTGAACGCCCGGCTGGGCAAGACCCAGCGCCTCGTCGCGCTGCACGCGATCGACGAGCTGCCGCGCAGCCATATCGGCAAGCTGCTGAAGAGCGAACTGCGCGAGGAGGCGGAGCGGATCGGCAGCGCCGGCGAGCAGCAGGGAAGACGCGGCCACCGCTAGGGGGGGAGGATGCTGGTGACCGCGTCTTGCTCGCTGCCTTCCTTCCGGTGCCTGGCGGCACCTTACGAAGGTGAGGTGGCGGCGCAATGCGCACGCCGGAGACTGACCGGGAGGCGTCAGAGGGAGAGGGAGATCGCCGCCCCGGTTCGCTGTCGGAAATAATCTTTCGCGCGGCTTTCCACAAATGCGAAAAGGCGCAGATATGTTGCGAAACGTGCAACACAGCCGAAGCTGACGCTTACCGCTCCCTCGCGCCGCCCAGCGCCACGTGCAGCGCCACAAAGCCATGGTAGCCCCAGACGTGCGACGCGGCCAGGCGAGTGGTCTCCCCGGCGAGGACCTGATCGCCCGAGTTGCGGTCCTGCCCCTGTTCGTCCCGCACCTGAAGCGGGCGCGGCCATGATTGGCGGTCGAGACCGGCTCCGCTTTACAGGCACCGGTCCTGCTCCTAATCCGCCGCCATGCTCGCACAGCCAACAGATTCCATCCTCATCGTCGACTTCGGCAGCCAGGTCACTCAGCTGATCGCCCGCCGCGTGCGCGAGGCGGGGGTCTATTGCGAGATCGCCCCGTTCACCCTAGCGCAGGAGGCGTTCGCACGGCTTCAGCCCAGTGGGATCATCCTGTCGGGCTCGCCGGCCGGGGTGTGCGACGAGGGATCGCCGCGCGCCCCGCAGATGCTGTTCGAGGCCGGCGTGCCGATCCTCGGCATCTGCTACGGCCAGCAGGTGATGAGCCACCAGCTCGGCGGCGAGGTCCGCCCGGGGCGCGAGACTGGCGAAGGCGGCGAGTTCGGCCGCGCCTTCCTGACCGTCACGAAGCACTGCGCTCTGTTCGACGGGCTGTGGGAGGAAGGCGAGCGCCACCAGGTGTGGATGAGCCACGGCGACAAGGTGACACGCTTTGCCCCCGGGTTCGAGATCGTCGCGGTCAGCGACGGGGCACCGTTCGCGGTCATCGCCGACGAGGCGCGCCGGTTCTACGGCACCCAGTTCCACCCCGAGGTGGTCCACACCCCCGACGGTGCCCGGCTGCTCGCCAACTTCGTCCACAAGGTCTGCGGCCTGGCCGGCGACTGGACCATGGCCGCCTACCGCGCCACCAAGGTCCAGGAGATTCGCGAGCAGGTCGGCACGGGGCGGGTGATCTGCGGCCTGTCGGGCGGGGTCGACAGCTCGGTCGCGGCGATCCTGATCCACGAGGCGATCGGCGAGCAGCTGACCTGCGTGTTCGTCGACCACGGCCTGCTGCGGCTGAACGAGCGCGAGCAGGTCGAGACCATGTTCCGCGACCACTACAACATCCCGCTGGTCACGGTCGATGCCCAGGCGCGCTTCATGGCGGGCCTCGCCGGCGTGACCGATCCCGAGGCCAAGCGCAAGTTCATCGGCGGCGAGTTCATCGCCGTGTTCGAGCAGGAGGCGCGGGCGCTGGGCGGCGCCGATTTCCTCGCGCAGGGAACGCTCTACCCCGACGTGATCGAGAGCGTCAGCTTCACCGGCGGGCCTTCGGTGACGATCAAGAGCCACCACAATGTCGGCGGCCTGCCCGAGCGGATGAACATGAAGCTGGTCGAGCCGCTGCGCGAGCTGTTCAAGGACGAGGTCCGCGAGCTGGGCCGCGAACTGGGCCTGCCCGAGGTGTTCGTCGGCCGTCATCCCTTCCCCGGCCCCGGCCTTGCCATCCGCATCCCCGGCGAGGTGACCAAGGAACGCTGCGACGTGCTGCGCAAGGCGGACGCGATCTACCTTGAGGAAATCCGCACCGCCGGGCTCTACGACGCGATCTGGCAGGCTTTCGCGGTGCTGCTGCCGGTCCGCACCGTGGGCGTGATGGGCGACGGGCGCACCTACGAGAGCGTCTGCGCCCTGCGCGCCGTGACCAGCACCGACGGCATGACCGCCGACGTCTACCCGTTCGACCCCCACTTCCTCGCCCGTGTCGCCACCCGGATCGTCAACGAGGTGCCCGGCATCAACCGGGTGGTTTACGATTTCACCAGCAAGCCCCCCGGCACGATCGAGTGGGAATAGTTGCTGCCGGCGGCTGCGGCGCGAAGTCGCCCGGGACTCCCGCCTGCGCGGGGAATGACCGGGTGGTTTGACAAGCGGCTTGCCCTGCCACTTCCGTCATCCCCGCGCAGGCGGGGATCCGGGTGCCGCCAGTTCTACCTGGTGAGCTTCTTGTAGGCGAGGCGCGTCGGCCTGTCTGCCGCGTCACCCAGGCGGCGGCGCTTGTCTTCCTCATACGCCTCGAAGTTGCCTTCGAACCATTCGACATGGCTGTTGCCCTCGAAGGCGAGGATGTGCGTCGCCAGCCGGTCGAGGAAGAAGCGGTCGTGGCTGATGACCACCGCGCAGCCGGCGAAGTTCTCGATCGCGTCTTCGAGCGCGGCGAGCGTTTCGACGTCGAGATCGTTGGTCGGCTCGTCGAGCAGCAGCACGTTGCCGCCCTCCTTCAGCATCTTGGCCATGTGGACGCGGTTGCGTTCACCGCCCGACAGCTTGCCGACGTTCTTCTGCTGGTCCGCCCCCTTGAAGTTGAACGCGCCGACATAGGCGCGCGTGCTCATGTCGTGGCCGTTGACCTTCATGTAGTCGAGCCCGTCGGAAATCTCCTCCCACACGTTCTTTTTCGGATCGAGATCGTCGCGGCTCTGGTCGACGTAGCCCAGGTGCACGGTCTGGCCGATCTCGACCGTGCCGCTGTCGGGCGTCTCCTTGCCGGTGAGGATCTTGAACAGGGTCGACTTGCCCGCACCGTTGGGCCCGATCACGCCGACGATCCCGCCCGGCGGCAGCATGAACGACAGGTTCTCGAACAGCAGCTTGTCGCCATAGGCCTTGGTGATGTTCTTGGCCTCGATCACCTTCCCGCCGAGGCGTTCGGGCACCTGGATGACGATCTGCGCCTTGCCCGGCGTGCGCTGGCCTTGCGCTTCCTGCAGTTCCTCGAACTTGCGGATGCGCGCCTTGGACTTGGTCTGGCGCGCGGCCGGGGTCTGCCGGATCCACTCCAGTTCGCGCTGGAGTGCCTTCTGCTTGCCGCTCTCCTCGCGGCTTTCCTGCTCCAGCCGCTTGGCCTTCTTCTCGAGATAGGTCGAATAATTGCCTTCGTAGGGGTAGTAGCTGCCCCGGTCGAGTTCGAGGATCCAGCCGACCACGTTGTCGAGGAAGTAACGGTCGTGGGTGATCATCAGCACCGCGCCGGCATAGTCCTTCAAGTGGTTCTCCAGCCACTGGACGGACTCGGCATCGAGGTGGTTGGTCGGCTCGTCGAGCAGCAGGATGGAGGGCTTCTGGATCAGCAGGCGGGTGAGCGCGACGCGGCGCTTTTCGCCGCCGGAAAGCGTTTCCACGCCCATGTCACCGGGCGGGCACCGCAGCGCCTCCATCGCAACCTCGAGCTGGTTGTCGAGCGTCCACCCGTCGACCGCGTCGATCTTGGCCTGCAGGTCGCCCATTTCCTCCATCAGCGCGTCGAAATCGGTCTCGTCGGTGGGGTCGCCCATCTCGGCGGAGATGGCGTTGAAGCGGTCGACCAGGTCGGCGGTCTCGCGCGCGCCCTCGCGCACGTTCTCCAGCACGGTCTTGGTCGGATCGAGCTCGGGCTCCTGCTCCAGATAGCCCACGGTGATGTTCTCGCCCGCCCAGGCCTCGCCGGTAAAGTCGGTGTCGATCCCGGCCATGATCTTGATCAGGGTCGACTTGCCCGCGCCGTTGGGGCCGACGATGCCGATCTTGGCCCCCTGGTAGAACTGCAGGTTGATGTTGCTGAGCACCGGCTTCTGGGCACCGGGGAAGGTCTTGGTCATGTTCTTCATGACGTAGGAGTATTGCGCGGCCATCGGGCGGGTCCTTCGGGGTATTCGGCGGATGGGGAAGTCGGCGCGCAGATAGGCGGTGGAAGCGCCCCAGGCAAGCTTTGCGGCGCACTGGACTTGGCGGCGGGCCGGCTCTAGCAGCGCCGGATGAACCGACCGCTTCTCGCGCTTGCCGCGCTTTCGTTCGCCGCCCCTGCGCTGGCCCAGACCCCTGCCGCGCTGGACCACCAGGCCGATCAGGCGCTGCGCGCCGACACCCTGGCGTGGGACTTCGTCGAGGGGATCACCACCGAAGTCGGGCCGCGCCAGGCCGGAACCGAGGCCGAGAAGCGCGGCCGCGACTGGGCCATGCAATGGCTGCGCGCAAAGGGCTTCGCCAACGTCGCGGACGAACCGTTCGAGATGGACACCTGGGTGCCGGGCGAGGTTCACCGCGCCGAAGTGCTGTCGCCCTTTGCCCAGCCGCTGGTGGTCCAGCCGCTCGGCGGCAGCGCCTCCACCGGGGCCGGCGGCGTGACCGGCGAAGTGGTGTTCTTCCGCACCGTCGACGAGCTGCGCGCCGCGCCCGAAGGCAGCCTCTCGGGCAAGATCGCTTACATCTCGCACAGCATGACCCGGACGCAGGATGGCAGCCAGTACGGCTTCGCCGGCCCGGCGCGCTGGGTCGGATCGGGCCTCGCCGCCAGCAAGGGCGCGGTCGCGACCGTGATCAAGTCCGTCGGCACCGACTGGCACCGCAATCCGCATACCGGCGGGGCCGGCTTCCCCGAAGGGGTGGCGGCCATTCCCTCGGGCGCGCTGAGCCTGCCCGACGCCGCCAACCTGGAACGGATGTTCGCCCGGGCAGCCGGGCGGCCGATCATGCTCCGGCTGACGCTCACCCCGCGCCAGCTGGGCCGGACGGTCAGCGGCAACGTGGTGGGCGAGATCGTCGGGCGCGACCCCTCGCTGCCGCCGGTGCTGGTCGCCTGCCACATCGACAGCTGGTGGAACGGCACCGGTGCGTTCGACGACGGGGCGGGCTGCGGCATCGTCGCCGCGGCGGCGCTCAACGTGCGGCAGGCCGGCCAGCCGCTGCGCACGATCCGGGTGCTGATGGCCGGGGCCGAGGAAACCGGACTGTGGGGGAGCAAGGCCTACAGCGCGGCGCACATCGACGAGCCGGTCGGCGTCGCCCTGGAGAGCGATTTCGGGGCCGACCGGGTGTGGCAGTTCGAAAGCAACTTCGCCGCCGGCAACCCCGGCCTGCACCAGCGCATCGGCAAGGCCGTCGCGCGCTTCGGCGTGTCGACCGGGCCCGGGGTGGCAACCGGCGGGGCCGACATCAACATCGCCCGCGACCAGAAGACCGCGATCATCGACCTGTCGCAGGACGGCACCCGCTATTTCGACCTGCATCACACGCCCGACGACACGCTGGACAAGATCGATCCCGCCCAGCTGCGCCAGAACGTGGCGGTCTGGACCCAGGTGGTCGGCATCCTCGCCAACGAGCCGGGGGCGATCCTGCCCCGCTAGACGCGCACCGGACCCGCCACTGCCGGGGCCGTGCGGCGCGACCGGCCGCTAGGGCGCGGGACTGCCGAGCACGCGCGCGACCTCGGCATCGGTGAACGGCTTGGCCAGCACCTGCAGCCGGTCGCCGGCGGCCGCCGCAAGCGCGTCGGGCAGGTCGCGGCCGGTGGCCACCACCACGGTGAGTTCCGGCCGGTCGCGCAGCAGGCCGGCGATGAAGTGCTCCGCGCTGCCGTCAGGCAGTCCGAGGTCGGAGATGACCACGTCCAGCGTCTCGCGCCCGAGGATCTCCTGCGCGCCCGCCAGGGTGGCGGCTTCGAACACCGTATGCCCCAGCCGTTCCAGCGTCTCGGCCAGCAGCATGGCGATCAGCGCCTCGTCCTCGACCACCAGGATCCGGCGCGGGCCGGGCGCAGCAGGAGGAGCCTCGTCGACGGCGGCAGGCGCGGCCCGGCCGTCCCCGCGCGTCTGCTCGAGCACCAGGCGCAGCTTGCGGGCGAGCTGATCGCGCGAATAGGGCTTGCTGATGAGTTCGACTTCGTCGTCGATGCGGCCCGCGTGGACAATGGCGTTGGCGGTATAGCCGGAGGTGAACAGCACCGCGACCTCCGGCAGCAGGGCCCGCGCGCGCCGGGCCAGTTCGGGGCTGCGGAGCGTCCCGGGCATGACCACGTCGGTGAACAGAACGTCGATTCTCGCGCCGCCTTCGAGGATCGCCAGGGCTGCATCGGCATCGGCGGCCTCGACCGGCGTGTAGCCGAGGCTGGCGAGCATCTCGACCGCGGTCGCGCGCACGTCGGGCTCGTCCTCCACCACCAGCACCGCCTCGCCCGAACCCATCGGCAACTCGCGCGGCTCGGCCGGTCTGGCGCTCTGGGGGCTTTGCCCGGTCCGCGGCAGGTAAAGGCGGACCGTGGTCCCCTGGCCGGGTTCGCTGTAGATGCTGACCTGGCCGCCCGATTGCTTGACGAAGCCGAACACCATCGACAGGCCCAGTCCGGTGCCTTCGCCCGGCTGCTTGGTGGTGAAGAAGGGGTCGAACACCCTGGCCAGGTCCTCGCGGGCGATGCCCGATCCGGTGTCGGTCACGGCGATCACCACATAGTCACCCGGGACCGTGCCCGGTTTCGCGCGCGCCTCCGTCTCGTCGATGGTGACGTTGTCGGCCTCGATCGTCAGCTTGCCTGCCCGGTCCATGGCGTCGCGGGCGTTGATGGCGAGGTTGAGCAGCGCGTTCTCCAGCTGGTGCGGATCGGCCAGGCAGGTCCACAGGTCCGGCGCGGTCAGCGTCTCGATCTCGATCGCCTCGCCCAGCGTCCGGCGCAGCATATCGTCCATCCCGCGCACCACCGTGTCGGCCAGCACCGGCTGCGGGCGGAGCGGCTGCTTGCGCCCGAAGGCGAGCAGCTGCGCGGCGAGCTGCGCCCCGCGCTCGACCCCCAAGAGCGCGTTGTCGACCCGCGCCAGGCTGCGCGCGGAGACCTGCGGATCGCCCTTCATCAGTTGCAGGTTGCCGCCGATCACCTGGAGGAGGTTGTTGAAATCGTGCGCGATCCCTCCCGACAGCTGGCCGATCGCCTCCATCTTCTGCGCCTGAACCAGCTGGTGCTCGAGTGCCTCGCGCTCGGCCAGGGCCTCGTCGACGCGCTGCTGGAGCGCTTCGTTGAAGCGCTCGAGCGCATCGCGCGCGCGCAGCTCCTCCTCGATGTTGCGGACCTCGATCACGGTGCCCACGGTGCGGCCCTCGCGGTTGCGCATGGGGGAGGCGGTGAAGGCGACGGGGTAGAAGCTGCCGTCCTTGTGAACGAACACCGTCTCGCCGCTGGTCTGCATGTTTTCGGGGAAGGCGCGGTCGATGGCGCAGTCCTCGATCGGGAAGGGCGTGCCATCGGGATGGGTATGATGGATCACGTCGTGGAGCGGCCGGCCGCGTGTCTCCTCGAAGGTGTAGCCGGTCAGCTCCTCGGCCGCTGCGTTCATGAACGAGCAGTGCTGGCGCTCGTCCATCATGAACACCGCCATGCGGGTGTTGTTGAGGATGGCGTCGAGCTTGCCGGACGCCTCGCGCAGGGCGGCCCAGGCGCGCTTCTGCTCGGTAATGTCCTGGATGGCGGCGAAGAACACCGGCTGCCCGTCGCTGGTCAGCAGCTGCAGCCGCACCGCGACGTCATAGGTGCTGCCGTCCTTGCGCCGGTGAACCGTCTCGAACCGCAGTTCCGACAGCGCGCGCTCGATCAGCGGGCGAACCAGGGCCTCGAACGTGGCCCGGTCGAACTCGGGCTTGATGTCCCACGGGTGGAGCCCTGCCAGCTCCTCGCGCGACAGGCCGAGGTTCTCGCGCGCGCCGCGGTTGACCAGCAGGAAGTGGAAGTCGTCGCAGTCGAAGATGTAGATCTCGCTGGCGGAGCCTTCCACGATCTCCCCGAGGCGCGCGGTGGTGATCGTCGAGGAACGGTGTGGCATCGATCGGACCCTGGAAATGCGCGGGCGGGGCAAAGAGCAGAACCCCCGTGCGCCGGCAAGGGTTCCGCCAGGCACTCCTTAAGTGCCGGAACCGCCGGTTGCCAGAACGAATCAGGCGTGAGGCGCGCACCTGCGGCTCGCCTCTCGAGGCAGGCGGGCAGCCAGCGGTTCCCGGCGGAAGCGGGTTGCTGCGCCTACTCGGGCGGCGCGGATGCCGGGCTGCGGCGGGGTACGAAAGTCAGCGCGAGCGGGGTCACAGTGCCGTCCGCGCGCAGGCGCAGGCGGACCATGCCCTGGCGGGCGGGATCGGCGAGCTGCCGTTCGAGCCCGCCCGCGGCGGCTTGCGGAATATAGAGCCGGCCGCGCCGGGGCAGGTCGGGGGCACCGGCGAAGTTGACCTCTCCCGCCGCCAGGAACTGCGCGCAGTCCGCGCGCGCGGCCGCGCTCTCCAGCCGTTCGACCCGGACGAGCCCCGGGGGCGTTCCCCTGAGGCAGGCACCGAAGGGAAAGGCGGGAGGCTGTGGGCCGACCCGGGCCGCCAGGTCCCCCTGCGCCGCCCCCGGCCAGACATAGGTGAACTCGATGTAGTGCCCGCGCAGCAGGTCGCGCGGGTCGTAGCCCTCGACCGGGACGAGCCAGTCGGTTCCCTGCCGGTGCCACCGCTCGGTTGTCGCCCACAGGGCGGCAAGGCCCGCCAGCGGCAGGATCAGCGCGAGCAGCGCGGCAAGCCGGGGATTCATCGCGCCTCCTCCGGCTCGGGGGTGCGCGGCGGGGCCAGCGCACGCGATACCCGCAGGGCCAGCCAGGCCACGGCCAGCACCAGCGCGCCGGCAAGGATCAGCCCCACGCCGCTGGTCAGGAGATCGCTCGCCAGCTCGAAGCTGAGCACGATCAGCCGCAGCGCGACTGCCGCCACCGCCAGCTGGAACACCCCGCGCCAGCCGGCGTGAAGCGCGGCTGCGGCGATGCCCGCCCACAGCACGAGGAACAGGAGGCCGGCGGCGAGCGCGCTGCCGGAGACCAGCCAGGCGAGCACGCAGGCGAGGCCCGACCCGGCCATGACCAGCCCGGTCGCCGCGCCCGACGGGGTGCGGCGGGCCCAGGCGATGAGCGCGCCGGCCGCCAGCGCCAGGCCGCCGCGCTCGGTCTGCGCGGCCAGCCCCATCAGCCCGCCGTCGAACCGCTCGATCCCTGCCGCGATCACGATCAGCGAGGCCGCGCCGACGGCATAGGCGAAGGCGAGCTGTTCCAGCCGCTTCCAGAACGCCTCGCGCGGGCTGCGCTCGCGCAGCCAGGCCGCGAGCGGCGCGAGCAGCAGCGGCGCGGCGGTGACGAGCGCCAGCCGAGCCGACATCAGCCCCTCGCCGGCGCGGTTGTCGAGCAAGCGCGGCTCGGCTGCGGCCGCATGGTCCCACACGGCATAGACAACCGTCACGAACAGCAGCGCGGCGGTCAGCCAGCTCTGCCCGCGCAGCAGCAGGAGCGGACCGAACAGCGCCACCCACAGCGCAAGCGGCTGCCACAGCGGCGAACTGGTCTGATAGGCTTGCCCGAGATGGCCGAAGAAGGTCATGCCGAGCACCGCGAACACGAACAGGATCGCTTCCAGCCCCCAGGGCTGCGCGCACTCCAGCGCCTCGCCGCGCGCCGCAATGAAGCCGCCAAGCGCCGCCAGCAGCGCGAGGTGGATCGCCAGCCGGACCATCGCCGGAACCGCTTCCCAGTTGGCGGCGACCAGCGAGATCACCCCCAGGCCGATGGCGAGGGCCCCGACCCCGATCGCCGCCCACAGGGCCAGCGGGCGGGCGTGCCCCGCTTCCCAGGCGCGGATGCGGGCCGCTGCATCGGCATCGATCAGTCCGGCATCCTGCCAGGCCCGCAGTTTGCGCTCGTTCATGGACGAACGGTATAACCGGCTTTGCCGGCGTGGCAATTCATCCGCCCGCGGCAAGGCCCCCGCAACGGCCGCGCACGGTGGCGCGCGGTTGCCGGGGTGGCGGCTTGCCGGGCGGTGGCGGCGGACTACTTGAGCGCGCTGCCGTCCATCACGGTCATGTCGCTCGCCGCCTTCTCGTTCGCCGCCAGCTTGTCGGCCGGCGAGGCGATCAGGCCGATGCGGGTCAGCGCGCCGCCCGGGCCCCAGTTGCGCGTCCATTCGGCGATGAACTGCTTGAGGCCGGGAATGGCGTCGAGGTGCGCCTTCTTGACGTAGATGAACATCTCGCGCGCCGCGTCATAACGGCCGCTGGAGACGTTCTCGTAGGTCGGCTCGGCCCCGTTGATCGGCAGGCCCTGCACCTTGCCGGCGTTTTCCTCGAGGAAGGAATAGCCGAAGATGCCCACGGCCTGCGGATTGCCGCTGATCTTCTGGACGATCAGGTTGTCCTGCTCGCCCTGGTCGACATACTTGCCGTCGCTGCGGACTTCGGTGCAGACCTTGTCGTACTCGTCCTCGTTCGATTCCTTCAGCGCGGCCATGGCCGGGTCGCTCTGGCAGCCCACTTCAAGGATCAGCTCCTTGAGCGAATCGCGGGTGCCAGAGGTCGAGGGCGGGCCGTAGACCAGGATCGGTTCTGCCGGCAGCGAGGGGTCGACATCGGCCCAGGTCTGCGCCGTCTGCTCCTTGCCGTAGGGCCGCGCGGCGATCGCCTCGTAGACGATCTCGGGGGTCAGGTTCATCCGGATGCCGCCGTTGGCCGAGGCGAACACCAACCCGTCGAGCCCGACCTGGAGCTCGATCACTTCCTCCACGCCGTTGGCCCTGCAGTCCGCGAATTCGCTGGCCTTCATCCGGCGCGAGGCGTTGACGATGTCGGGCGTGCTCGGGCCGACGCCGGAGCAGAACAGGTTGATCCCGCCGCCGGTGCCGGTCGATTCGATCAGCGGTGCCTTGAACCCGGGATTGGCCTGCGCGAACAGTTCGCCGACCTTCTTGGCGAACGGGAACACGGTCGAGGATCCGACCACGCGCACCGAGTCGCGGGTAGCGCCGGCGCCGCCGGTGTTGTCGCACGCCGCCAGGGCGAGCGCGGAGATGGCGAGGAAGGCGAAGCTCTTGATCGGTTTCATGCGGAAGGATCCCTGCTGATGATTGACTGGCCCGCTAGGGCGCGTTTGTGACACGTGCATGACAAGGGCCGGTCAGAAGTCGATCTGCGCCCGCAGCCCGACCGCATCGACTGAATAGGACCGGTCGCCCGAAGGGGTCGCGAGAGCGGCGTTGTCGTAATCCAGCCGGCCGTAGTTGGCGAGCAGCATGGTGTAGTCGGTCGGCTTCCACACCAGCGAGACGAGGTAGCCGTTCTGGGTGCCGCCAAGGATGCCCGCATCGGAGAGGTCGAGATGGTCGTAGCGGAGATTGAGCTGGAGCGAGCCGCGCCCGCCCTCGCCGACAGGATTTGCGGGCCTGGTGCGGTCGAACTTGCCGTCCTTGTACCCGCGCGTGTCGCCCCGGGTGAGGAACATTCCGACCTCGGCGTAACCGCCGAAGAAGGTGGGATCGGCGAGACCGGAGGGGCGACCGACCTTCTGCCAGAACCCTTCCGCCGCCGCATGGAACGGGCCCGCGATCAGCGCGCCCTCCAGCCCCAGCCCGAACTCGCTTCCGGCCGCCAGGCCCCGGGTGTCGACGAACCGGTCGGGCGTGAAATTGACCAGCGGACGCTGGCGGTAGCGGACCGTGGTGCCGGCAGGCAGATCCTTGTAGTGGACCGATCCGCCCAGGTGGAGCCGGGCCCCGCCCACCCGGGGCATCCACACCAGCCGCGCGTCGGCACCGCCGCGCTTTCCGGGCAGGGCTTCCATGTTGTCGCTGAACAGCCCGGCCTGGACCAGCACGTCGCCCCCGCTCCATTCTGCCGCCACGCCGACCTGGCGGATGAAGCCGAAAGCGTCGGTGAACGCGGCCCGCTCGATCATCGAGGTGTGCAGGCTGCTGGTCAGCTCCTCGAGCGACTGGAAGGTGTTCATCTGGCCGGCCGACAGCGTCAGCCCGCCGCCGGCGTCGTAGGAGATGATCGCGTCGGTGACGGCCAGGTCGTTGCCGGCGACGTCGAACTCGAACTTGTAGCCGAACCCGGCGGGCATGTCGCCCGACACCCCCAGGCGGATCCGGCGGGCCTTGCTGGTCCAGCCGTCACCCTGCCCGGTGCCATCGGGCGAGGCGGTCAGGCCGGTGTCGAACTGCAACCGCCCGCGCGGCTTGAAGCTCCACCCGCCGGCGCCCTCGATCTCGGGAGCGCCCTTGAACGCGACAGCTGGCGCGGGGTCCGGGGCGGGGGCGGGGGCGACTTCGGTAACGGCGACGGCAGGATCGGCGGCGGCACCCGGTTCCTGCCGGCTGGCGGCCAGTTCGCGCTCGAGCTGGTCGATCCGGGCGGTCATGCGCTCCATCGCGGCGCGCATGGCGGCCAGTTCCTGCTCGACAGCCGTGCCTTGCGCCGACTGCGCGGCCGCGGGCACGGCCCAGCCCCCCGCCACGACCAGAGCCAGCGCCGATGCCATCACGCCATGTTTCATTCCGTTTACGCTTTCCTGACCGGTTCCCGACACGACTGCGACGCGCTTATGCACTCAATGTGACAGAATGGCGACGAAGTGCTTGCCCCGGGGGCGGATCCGGCGCGGCGGTGCCGTCAGTCAGCGGCTGCGGAACGGAGCGAGCACCTCGGGACGAACCCGCGCGAGCCGGCCGCTGGCCCGCTCCAGCATGGCCCAGGTGGTCAGCGCCGAGACGATCACCCGGCCAGCCGGATCGCGGAACTCGACCCGCCGCTTCGAAGTCGCGCCGCGCGGCTCACCCTCGATCCAGGTGGCCCCGGTCACGCTCTGCCCCGGTCCCACGTTGCCGCGGTAGTCGATCTCGTGCCGCACCACGAGCCACACGTAATCGCGGGCATGCTGCGGATCGGCGACCGCCTCCCAGTGCGCGGTCGCCATGTCCTGCACCCATTGCACCCACACCGCGTTGTTGACGTGGCCCATCACGTCGATGTGCCCGGGCCCGGCGGTGAAGGTGCGGGTGAACGTCACGATCCGGCAGCTATTTCCCGGCCAGCCCCAGCTGCCACAGGATGAAGGCGAACTCCTCCGCCGTCTCGTAGAGCGAGGCGAACCGGCCCGACTTGCCCCCGTGACCTGCGCCCATGTTGGTCTTCAGCAGCAGCTCGTTGCCGTCGGTCTTGGTCGCGCGCAGCTTGGCGACCCACTTGGCCGGTTCCCAGTAGGTGACGCGGGGATCGTTCAATCCGGCAGTGACCAGCAGCGGCGGATAGTCCTGCGCCACGACCTGATCGTAGGGGCTGTAGCTGAGGATGTAGGCGAAGGCCTGCTTGCTCGTCAGCGGGTTGCCCCACTCGGGCCATTCCCCCGGGGTCAGCGGCAGGCTGGCATCGAGCATGGTGTTGAGCACGTCGACGAACGGCACGTGCGCCACCACCGCGCCCCACAGATCGGGATCGGTGTTGACGACCACCCCCATCAGCTTGCCCCCGGCCGAGCCGCCGCTGGCGCTGATCCGGCCCTTCTGCGTGTAGCCCCGCTCGATCAGCCCCTTCGCCACGTCGACGAAGTCGTTGAAGGTGTTGGTCCGCTCGTTCAGCTTGCCTTGAAGATACCAGCGCCGCCCGAGGTCGTCACCGCCCCGGATATGGGCAATGGCATAGGCCATGCCCCGGTCGACCAGGCTGAGCCGGCTGGTCGAGAAGCCCGGCGGAACGGCATAGCCATAGGCCCCGTAGGCATAGAGATGCAGCGGGCCGCCGGCCGGCCGGTCTTTCCTCGACAGCACGCTGACCGGCACCAGCGTGCCGTCGCGCGCGGTGATCGTGAGCCGTTCGGTCCGGTAGAGCGAGGCGTCGTAGCCGCTGGGGATTTCCTGCTGCTTGAGCAGTTCCAGCCGCCCTGTCTTCACATGGTAATCGTAGACCGAATCCGGCGTGACCATGCTTTCGTAGGTCAGCCGCAGCCGGTCGGTGGCATATTCGGGGTTGTTGGCGAGGCCCGCGTCGTAACTCGCCTCGGGGAAGGCGATCGGCGTGAGCTTGCCGGGCTCGCGGTAATCGCGCAGCTGCACCTGGTCGAGCCCGTCGAGCCGCCCCTCGGTCACGTAGAAGTCCTCGAACAGGTCGAACCCGGTCAGGTAGAACGCGTCCGACCCGGGGATCAGCGTGGTCCATTCGCCCGGCTGGTCGAGGCTGGCGGTTGCGAGGCGGAAGTTGACGTGCTCGTCGTTGGTGTGGACGAACAAGGTGCCGTCGCGCACATCGACATCGTACTCCACACCCTTCTCGCGCGGCCTCACGAGGATCTGCTCGCCCATGGGGTTGTCGGCCCGGACCAGCCGCACTTCGCTGGTCTCGTTGTCGCCGGTGGCGATCACCAGCCAGTCTTCCTGCGCGCTGAGGCCCGATCCGACGCGGAAGCCCTCGTCCGCCTCGCGGTAGATCTCCACGTCCTGCTCCACCGGGGTGCCGATCCGGTGCAGGCGGACATTGTCGACCCGCCAGTTCTCGTTGGCCTTGCCATAGGCGATCATGCTGTCGCCCGCGACCCAGGTCAGCCCCGAGAGCGTTTCGGGGATCACGTCGTCGAGCAGCTGCCCGGTCTCCAGGTCCTTGATCCGCGCGGTGAACCGCTCGGACCCGTTGTCGTCATAGGAATAGGCGAGGAAGCGCCCGTTGCGGCTGACCGAGAATGCCCCGAGGCGGAAATACTCCTTGCCTTCGGCAAGCTGGTTCTCGTCGAGCAGCAACTGGTCCGGCCCTCCGGCGACCGGCCTCCTGTACCACTTGCGGTATTCCTGCCCCTCGTCGAACTTCGACCAGTAGAGGAACTCGCCGTCCTTCTGCGGGACCGTGCTCTCATCCTCCTTGATCCGGCCCTTCATCTCCTCGAACAGGGTTTCGACCAGCGGCTTGTGCGGAGCCATGCGCGCCTCGAACCAGGCGTTCTCCGCCTCGAGATAGGCGAGCACGTCCTTGTCATCGACGGTGGGGTAGGACTTGTCGTGCAGCCAGTTGTAGGGATCGGAGATGGTGATCCCGTGGTGGCTGTAGGCATGGTCGCGCTTGTCGGCGACCGGGGGGGCGGCAGGTGCCGGTGTGGTCACGCTGGTCTCTTCCTCGTTCTGGGGGGTGGCGCCCATGGCCTGTGCGGACACCGCCTGCGGCGGGAGCGCGATTGCGGCCGCAAGCGCCGCCAGCGACAGCAGGGATCGGTTCATGGGCTCGCTCCGTTGTCCGATGCAGGTGGCGCGGCTGGAAAGCCGGTCGGCGAATGACTATGGTGGAGAGCGCACTGCGGCAAGCCCCGCGTTCATCAAGCCAAGGATCGACCAGATGCTGATGCAGACCCACGAATCCCGCCTTGCCGCCCTGCGCGAGCAACTGAAGAAGCAGGGGCTGGACGGGTTCGTGGTGCCGATCAGCGATGAGCACATGAGCGAATACATCGGTGCCTATGCCCAGCGCCTCGCCTGGCTGACCGGGTTCGGCGGCTCGGCCGGCAGCGCCATCGTGCTGCTGGACCGGGCGGCGATCTTCGTCGACGGGCGCTACACCATCCAGGTGCGCGACCAGGTCGACGAACGGCTGTTCAGCTACCAGAACGTGCCCGCCACCAGCCATGCCAAGTGGCTGGCGGACAATGCGCCCGAAGGTGCGCGGATCGGTTACGATGCCTGGCTCCATTCGCGCGGCTGGGTCGATGGCGTGGGCCAGGCGCTGGCGCAGAAGGGCGCGGAACTCGTTGCGGTTGCGGCCAACCCGATCGATGCGGTCTGGGCCGACCGGCCCGCTGCCTCGGGCGCGCCGGCGGTGATCCATGCCGATGACCATGCCGGCCGCTCCAGCGCCGACAAGCGGGCCGAGCTGGCCGACTGGCTCAGGCGCGAGCGGCTCGACACCGCCGTCATCAGCGCGCTCGATTCGGTCGCCTGGCTGCTCAACATCCGCGGTGCCGATGTCGAGCGCACCCCGGTGGCGCTGTCCTACGTCCTTGCCCATGCCGATGGCACGGCGGAGCTGTTCATCGCGCCCGAGAAGGTCACGCCCGAGCTGGTCCAGCACCTCGGCAACGCCGTGACGGTGCGCCCGCGCGACGGGTTCGAGGCGGCGCTGGCGGGGCTCTCCGGCAGACGGGTCGCGGTCGATCCCGATTATGGCGTGGCCGCGATTTCCGCTGCGCTGGAAGCGGGCGGGGCGAAGGTGGTCGTGACCCGCGACCCGACCATCGTGCCGCGCGCGATCAAGAACCCGGTCGAGCAGGCCGGCCACCGCGCCGCGCAGGCGCGCGACGGGGCGGCGATCGCGAAGTTCCTCCACTGGCTCTCGGTCGAGGCACCCAGGGGCGGCGAGACCGAGCTGTCCGCGGTCGCGGCGCTGCGGGCCTTCCGCGAGGAGACAGGGGTGCTCAAGGACCAGAGCTTCGACACCATCTCTGCCGCCGGGCCGCACGCCGCTATCCCGCATTACCGGGTGGACGAGGAATCCAACCTGCCCATCCGGCCGGGCAGCGTTTTCCTGTGCGATTCGGGCGCGCAGTACCTCGACGGGACCACCGACATCACCCGCACCGTGTGGATCGGGCCAGGAGAGCCTACCGCAGAGCACAAGGACCGCTTCACCCGCGTGCTCAAGGGTCATATCGCCATCGTGCGGGCGGTGTTTCCGCAGGGGACCAACGGCAGCCAGCTCGACGCCTTCGCCCGGCAGTACCTGTGGCAGGCGGGGCTCGACTATGCCCACGGCACCGGGCACGGCGTTGGCAGCTATCTCTCGGTCCACGAAGGGCCGCAGCGCATCGCCAAGGCGACCGGCGGGCAGGCGGGCACGCTGCAGGAACTGTTCGCGGGCATGATCCTGTCGAACGAACCGGGGTACTACAAGGCCGGCGACTACGGCATCCGGATCGAGAACCTGGTGCTGGTCGAGCCGCGCGAGATTGCCGGGGCTGACGGCGACTATCTCGGGTTCGAGAACCTGACCTGGGCCCCGATCGACGCCACGCTGGTCGAGTGCAGCCTGCTCACGCCGGACGAGATCGCGTGGTGGAACGACTACCACGCCCGCACCCGCGAACTGCTCGCGCCGCAGCTGGAAGGCGAGGCGCTGGCCTGGCTGGAACGCGCCTGCGCGCCCTTGTGAACGGATCATTGTTCGCGTAATGTTCCGGGCGGATCGCGATTCACGACGAGGAGGAGGACGCCATGATCGGTTACGTCACGCTGGGCACCAACGACCTGCAGAAGAATGCTCCGTTCTACGACGCCATCGCGCAGGAGATGGGCGTGGGGCGGATGATGGACTTCGACAGCTTCATCGCCTGGGGCGAGTGGGGCGGCGGCGCGGGGATCGCGCTGACCAGGCCGTTCGACGGGCAGGCGGCGACGGTCGGCAACGGTGTCATGGTGGCGATCGAGGCCAGGGATCCGGCGCAGGTGCGCCGGCTCTACGACATCGCGCTTGCCAACGGCGGCAGCGACGAAGGCGCGCCCGGCCCGCGCGGCGACGCGGACCCGCAGGGCAACGTGTTCTACGCCGGCTATTTCCGCGATCCGGACGGCAACAAGCTCAACGCCTTCTGCATGGCCCCGGCGGAATGATCCGGCCTGGCCGGCTCGACCAGGAGTTCGTCCATCTCGGGCTGGGGGCGACCGCCGTTCCCCAGCCATCATTCGACGGCATGGCCTGGTACGAGGCCTATGGTGCGCGGCACGGCGGGGATGGCGCGGAAGGGCGTCTGGTGAGCCAGTACAGCTTCGCCGAGGACTGGACGAGCTGGGAAATGCATCCGCACGGGGCCGAAGTGGTGATCTGCACCGCCGGGGCGATGGTGCTGACGCAGGAACTCCCCGGCGGTGCGCTCGAGCGCGTCCGCCTTGTCGCGGGCGAATACGCCGTCAATCCGCCTGGAGTATGGCACACCGCCGACGTCGAGGAGCCGGTAACAGCGATCTTCATCACCGCCGGCGAGGGCACCCAGCACCGTCCGCGCTGACTGTCGCCTCAATGAACGCGCGGCGCGGACTGATACAAACCGCGACCGTTCGGGTGCGGTGCGGCATAGTGCTGCGACAGGCCGGGGCTAGAAGGGAGCCGAGGGTTGCGGCGGCACCGGGCATCTCCCCCTTTCCTGACCGGTCCGCCGCAGCCCGCCCTGTTCGCCACTGACGGAGACGATCCCATGAAGAAGACCCCTCTCGCGCTCGCCGCTGCCACTGTGGCGCTCGCCCTTGCCGGCACTGCCCAGGCCGAGGGGCCGATGCACGGAGCCGGCGGCGATGTAACCCGCGCCGCCTTCCTCGAACGCTCCGGCAGGATGTTCGAGCGGATGGACGCGACCGGGGACGGCGTGCTTGACCAGGCCGACCGCGCCGCGCGCAAGGCGCAGCGTTTCGCCCGGCTCGATGCCGATGGCAGCGGCGAGGTCAGCAAGGCCGAGCTGCAGGCCGGGCGCGAGGCGCGCAAGGCAAGAATGGCCGAGCGGCGGGCGCAGCGCGAAGCCCGGCGCGCAGCGCAAGCGGGCGAGCGGCTCGACCGGCGCTTCGCCGCGCTTGACGCCGATGGGTCGGGCGGCCTGTCCCGGGCGGAGATGACTGCGGTGCGTGGCCAGCGGGGTGAAGGCAGGCAGGACACACGGATGGAGCGGCGCGCCATGCGCGGCGGCGGCGGCAAGGCCATGGTCGGCGGGTTGCTGCGCCAGGCCGACGCCGACGGCGACCGCGCGATCTCCCGCGCCGAGTTCGACAGGGCGGCAGCAGCGCACTTCGCCCGGATCGACACCGATGGCAACGGTACGCTCACGGCGGCCGAGCGCCAGGCGGCGCGCGGCGCGATGAAGGCCCGCTGGCAGCAGCGCGAGGGCGGCCGCTGACACGGCGCTTGCCTGCGGCGGGAGACGGGCGGTAGGCTGCGGCAAGCCGATGCACGAGAGCGCCCCTGTCACCCTGCTGCTGGTCGACGACGAGCCGACCCTGCGCGAACCCCTGGCTGAGTATCTCGCCGGCCAGGGGTTCGTGGTGCACGAGGCGTCCGGCGCGGCGCAGGCGCGCTCCCGCCTGATCGACCTGCGGCCTGACCTGGTCCTGCTCGATGTCATGATGCCGGGGGAGGACGGACTGTCGCTGTGCCGCCATCTGGTCGAGGCGCGGCGGTTGCCGGTCATCCTGCTGACCGCGCGCGGCGAGGCGACCGATCGCATCATCGGGCTGGAGATCGGGGCCGACGACTACGTCACCAAGCCGTTCGAGCCGCGCGAGCTGGTCGCGCGCATCCGCTCGGTCCTGCGCCGGTCGGTGCGCGCCGCATCCAGCGGTGCGGAAGATGCCCACTACCTGTTCGAGGGCTGGCGGCTCGACCCGCTGCGCCGCCGGCTGACCGATCCGGCGGGCGCTCTGGTGCCGCTCACCACCGCCGAGTTCCGCCTGCTCCAGGCCCTGCTCGACCATCCGCGGCAGGTGCTCGACCGTGACCGGCTGCTCGACATGGTCCAGGGCCGCGAGGCCCACCTGTTCGATCGCGCGGTCGACAACCAGGTCAGCCGCCTGCGCCGCAAGATCGAGGCCGACAGCCGCAACCCGGTGCTGATCCAGACCGTGCGCGCAGGCGGCTACTGCCTTGCCGCCGACGTGCGCCGGGTCGCGCCCGAGACCTCCTGAGGTGCGCCTGACTCCCCGCAGCCTGCGCGGACAGGTGCTGCTTGCCGTGGTCCTGGCGCTGCTGGTGGCGCAGGCCGTGTCGGCGGTGCTGTTGCTGCGCGCGGCGGAGAACCGGCGCGAGGCGGCGATGCTCAATGCCGCCGCGCTTCAGCTCCTGCGGCATGAGCTGCCCGGCGAACGCGCCCGCGACCGCGTCCGGAGCGGCCAGAGCGCGCGCGCGATGCGCGCCTTCGCCCCGCGCCTGCCGCGCCCGCTGCGGATCGAGTGGACCGCACGCCCGGCCGTGCTTCCCGGCGACCGGCGCGACCGGGACCGCGAGGCCGATCTGGCCGCGCTGCTCGCCGGCCAGGGGGTGCCGGTGGCCGAGGTGCTGGTGCTCACCCGCCCGGCGTCCGCCGATCCCTTCGTTGCTGCCCGTCCCCGGCTGCTGGCCCGGATCGAGCGCGAGAACGCGGGCCGGCGCGCTCTGCTGGTTGCGGCGCTGCGGCGCGAGGGCAGCCGCCAGTGGAGCGTGGCGCGGGTGCCGCACCCGAAGGTGGAGCGGGCCGTGACCGGCACCATCCTGGTGCAGACGCTGGTGCTGTTCCTGGTCCTGTCGGCGGCGCTGTGGCTGCTGCTGCGGCGGATCACCCGCCCGCTGGCGCAGCTGACCGCGCGCACCGAGGCCTTCGCTCGCACCCGCCTGCCGGGCGAGCCGCTGGCGGAGCAGGGTCCGCAGGATCTGCGCGAACTGATCGCCGCGCACAACGCGATGGAGGCGCGGATCGCCGCGCTCCTGGCGGAAAAGGACGTCATGCTGGGCGCCATCGGCCATGATCTCAAGACTCCGCTCGCCGCGCTCAGGGTGCGGATAGAAGGCGTGGAGGATGCAGGGCAGCGCGCGCGGATGGCGGCAACGATCGAGGACATGGCGACCACGCTCGACGACATTCTCATGCTCGCCCGGCTGGGCCGCCCTGGCGAGGCACGCGAACAGACCGACCTCGCCGCGCTCGCCGCCATGGTGACGAGCGAGTTCGAGGATCTTGGAAAGGCGGTCACGCTGGCGGAGGGGGAGCGCGTCGTCGCCCCGGTCCAGGCGAGCTGGCTGCGCCGCGCGCTGCGCAACCTTGTCGACAACGCGGTGCGCTATGGTGGCGGCGCGCAGGTCGCGGTGCTCGCAGCCGGGGGCGAGGCGGTGGTGCGGGTCGAGGATCGCGGCCCCGGCATTCCCGCCGACCGCATCCCGGCTCTGCTCGAACCGTTCGCGCGCGGCGAGGAGAGCCGCAATCGCCAGACCGGCGGCGCGGGGCTCGGGCTCGCCATCGCCCGCGCCATCGCGGAACAGCATGGCGGCAGGCTGGAGCTCACCAACCGCGCCGGGGGCGGTCTGAGGGCAGAGATCCGCCTGCCGACGGGAGCCGGCACCGGGCCGGTGCCGCGCCCGTTCCAGGCAAACTGAAACGCAAGTCAGCGCATCAGCCCGCCGATCAGGTTGCGGACGAACGCGGTCGCGCCGGTTTTGAGCGGATTGGCGCTCGACTTCTTGCCGAGCACCGCCGCGACGGCAATCGAGGCGATCGAGCCGCCCGCTGCGGTCATCGCGCTCTTGCCGGCCTTTTCCCACACCGAAGGGGACTTGCGCGCGCGGCCGCGCACCGCTTCCTCGCCCCGTTCTTCCACCTCCTGCGCGGTCGCGGCGGCATCGGCCGCCTTGGCCGCGAGCACTTCGGCCGCGCTCTCGCGGTTCGCCGGCGTGTCGTACTTGCCGTCAAGCGGGCTGACCGACTGGATGATCGCGCGTTCCTTGGGCGTGACCGGACCGAGCCGGCTGCGCGGCGGACGGATCAGCGTGCGCTGGACCACGGTCGGCGCGCCGTCCTCGTCGAGCGTCGAGACCAGCGCCTCGCCCACCTTCAGTTCGGTAATCGCGCTTTCCACATCGAGGTCGGGGTTGATCCGGAACGTCTCCGCAGCGGCCTTGATCGCCCGCTGGTCGCGCGGGGTGAAGGCGCGCAGCGCGTGCTGCACCCGGTTGCCGAGCTGGCCTGCCACTTCCTCCGGAATGTCGATCGGGTTCTGGGTTACCAAATAGACCCCCACGCCCTTGGACCGGATCAGGCGCACGACCTGCTCGATCTTGTCCTGGAGCGCCTTGGGCGCGTCGTCGAACAGCAGGTGCGCCTCGTCGAAGAAGAACACCAGCCTGGGCTTTTCCGGGTCGCCGACCTCGGGAAGGCTCTCGAACAGTTCGGCCAGCAGCCACAGCAGGAAGGTGGCGTAGAGCTTGGGGCTGCGCATCAGCTGGTCGGCGGCGAGCACGTTGATGTAGCCGCGCCCCTGTTCGTCGACCTTGAGGAAGTCGTCGATTTCCAGCGCGGGTTCGCCGAAGAACCGGTCCGCCCCCTGCGCCTCGAAGCTCAGCAGCTGGCGCTGGATCGCGCCGACGGTGGGCCTGGCGACATTGCCGTACTTGCCCGACAGCTCGGCAGCGTTTTCCTGCGCCCAGCTGAGCACCGCCTGGAGGTCGGCAAAGTCGAGCAGCAGCAGGCCGTTTTCATCGGCATGACGGAAGACGATCTGCAGCACGCCTTCCTGCGTCTCGTTGAGATCGAGCAGGCGGGCGAGCAGCAGCGGGCCCATTTCCGACACGGTGGTGCGGATCGGGTGGCCCTGTTCGCCGTAGAGGTCCCAGAACACGACCGGATTGTCGGAGTAGCCGTAATCCTCGATGCCGAGTTCCTTGGCGCGCTTTTCCAGGCTGGCGGCGTGCTTGAACTGGGGCGAACCGGGCATGGCGATGCCTGAAAGGTCGCCCTTCACGTCGGCGACGAACACCGGCACGCCGGCGGCGGAGAAGCACTCGGCAAGGCCCTGCAGCGTCACTGTCTTGCCGGTTCCGGTGGCCCCGGCGATCAGCCCGTGACGGTTGGCCCGGCCAAGGTCCAGGTGCTGTCTCTCGCCGTTGGCGGCGAGCCCGAGATAGATCTGTGCCACGATCGGTTGCGTCCCCTTTACAATCCCTTGCCTGGTCATTGGCCAGCGCGCGCGCGGCGGTCAACTCTCGACTTGGAGCGCAAAGCGGCTAAGGCGGGCAGAATGGCTGCCCGCGCTCCTTTCGTCCTGCTCGATGATGCCCGCAGCGAAGGCGCGGCTGATGCCCATTTCTATGACAATCCGCGCGCAGTGTTCGTCGCGCGCCGGCCAGGGGAGGTGGAGCCTGCGCTCGCAGCGGCCGAAGCGGCACAGCGCGAAGGCGGCGGAACGCTGGCGGGCTATCTCGCCTACGAGGCGGGGCTGGTGCTGGAGCCGAGGCTGGCCACCCTGGCCGAGGCGCGCACCGGCGCGGCCGGGCCGCTGGTCTGGCTCGGCCTGTTCGACAGCGAACAGGTGATCCCCGCCGACGACGTTCCGCAGTGGCTCGAGGAGCGCGCGCCCGGCACGGCCTCGCTCGGGCCGATGGAGCCGCAGCTCTCGTTCGGGGCCTACCAGGCGGCGTTCGAGCGGCTGCAGGAAGCGATCCGGGCAGGCGACATCTACCAGGTCAACCTCACCTTTGCGCTCGCCGGGTCCTATCGCGGAGACGAGCTGGCGCTTTACCGCGCGCTGCGCCCGGCGGCGCAGGCGGGCTATGGCGGAGTGGTGTTCGACGGCAGCGACTGGCTGCTCAGCCTCTCGCCCGAACTGTTCGTCGCCCGCCATGGCCAGGCGCTCAAGGCCAAGCCGATGAAGGGCACACGTCCTCGCGGCTCCGATGCCTCGGCGGACCGCGCCCTTGCTGCGGAACTGGCCGCCTCGCAGAAGGACCGGGCCGAGAACCTGATGATCGTCGACCTGCTCCGCAACGATCTGGCCCGGGTGGCGCAGCCCGGCACGGTCGCGGTCGACGAACCCTTCGCGGTGGAGAGCTATCCCACCGTGCACCAGATGGTTTCCACCGTGCGCGCCAGGCTGGCCGAGGGTACCTCCACGCCCGACCTCCTGCGCGCGGTGTTCCCCTGCGGCTCGATCACCGGCGCGCCCAAGATCAGGGCCATGGAGCTGATCGCCGAAGTCGAGCGTGACGCGCGCGGGCCCTATTGCGGCGCGATCGGCCGCATCGGCGCGGACGCGACGGCGGCGCTCAACGTCGCGATCCGGACGCTGCGCCTGTCGCCGGTCGAGAACGGCCACGGCCGCGCCGTGCTCGGCGTCGGATCGGCGGTGGTGGCGGACAGCGGGGCGGAGGCCGAATGGCGCGAGTGCCTGCTCAAGGGCGGGTTTGCCCGCGCCTCCTCCCCCGCGCTCCGGGGCGCGTCGTTCGACCTGGTCGAGACCATGCGGTTCGATCCTGCGAGCGGTATTGCCCTGCTCGAGCTGCACCTCGAACGGATGAAGGCGAGCGCCGCCGCGCTCGGCTTCGCGTTCGACCGGCACGCGGTGCGCAACCAGATCCAGGCGCTGTGCTTCGAACTGGAGCGGCCGGCGCGGGTGCGGCTCATGGCGGCGCGCAGCGGCGCGATCGCGCTCGAGGCGGGCGAACTGCCGCCGCCACTGCCCGAGCCGGCCCCATGCATGGCCCTGCCGCTGCCGGTCGATCCGGGTGACTGGCGGCTGCGGCACAAGACCACCGACCGGGGCTTCTATGCCGAGGCGCTCGAGACCGCGCGCGATGGCGGTGCGGTCGAGGCGCTGCTGGTCGATCCGCAGGGCCGGGTGACGGAAGGGTGCTTCACCAGCCTGTTTGTCGAGCGCGACGGAGTGCTGCTGACCCCGCCGCTGTCGCTGGGGCTGCTGCCGGGCGTGCTGCGCAGGTCGCTGCTCGAGGCCGGCCGCGCGCGCGAGGCCGAGCTCATGCTGGACGACCTTGAGCGCGGGTTCCTGATCGGCAACGCCCTGCGCGGTCTGGTGCCGGCCAGGCTGATGCCATGATCGACATCCTCTACGAGGACGGCGAGGCGCTGGTGATCGACAAACCCGGCGGTCTGCCGATCGAGCGACCGCGCAAGGGCGGGGCCAGCCTGGAGGACCATCTCGAGGCGCTGAAGCTCGGCTTCCGGCGGCTGCCGGTGCCGGTTCACCGGCTCGACACCGACACTTCCGGCTGCCTCCTGCTGGCGCGCAATCCCAAGGCGCTGGCCCGCTTGTCGCGCGCGTTCGAGCAGCGCCAGGTGAGCAAGACCTATCTTGGCCTGGTCGCCGGGGAGGTGAGCGGCGAGCAGGGCCGGATCGAGCTGGCCCTGTCCAAGATCAGCAGCGCGGAGCGGGGTTGGCGCATGATCCCGGCGAAGAAGGGCAAGCCGTCGATCACCGACTGGACCGTGCTGCATCGCGGCGGCGGGCTGTCGCTGGTCGAGTTTCGCCCGGTGACCGGGCGGACCCACCAGATCAGGGTCCATGCCGCCTCCGGCCTCGGCTTCGCGCTGCTCGGCGACCCGGTCTACGGCAGGCCCGATCCGCGCTGCGGGCGGACCATGCTCCATGCGTCCGCGCTGGTGGTGCGGCGCGAAGGCAAGACCCCGGTCATGGCGACCAGCCCGGTCCCGCCCGACTTCGCCCCGTTCGGCGTTCGCCCGATGTGAGCGCGCCCCGCGCCGAGGTGGTCGCGCGCGCGCTGGCGCTGGCGGAGGAGAAGTTCTTCGTCGCCGGCGGGCCGGGCGGGCAGAACGTCAACAAGGTCGCGACCGCAGTGCAACTGCGGGTCAGCGTCTACGCGCTCGGCCTCTCGCCCGAGGCCTATCACCGCCTGGTCGAGCTGGCCGGGAGCAAGCTGACCAAGGATGGCGACCTGGTGCTGACCGCGCGCGAGTACCGCACCCAGGAGGCGAACCGGGAGGCGGCGCGCGCGCGGCTCACCGCCCTGCTGGAGGAGGCGCTGACCTCGCCCAAGAAGCGCGCCAGGAGCCGGCTCAACCGGGTCGGCAAGGTGCAGCGGCTCAAGGCCAAGAAGGCGCGAGGGCAGGTCAAGGCCGGGCGCGGCAAGGTGGAGTGGTAGAAGTCGCATTCGCGAATGCCCGTTCGTGTCGGGCCCAGGCGAGACACCTGCGCTGGCGTATCTCGACTGCGCACTTTGCGCTCCGCTCGATGCGAACGGGGCTCTGAGACGGTTCGGCGCGAGCCTTGTTGACTTTTCCCGGTGAATCGCCCAATGGCCGCCCCGATGTAGGCGGTGCCGCGCGCGCCGCCTTCGCTGTTTTATCGGCCCGACCGGCCCTCTGAAAATCAGGAACACGCCATGGCGAAGCCCGCAACCGTCAAGATCCGGCTGGTCTCCACCGCCGACACCGGGTTCTTCTACGTCACCAAGAAGAACCCGCGCAACACCACCGAGAAGATGGTCTTCCGCAAGTACGATCCGGTCGCGCGCAAGCACGTCGAGTTCAAGGAAGCCAAGATCAAGTAAGGCCGGCGCCCGACGCGTCCGGGCCCTTGGCGATCTTCGGGGCGAGGGCGGTGCCTGAGCAGGTCCGGAGGTCGGCCGCGTCGGCATACAGCGTCCCGGCGCGTTCCCGCTCCTGAACGGCGGGAACCGCAGAAGTTCAGTGACGGTTCAATGCTCCGGCAGTAAGGCACGGAGCATGACGATCTTGAAAACCAGCACCATCATCCCTCGCCTCCGGATCCTTTCCGGGGCTTTCGCCGCTGCGCTGGCCGTGGGCGCGCCTGCGGCCATGCTGGCCGGCGCCGTGCCGGCGGCCGCCCAGCAGAGCGGCGAGCTCGACAAGGTGGTGGCCGCCCTGCGCGGCATTACCACGATGAAGGCCGACTTCACCCAGACCGACCGGCGCGGCCAGACGGTGGCGGGCGTGATGACGCTCAAGCGCCCCGGCAAGATCCGCTTCGAGTACGAGAAGGGCGTGCCCATGCTGCTGGTCTCCAACGGCAAGTCGATGACCCTGATCGATTACGAGGTGAACCAGGTGCAGCGGTGGCCGATCAGCAACTCGCCGCTTGGCGCGCTGCTCGACCCCAGCCGTGACGTGAAACGATACGGCAAGCTGGTCCCGACCGGGAACGCCGACGTGATCGGGGTCGAGGTGCGCGATCCCAAGAAGCCGGAGTTCGGCGTGATCACGCTCGTTTTCGTGCGCAACGGCAGCGCGCCGGGCGGGCTGGAACTGGTCAACTGGGTCGCGGTCGATTCGCAGAATCACCGCACCACGGTGCGCCTGCGCAACCACCGTTACGGGATGTCGGTGGCGGACAGCGCGTTCACCTATCGCGACCCGCGCCGCTCGTCTCGTCGCCCCGGTTGAACGGAAGACCGGCGATTCGCCCGCGCGTTGCGACAGGACGCGCGCGCTGTTCATGGGCGCGAAAGCGGGCGGAACCTAGTTTGCATCCTGCGAGGCGGTCGGAGGCGGGGTTCCCCCCTGTTGCCCTGTTCCCGGTCAAGCCGCTTCGTGCAAAGCGTGACGAACGCTGACAAGGAACCCTCGTGCCAATGCCCCCGGCACGAGGGTTTTTTCGTTGGGCCGCGCCGGACGAGACGCTATTGCGCGCCGGTGACGACGCCCCCGCTCTCCACCATCCGCAAGCGCGCCGACTTTCTCGCGGCCAACCGCGGCGCGCGGGTGGCCCGGCCGGGCTTCGTCCTGCTCGCCGCACCCAATGGCGGGCTGGGCAAGCGGTTCGGTGTGACCGTGACCAGGAAGATCGGCAACGCGGTGGTCCGCAACCGCATGAAGCGGCGCTTCCGCGAATTGCTGCGCGCGGCCTTGCCCGGCCTCGGCCTGCCCGATCACGACCATGTGCTGATCGGTCGCGAAGGCGGGGTCGAACGCGACTTCGCCCGCCTCGGCAGCGAACTGGCAGAGGCGCTGGCGCGGCTTGCGTCCGGCAAGGCTGACCCGCCGCGCCGCCGCCCGCCCGCACGGCGGCCGCGGCGGTGAAGCAGGTGCTCATCCTCCTCGCCCGGGCCTGGCAATGGGGCCCCTCGCGCGTGCTGCCGCCGACCTGCCGCTATGCCCCCTCGTGCTCGCAGTACGCGGTCGAGGCGCTCGGCCGCTACGGGGCAATCAAGGGTGGATGGATGGCGGCAAAACGGATAATGCGCTGCCACCCATGGGGCGGGCACGGCTTTGATCCGGTTCCGTAGTGCCCATATAATACACCTGACCTGGACGGATACGGGATCGACATCTTGGAAAACCAGCGCAATCTCCTGCTCGCCGTGGTGCTGTGCGGCCTGCTGATCCTCGGCTGGGATGCGGGCATGAAGTACTTCTACCCGCAGCCGGAGCGGCCGGCGGCGACCGCTGCGGCCCCTGCTCCGGCGGTCACTGCGCCGGCGGCACCGGGCGCGGTGGCCGCACCGGGAGGCGCTGCAGGCATTGACGCCCCTGCCGCAGCGACCCGTCCGGTCGATCTCGCCCGCTCGCTGGCGGCCGAGCTCCGCATCCGGATCGATGCGCCGCGCATCGCCGGCTCGATCAACCCGGTCGGGGCACGGATCGACGATGTCACCCTGACCGACTACCGCGAGACGACCGAACGGGACTCCGGCCCGGTGCGCCTGTTTGCCCCCGAAGGCACGCTCAACCAGCACTTCGCCGAGTTCGGTTTCCTGATCGACGGGCGCCGCGCGACCGACGCGAACACGCTGTGGCAGGCGAGCGAAGGGCCGCTGGCACCGGGCCGGCCGGTCACCCTCAGCCACACCACGGCCGAGGGATACCGCCTGGCGATGCGGTTCACCGTCGACGAGAACTACCTGCTGAGCGTGGAGCAGACGGTGGCCAACCCGACAGCGGATGCGGCGGTCGTCCAGCCTTATGCGCTGGTCAACCGCACCAGCCGCAATGCCAGCCCCAGCCAGTGGATCGCCCACTCCGGCCCGGTCGGCGGTTTCGCCGACACGGTCAACTACGATTACAACTACGAAGACGTGGAGGAAGCCGGTCGGGCGACGGGCGACGGGCGGCTCGACTGGATCGGCTTCACCGACATCTACTGGCTGTCGGCGCTGGTGCCGCAGGCCGGTGCCGAGGCGAGCGGCGAGTTCCGCTCGCTCGGCAATTCGCTGTTCCGCGCCGATGTCATCTACCAGCCGATTGCCGTCGCCGCGGGCGAACAGGTTTCGCGCACCACCCGCCTGTTTGCCGGCGCGAAGGAGAGCGTGGTTCTCGATGCCTATCAGGACGGCGGCATCTCCCAGTTCGGCCTGGCGATCAGCTGGGGCTGGTTCCGCTGGTTCGAAAAGCCGATGCTGGCGCTGCTGCGCGTGCTCAACGACTTTGCCGGCAACTTCGGGGTGGCGATCATCCTGCTGACCCTGATCGTGCGCGGCCTGATGTTTCCGATCGCGCAGAAACAGTTCGCCAGCATGGCCGGGATGAAGGCGGTCCAGCCGAAGATGAAGGCGATCCAGGAACGCTACAAGGACGACCGGCAGAAGCAGCAGCAGGAGATCATGGCGCTGTACAAGAAGGAAGGCGTCAATCCGCTGGCCGGATGCCTTCCGCTGCTGATCCAGATTCCGATCTTCTTCGCTCTCTACAAGGTGCTGATCCTGGCGATCGAGATGCGGCACGAGCCGTTCCTCTACATCGCCGACCTGTCCTCGCCCGATCCGGCCAAGATCCTCAACCTGTTCGGCCTGCTGCCGTTCGACCCGCCGGGCTTCCTCGGCATCGGCATCCTGGCAGTCCTGCTGGGGATCACCATGTGGCTCACGTTCAAGATGAACCCGACCGTGATGGACCCGATCCAGCAGCAGATCTTCAACATCATGCCGTGGATCCTGATGTTCGTGATGGCTCCGTTCGCCGCCGGCCTGCTGCTCTACTGGGTCACGTCCAACGTGCTGACGCTGGCGCAGCAGAGCTATCTCTACTCGCGCCACCCGCAGCTCAAGGCGCAGGCGGAGAAGGACAAGGCGGACCAGGAACGGGCCAAAGCGCGTGACGCCTGAGGAAGCGGCCGAGCACGAGGCGCGCGTCCGCCGCGCGGGCAAGCTGTTTTCCGGCCGGGTGGACTTCCTCCTCTCGGCCCCGCAACTGAAGTTCCTGCCCGATCCGACGGTGCCGGAGATCGCCTTCTGCGGCCGCTCCAACGTCGGCAAGAGCTCGCTGCTCAACGCGCTCACCGGGCGGCGGGCGATCGCGCGCGCCTCGGTCACTCCGGGGCGCACGCAGGAGCTCAACTTCTTCGAAGTGGGCGAGCCGACCCTGTTCCGGCTGGTCGATATGCCCGGCTACGGCTTCGCCAAGGCACCAGTCAAGGTGGTCGACAAGTGGAAGGCGCTGGTGCGCACCTACCTGCGCGGGCGGGCGGTGCTGGCCCGCACACTGGTGCTGGTCGACGCCCGCCACGGGCTGAAGCAGGTCGATCGCGAGATGATGGCCATGCTCGACGAGGCGGCGGTCAGCTACCGGGTGGTCCTGACCAAGGCCGACAAGATCAAGGCCAGCGAGCTGGAGGCGACCGCAGCAAAGGTGGCGGCGGAGGCGAAGACCCACGTCGCCGCCTATCCCGAGGTTCACGTCACCAGCAGCGAAAAGGGCCTGGGGATCGACGAGCTGCGCGCTGCCGTGCTGGCTGACGCCGGGGTCTGAGACGCGGGGCAGGGCGTTGCCGCGCGCCGCCGGGATCGTGCTTCAGGCCAGCCCGGCGAGCTTCTTCTGCCGCCGCCGCTGCACGCTGCTGCCGATCCCGATCGCCTCGCGGTATTTCGCCACCGTGCGCCGGGCCAGATCGAAGCCCTCGGCGCGCAGCATCTCCACCAGCGTGTCGTCGGACAGGATCCTTGCCGGGTCTTCCGCGTCGCACAGCGCGCGGATGCGGGCCTTGACCGCTTCCGCGCTGGCTCCCTCGCCTTCGGTCCCGCCGCCGCTCACCCGGCCCACGCCGCTGGTGAAGAAGTACTTCAGCTCGAAGGTGCCGCGCTCGCAGTGGATGTACTTGTTGCTGGTCACACGGCTGACGGTGCTCTCGTGCATCCCGATGGCTTCGGCGACGGCGCGCAGAGTGAGCGGGCGCAGTTCGGCCACGCCGCGCCGGAAGAACCCGTCCTGCTGCTTGACGATCTCGGCGGCGGTCCGCAGGATCGTCTTCTGCCGCTGATCGAGCGCCTTGATCAGCCAGTTGGCATCGGCCAGCCGTTCCCCCAACCACGCCTTGCTCGCCCGGTCGGTGCAGCCCTGGCGCAGTTCGACGTAGTACTCGCGGTTGATCACCAGCCGCGGCAGGGTCGCCTCGTTGACCCGCAGGTCCCACCCGCCGCCGGGCGCGGCGCGCAGCAGCAGGTCGGGAGTGACGGGGGCCTCCTCGTCGCCGCCGAAGCGCAGGCCCGGCTTGGGATCATAGCCGCGCAGCTCGGCCAGCATTTCGGCGAAATCCTCGTCATCGACCTGACACATCCGCTTCAGCCGAGCGAATTCCCCGCGCGCGAGCAGGTCGAGATTGTCGATCAGCCGCGCCATGCACGGATCGTAGCGGTCCGCTTCCTGCGCCTGGAGCGCGAGGCATTCGGCAAGCGTGCGTGCGCCGACTCCGGTCGGGTCGAGTGCCTGGACCACGCCGAGCGCGCGCTCCGCCTCGGCGAGCGGAACGCCGAGATCGTCGGCCACCTCGCGCAAGGGCGAGGCGAGGTAGCCTGCCTCGTCGAGCAAGCCGATCAGGTGCCGCGCGATCGCCTCCTCGCGCGCGTCGCCTGCGACCGCGCCGACCTGTGCCTCGAGGTGTTCGGCGAGGGTGGGAGCGCCGGCACTGCGTTCATCGATGCCCGGCAGGTCCTCGCCGCCGCCAGCGGCAAGCGCCGAGCCCCATTCGCCGTCCCCGGTGTCGCGGTCGCGGTCGAGCGCATCGGGGTCGATGTCGAGCGCGCCGTCGCCGCTGTCGAGGCCATCGGCAGCCGGTTCGTCCGCTGCCGGCGAAAGCTCCTCGCCTGCCTCGCGCGACACCTCGCCCGCCTCCAGCAGCGGATTGGCCTCCAGCGCCTCACCGATGAACGCCTCGATCTCGAGGTTGGACAGCGCCAGCAGCTTGATCGCCTGCTGGAGCTGCGGCGTCATCACCAGCGATTGCGACTGCCTGAGATCGAGGCGCGGACCGAGGGCCATTATCTTCGCTCGCTGACGCTCGGGCACCACGCCCCAGCCGCCAGGCCGGGCCGGGGCGTCACAGCGTGAAGCTCTCGCCCAGGTAGAGCCGGCGCACGTTCTCGTCCGCGACCAGTTCCTGCGGGCTGCCGGCGAACAGCACTTGGCCGCCGTAGATGATGCAGGCGCGGTCGACGATGTCGAGCGTCTCGCGCACGTTGTGGTCGGTGATCAGCACCCCGATGCCGCGCTGCTTGAGGTCCTTGACCAGGTCGCGGATGTCGCTGATCGACAGCGGGTCGATCCCGGCGAAGGGCTCGTCGAGCAGCATGATCGACGGGCTGGCGGCGAGCGCGCGGGCAATCTCGCACCGCCGCCGTTCGCCCCCGGACAGAGCCATCGCCGGGCTGGCGCGCAGGCGGGTCAGGCCGAACTCGCCCAGCAGCCGCTCCAGTTCCTGCGCGCGCACCGCCTTGTCGGGCTCGACCATCTCGAGCACCGAGTTGATGTTCTCCTCCACCGTCATTCCGCGGAAGATGCTGGTTTCCTGCGGCAGATAGCCTAGCCCCAGGATCGCGCGGCGGTACATCGGCAGGTTGGTGACGTCGACGCCGTCCATCAGGATGCGGCCGGAATCGGGCCGCACCAGGCCCATGATCGAATAGAAGCAGGTGGTCTTGCCCGCGCCGTTGGGGCCGAGCAGGCCTAGCACCTCGCCCTTGGCCACGGTCAGCGAGATGTCCGTCAGCACCGCGCGCTTGTCGTAGCTCTTGGCGATCGAGATCACTTCCAGCCCGCCCTGCGGCAGGGGGGCAGCGGTGCCGGTGCCAGCTCGTTCGGCAGTGGTGATGGTGCTCATGGTCCCTTCTCTAGCAGCGGGAAACCGGCTGGAAAGGGCCATTGTCGCGGGTCTGGCAGGATTCCTGCATAGCTATGCCCCTGTCCGGCTGGCCCGTATCCGGGGTGCCTTGCCAAGGCCGCAATGGCGTGAAATACTCGATGGCGGAGAGAGGACAGGGGAGATGCCGATGAACGAGGCACTCGATCATGTGAACGAACGCGGGCGTGCCGCCGCCCGGCCCGCGCGCGACTGGCGCAAGGGCATGAGCGACACCGTTGCCTATTCGCTGCTGGTCTATACCGGGCTGCACATCTTCGTCACCGTCGGCGCGATCCAGCAGACCGGGGCCAAGATGCTGGCGCTGGTCGCGCTGGTGGTGCTGGTGTTCGGGGTCATTCCGCTGTGGCACCGGTTCGAGCGGCGCTGGAGCGGGTTGAGCGATGCACAGGCCCGCGATCCCGCCTACGCCGGGGCCTACCGGCGCGACCAGATCACCGTCTGGCTGCTCGCCCTCGGGCTGCCGATCGCGGTCACGATGCTGGTCAAGGGGCTGCTCGCGCTCAGCGCCTGACCCGGCAAACCCGGGAACCCGGCTGCCCGCCGCTCGCTCTAGGGCCATGCGGGCCGCCTTTCGCTTTCTGCTCGTCCTGCTGGCGTTCTGTCTCGCCGCCCCGGAAGGCCTGGGCGCGGTGCCTGCCCTGCTGCCCGGCGCAGAGCCTGCTGCCGAAGCGCCGGGCGAGACCCAGGCGATCGCGCAGGACCGGAGCGCGGGCGAGGACCAGCGCATCGAGCGCCGCATCGAAGGCATCTTCGCCGAACTGCCGGCCTTTGCCGCCGTCGACGCGCAGGTCGAGGACGGAGTCGTCACGCTCCGGGGGCTCGTTCCCGCCGAGGAGGACATTGCCCGGGCAGAGAACATCGTCGGGCGGATCCAGGGCGTGGTCACGATCGAGAACGCGCTCGCCCGCGACACTTCGGTGCGAAGCGGCATCGGTGCCCTCGAGCAGCTCTCCACCCGGGTGCAGGGCTGGCTCCAGCGCCTGCCTCTGATCGGGGTGGCGCTGCTGGTTGCGCTGCTCGTGACCGCGCTGGCCTATCTCCTCGCCGGGCGCGAACGGCTGTGGGGCAGGGTCATGCCCAACCCGTTCCTGGCCGAGATCGCCGCCAGCGCCATCCGCCTGTTCGGAGCCATCGCCGGGATTGTCATCGCGCTGGAGATGCTCGGCGCAACCACCCTGCTGGGCGCGGTGCTGGGCGGCGCGGGGGTGATCGGGATCGCGCTCGGCTTCGCCATGCGCGACACGATCGAGAACTATGTCGCCTCGCTCATGCTCAGCCTGCGCCAGCCCTTCCGCGCCAACGATCACGTGCTGATCGACGGGCGCGAGGGCCACGTCGTGCGCCTGACCAGCCGCGCGACGATCCTGATGACGCTGGAAGGCAACCACCTGCGGATCCCGAACGCGCAGGTGTTCAAGGCGGTGATCCTCAACTACACCCGCAACCCCCAGCGCCGGTTCGATTTCGAACTGGGGATCGATGCCGACGACGATCCGCGCGCGGCGATCGATCTCATCCTGCGCACTCTCGGCGACCTGCCCTACGTGCTCGCCACTCCGGAACCGCTCGCGGCGATCAGCCAGGTGGGTGATTCGAACATCGTCATCGGCGTGATGGCGTGGATCGACCAGCGCGATACGCACTGGCTCAAGGCCCGCAGCCAGACGATCGCCCGGGTCAAGCAGGCGCTGGAAGGTGGCGGCTTCGTCCTGCCGGAGCCGATCTACCGCCTGCGGCTCGACCCGCGCAGCGAGCCGCTGCCCGTCGGGCGCGCAGCAGAGCCCGCGAAAGACCCGGCCAGCCGGAAGGACGGCGGGGCCAGCAAGGCCATGCCTGCCGGAGCGGCACCGGCCGACGTGCAACCCGACACCCATGTCGACGAGATGGTGGCGCGTGAACGGCAGGAACCGCACGACCGCTCGGCCGATCTGCTCGATGCGCGGCGGCCCGTGGAGTAGTTCAGTCCTGCGCCCGGGCGCGCTCGATGGCCTCGACCACCATCCGGCGGGCTTCCTCCGCGTCACCCCACTTGCCCACGCGCACCCATTTCTCGACCTCCAGGTCCTTGTAATGGGTGAAGAAGTGCTCGATCTGCTGGAGCACGATCGAGGGCAGGTCCTTGCGCTCGCCGACGTCGGAATAATACGGAAAGGTGGAATCGACCGGCACGCAGATCAGCTTCTCGTCGCCGCCGTGCTCGTCTTCCAGGTGGAGCACGCCGATCGGCCGGGCGCGGACCACGCACCCGGGGATGAACGGGCTGCGGCTGATAACCAGCGCGTCGATCGGATCACCGTCGTCCGACAGGGTGTGCGGCACGAAGCCGTAGTTGGCCGGATAGCGCATCGGGGTGTGCAGGATGCGGTCGACGAACAGCGCGCCCGACGCCTTGTCGAACTCGTACTTCACCGGCTCCCCGCCGGTCGGCACTTCGATGATGACGTTGAGGCTCTCGGGCGGATTGTCGCCGACGGGGATCTTGCTGATGTCCATGGCTGCGCCCTCTAGCGGCGGGCGGGCAGCCTGCCAACCGGGACTTTTGTGCAGGTGCGAAGGAACAATCGAGCAAGATTGCGGAACGCGCGGCGAGCGCCTAATCGGCGCGCCATGTCCAGGAACACCCCGCAGGCCATCCGTGGCACCCAGGATATCTTTGGCCCCGACGCGGAGGCCTTCGCCTTCGTGGTCGAGACGTTCGAGCGCGTGCGCAGGCTCTACCGCTTCCGCCGGGTGGAAATGCCGGTGTTCGAGAAGACGGAGGTGTTCGCCCGCTCGCTGGGCGAGACGACCGATGTGGTGTCGAAGGAGATGTATTCCTTCGACGATCGCGGCGGCGAGAGCCTGACCCTGCGCCCCGAATTCACCGCCGGCATAGCGCGCGCGTTCCTGACGAACGGCTGGCAGCAATATGCGCCGCTGAAGGTCGCGACCCACGGCCCGCTGTTCCGCTACGAGCGCCCGCAGAAGGGCCGCTACCGCCAGTTCCACCAGATCGACGCCGAGATCATCGGCGCGGCCGAGCCGCAGGCGGATGTCGAGCTGCTCGCCATGGCCGACCAGCTTCTGCGCGAGCTTGGCATCGAGGGTGTGACACTGCACCTCAACACGCTGGGTGACGCGGCCAGCCGCGAGGCATGGCGGGCGGCGCTGGTCGGCCACTTCCGGGCGGTGAAAGGTGAACTTTCGCAGGAATCGCAGGAGCGGCTGGAGAAGAACCCGCTGCGGATTCTCGACAGCAAGGACCCGCGCGACAGGCCCTTCCTCGCCGATGCGCCGAAGATCGACGCGTTCCTGTCTGGCGAGGCTTCGGCCTTCTTCGAGGCCGTGACCGGCGGCCTCGATGCGGCGGGCGTGAAGTGGGTGCGCGCCGAGAGCCTCGTGCGCGGCCTCGACTACTACCGCCACACCGCGTTCGAGTTCATCCCGGACGAAGGGAGCGAGGCAGCGGGCAAGCTGGGCGCGCAGAGCACGGTGCTGGGCGGCGGTCGCTATGATGGCTTGATGGAAAGCCTCGGCGGCGGTCCCACGCCCGCGGTCGGCTGGGCCGCAGGCATCGAGCGGTTGGCGATGCTGTTGGGGGGGGCGGCTATCGCCCCCCCGATCATCGTCTTGGCCGAACATGAGCGGCATTTTGAAAAGGTAAGACTTGTCGTGCACGCACTCAGATCGGCGGGACTTCCGGCAGATGCAGAGTTTCGATTTCGACGCGCCAACAAGGCTTTCGACAAGTTCAAGAAGGCTGGAATTGAAACATTCCTTATTGTTGATGCCGTTTCACATCTCGGAGGTGGAGAGCAGATAGACGTTAGGCTCTCCGGGCCTCTGACGGGACCCGATGAAATCAAGCGCCAAGCATCGAGCATCGAGGCAGGTCTGCGTCGCTGTTTCCCAGAGTTGATCCCGAAGTCCGATACGGGAACTCAGGCAGCCGCTTGGTATCTTGAAAGACCCTGAAAAATCATCGTCTCGGACCTGATCCGGGGCTCGGCTCCGGAGCCTGCCAGTAAGAAGCCAAGGCCCGCGTCAATTACGGGCCGACGAAGGTAGAAGCCACCTGCAATGACCTCCGCTCTCTCTTAGCCCTTTTCGTCACCCCCGCGAAGGCGGGGGTCCAGCTGCCTTCGCGGCAGTGTTCAAGCCAAGCTGGATTCCCGCCTTCGCGGGAATGACGTAGAGAGAATCGAATATGCAAATCCCCAACGAACGCCTTGACCAGATCGCGCACCGCTTCGCGGAGCTGGAGGCGCGCATGGCTTCGGGCACGCTGGAGGGGGCGGCGTTCATCCAGGCGAGCCGCGACTATGCCGAGCTGGAGCCGGTGGCGAAGGCCGCCGCGCTGGTCGCCGCCATGCGCGAGGAAGCGGCCGCGCTGACCGAGATGCTTGACCTGCCCGAGTTCAAGGCCATGGCCGAGGAGGAGCTGGGCGCGCTGCGCGAACAGCTGCCCGAACTGGAGCGGCAGCTTGCGATCGCGCTCCTCCCGCGCGACAGCGCCGATGCCAGGCCCGCGATGCTCGAAATCCGCGCCGGCACGGGCGGCGACGAGGCCGCCCTGTTCGCCGCCGATCTTTACCGGATGTACGAACGCTACGCCGCCGAACAGGGCTGGAAGATCGAGCCGGTCAGCATCAACGCCAGCGACATCGGCGGCTTCAAGGAAGTGATCGCCAACGTCACCGGCACGGGTGTCTTCGCCAAGCTCAAGTTCGAGAGCGGAGTCCACCGCGTCCAGCGCGTCCCCGTGACCGAGAGCGGCGGGCGCATTCACACCAGCGCGGCGACCGTGGCGGTTCTGCCCGAGCCCGACGAGGTCGACGTGGCGATCGAGGACAAGGACCTCAAGATCGACGTCTACCGCGCGAGCGGCGCGGGCGGCCAGCACGTCAACACCACCGACAGCGCGGTGCGGATCACCCACCTGCCGACCGGCACGGTCGTCACCTGCCAGGACGGGCGCAGCCAGCACAAGAACCGCGAGAAGGCGATGCAGGTGCTGCGGACGCGGCTCTACGACGCCCAGCGCGAGGCGAGCCAGGGGGCCGAGGCCGAGGCGAGGAAGGCGATGGTCGGATCGGGCGACCGTTCCGAGCGGATCCGCACCTACAACTTCCCGCAAGGCCGCGTGACCGACCACCGCATCGGCCTCACCCTGCACAAGCTCGACGAGGTGCTCGCCGGCCCGGGGCTCGCCGAACTGGTCGATGCCCTGATCGCGGAGGACGAGGGCAAGCGGCTGGCGGCGCTAAGTGCGTGAAGGCGGCCGGGTGAGCATCGGCGAGGCCCTCCGCGCCGCTGCCGGACGCCTCGCTGCCACCAGCGACACCGGGCGGCTCGACGCCGAACTGATCGCGGCGCACCTGCTCGGGACCAGCCGTGCCGACCTGCTGCTGAGGCACATGGCCGAGCCCGCGCCGGCAGGGTTCAACGCGCTGATCGAGCGGCGCGCGGCGCGCGAACCCGTCGCCTACATCACCGGACGGCAGGAGTTCTACGGCCTCACCTTCGCCGTCTCGCCCGCAGTCCTCATCCCGCGCGGCGACAGCGAGACAGTGGTGGAGGCGGCGCTCGAAGCCGCTCCTGCGGCCGCCCGCGTGCTCGATTGCGGGACCGGATCGGGCGCGTTGCTGCTCGCCCTGCTGGCGCACCGGCCTCAGGCGCAGGGGACCGGGATCGACCGCTCGCCAGCGGCGCTGGCGATTGCGGCGGGCAATGCGCGGGCGCTGGGGCTGGCCGGGCGCGCGCGCTTTCGCCAGGCAGACTGGCACGCGGCCGGCTGGACCGGCGGTCTCGGCCGGTTCGACCTGATCCTCGCCAACCCGCCCTATGTCGAATCGGCAGCCGAACTCGAACCCGAGGTTCGCGGCCACGAGCCGGCCGGTGCCCTGTTCGCCGGGCCCGAGGGGCTCGACGATTACCGCGTGCTGGTGCCGCAGCTGCCCGGCCTGCTCGCGCCGGGCGGCGTGGCGGTGGTCGAGATCGGGTACCGGCAGGCCGCCGCAGTCGGCGCGATCGCCTCCGCGGCCGGCCTCGCTGCGGTGTTGCGGCGCGATCTGGGCGGGCGCGACCGCGCACTGGTTTTGCGTGCCGAGTGAGCGGGGGGCTTGGCAAACCGCACCCGAGTGGCTAAATGCGGGGCAGGGCCGGCGGTTCATGGCAAGCGCCATCCGCCAGGCCCGGCTCCAACATTTGCGCAGGCGGTCGGGCCGGAGGGTCCGTCAGGATATGCAGATGGGGCACCGCGACCCCGCGTGCCCATCGGGTGCGGGGAGGGGTCATGCGGCCGCCGGGCAATGGTGCCGGATTGGCGGCCGGGACAGAGGAAGACGATTCCTTGAACAACAACAGCAATCGCAACAACAACCGTCGCCGCGGGCGGGGCAACCGCAACCAGGGCGGCGGCGGCGGACACCAGCAGAACCGCATCGACAGCCGCGCGCGCGGCAATGCGCCGCAACTGCTCGAGAAGTACAAGAAGCTGGCTCAGGACGCGCAGCACAACGGCGATCGGGTGCAGGCGGAATACTACCTGCAGTTCGCCGATCACTACTTCCGCGTGATTGCCGACAACAAGGCGCGGCAGGAGGAATCGCGCGGCCGCCGTGACGAGCGGGACTTCGACGACGACGACAGCGACGGCGAGGACGCGGGCGAGCATCGCCACGAGCAGGCGGGCGACGACCGTCGCCGGAGCAAGGAGCGCCGTCCGCGCGGCCGCCGCGACGATCAGGACGCGATGGATCGCGGCACCGAGGGCGAGGACGCTTCGGCCGACGACAACCCCTTCGCCGCCGGGCAGCAGCAGACCGACCGCGGCGAGCGCCCCGCCCGCCGGGAGCGGGGCGGGCGGCGTCCGCGCCGCGATGACACCGGAGCGGACGGGGCGGCGGACGACGGCGCCGGAAGCGGCGGGATCGACGCCGCGAGCTTGCCTCCCTCGATCAGTGCCGGCGGCGACGACGAGGGCGGAGCGGCCAAGCCGCGGCTGAAGCCGCGCCGCCGCCGCGCCGCCGGAGAAGCAGAGGAAGCAGCCGAAGCGGTCGGATCCTGACCGCGCTTGACCGCCGGGGGCGGGCCGGACAAGGGGTGAGCTGATGGACCACCCGCGTTCGCTCGCCCATCTTCTCCAGCGCCATCCGCGCCTTGCCGCACCGGTGTTCGGTGCGCTGGCGGCAACCGGTTTCCCGCCGCTGGGGCTGTGGCCGCTCGCCCTGCTCGGCATGGGCGGGCTGTTCCACCTCGCCATCCGCGCGGGCAGCCTGCGCCAGGCGGCGCTGCTCGGCTGGCTGTTCGGGGTGGCGCACTTCACTCTTACCAACAACTGGATCGCGACGGCCTTCACCTACCAGGCGGAAATGCCGCAGTGGCTGGGCTGGCTGGCGGTCCCGCTGCTGTCGCTCTACCTCGCGGTTTATCCCGCGCTGGCAGCGGCCGCGGTGCGCCGGGCGGGGCGGGCAGACCTTGGTCCGATGCCGCTCGCCCTGGTGGCGGGGGCGGCCTGGACAGTGACCGAATGGCTGCGCGCCTGGGTCTTCACCGGCTATGCCTGGGGGCCGTTCGGGCTTGCCCTCCTCGGCCCGTTCGACCGCCCCGGGCTCGCCGCGCTGCTGCCGTGGCTGGGCACGTATGCACTGTCCGGCTTGGGCGTGCTGCTGGCGGTCGGGCTGTGGCACCTTCTGGCCGCGCGGCGCTGGGCCGCGTCTGCCGCGGCGCTGGCGCTCATCGCCGCCGGAATGTACCTGCCTGCCCCGCCGGCGCGGGAAGGCACATTGGCCTATACCCTGGTCCAGCCCGATATCCGGCAGGAGGATCTCGACAACCCGGCCAAGTTCGAGGAGCAGTTCCAGCGGCTCACCGGGCTGACCGCGCGGCGCGATGCCGGCACGCCCCGGCTGGTGCTGTGGCCGGAATCGGCGGTCCCCGATTACCTGCGCGACGGTTATCCGCAGCGCTACTACGACCAGATGACCGCTGGCGGCGACCCGCGCTTTGCGCGCTACCGCATCGGCCGCGTGATCGGCGAGAACAGCCAGTTGCTGACCGGTGCGGTCGACCTGGAAATCCGCGACGGCCGGGCGGCGGGCGCGCGCAACGCGGTGACGGCCATCGACAGCAGCGGGCGCATCGTCGGCGGCTACGACAAGGCACATCTGGTTCCCTATGGCGAATACCTCGCGCTGCGCTGGCTGCTCGAGCCGCTCGGGGCGACCCGGCTGGTGGCGGGCACGATCGACTTCTGGCCCGGCCCGGGCCCGCGCACGCTCGATCTGGGCAGGTTCGGCGAGGCGGGCATCCAGATCTGCTACGAGATCATCTTCTCGGGCAAGGTGGTCGATCCGGACAATCGTCCCGATTACCTGTTCAACCCTTCGAACGACGGCTGGTTCGGCACCTGGGGGCCGCCGCAGCACCTGGCGCAGGCGCGGATGCGTGCGATCGAGGAAGGCCTGCCGGTGCTGCGCTCCACCACCACCGGGATCAGCGCGGTGATCGACGCGCGCGGCGTGGTGCGCCAGCATATCCCGATGCACCGGGCCGCGAAGGTCGAGGGGATCATCCCGCCCGCCGCCGCGCCGACCCTGTTCAGCCGGCTCGGCAACTGGCTGCCGCTCGGCTGGGCGCTGCTGGCGCTGGCCGCATCGCTGGTTGCCATGCGCCGCCGCGCCCGCTAACAGCGCCGGCAGACATAAAGATACCTTTATATCGGGGTTCTCATGCGCAGCACTTTCCTTTTCACCTCCGAGAGCGTGTCTGAAGGACACCCCGACAAGGTCGCCGACCAGATCTCCGACGCGATCGTCGACCTGCTCCTGTCCAAGGATCCCGAGGCGCGGGTGGCCTGCGAGACCCTGACCACCACCCAGCGGGTCGTCCTGGCAGGGGAAATCCGCTGCAAGGGCGTGTTCGAGAACGACAAGTGGGTACCGGGCGCGCTGGAGGAGATCGAGCAGACCGTGCGGGAGACGGTGCAGGCGATCGGCTACAGCCAGAGCGGCTTTCACTGGGAAACGCTGAACTTCGAGAACCACCTGCACGGCCAGAGTGAGCACATCGCGCAGGGCGTCGACGCGGTGGGCAACAAGGACGAGGGCGCGGGCGATCAGGGCATCATGTTCGGTTATGCCAGCGACGAGACGCCAGACCTGATGCCGGCGACGCTCGATTACAGCCACAAGATTCTCGAGCGCATGGCGGCTGACCGCAAGAGCGGCGCGGCACCCTTTCTCGAGCCCGACGCCAAGAGCCAGGTCACGCTGCGCTACGAGAACGAGAAACCCGTCGAGGCGACCGCGATCGTGGTCTCGACCCAGCACGCGCCCGGCTACTTCTTCCACAATGGCGAAGGCGACGCCGCCAAGTACGCCGAACTCGAGGCCTACGTGAAGGGGGTGATCGCCGACGTCCTGCCCGCCGAACTGCTGACCGCCAACACCGTCTATCTCATCAACCCGACCGGCCGCTTCGAGATCGGCGGGCCCGATGGCGACGCCGGGCTGACGGGGCGCAAGATCATCGTCGACACCTACGGCGGCGCGGCCCCGCATGGCGGCGGCGCCTTCAGCGGCAAGGACCCGACCAAGGTCGACCGCTCGGCGGCCTATATCACCCGCTACCTTGCCAAGAACGTGGTTGCTGCGGGCCTTGCCCGGCGCTGCACCATCCAGATCGCCTATGCCATCGGCGTGAGCGAGCCGCTCTCGCTCTATGTCGACCTCCACGGCACCGGCAAGGGCGTGAGCGAGGACCAGCTGGAGGCAGTGCTGCCGACCCTTGTCAGCCTGAGCCCGCGCGGCATCCGCACGCACCTTGGCCTCAACAAGCCCATCTACCGCGTTTCGGCCGCCTACGGACACTTCGGACGCAAGGCCGAAGGTGACCTGTTCCCGTGGGAGCGGACTGACCTGGTGGACAGCCTGAAGGCTGCGCTCGCCTGATCTCAGGGTTCGGCGCTGGCGGCCTCGTCAGCCAGCGCCTCGCGCCACTTGCCCCAGACCAGGCCGGTGACGGTCCCCGCGATCATGCCGGGGATGGAGAAGAACAGCATCGGCTCGTATCCGCCGCCGTCGAATACAAATAGGATCAACGCCGGGACCAGTGCGCCCCCGACGAGGCCCGCCACGGCATAGTGCCGCTGGCGTTCACGACCTGACTGTGACAGCACTGCCGTGAGCGGCAGGCCAATCAGCAGCGAGGCAGCGAGCACGATGGTGCCCGTGATGATCAGAGGCAATAACCCGAACAGGATTGCGGGTACCGGATCGGTGATATCGATGAACGACATTGCGAGGGGCATGGTTATCGCCAGGAACGGCGCTGCCCCCACCACGCTCCCCCACCAGACGGCTCTGGCAAACCCCCGGACCGAATGTTCCATGACCCATCTCCAGATGGCGGCCATGGGGGGGCGATATCAGGCCGCCCCCACCACGGAGTGCGTCTGCCTTCATGCGTTCGGCTCTGCCGGTCGCGCTTGCGCCGCCCACTGTTCCTCCCGGAACCACGCGCCGACCTTGCGCCCGAACTTGGCGATGGCGTTCATGTTGAAGAAGTGCATCGCGCCGAGCACCAGCACAGCCAGGCCGACCTTGCTCGAGAGGAAGCGGATCGCATCCGGCAGGGTGTCCGGCGGAGTGCCGAACTGCAGCATCAGCAGGATGAAGCCGAGGTTGACCAGGTAGAACCCCACCACCAGCAGGTGGTTGGTCGAGCGGGCGAGCGCGGCTTCATGGCCGAAGCAGTCGATCAGGAACACTTCGCCATTCAGGGACAGCGTGCGGGCAACCCACACGGTCAGTCCGATGCTGATGGCGAGGTAGGCTATATAGCTGACGGTGACGAACATCATGATCTCCTGTCATTTCTGAAAATATTGAAACACGCGGACAGGCTTGTGCGAGATTGGTGCTGGCCTCCTTTGCTGTCAGGTGCGGTTCTTGCCGGGGAGCAGGCGGGCCACGCGGCCGCCGAGCTTCATCAGCGTGATCAGGGTCGACTTGGGCAGGCCGCGCACATCCTCGTACCAGTGCGACAAGGTGCCGATGAACTCGTGCATCCGGCCGATCCGCTCGCGTACGTGGGTCGGAACGTCGGCACGCCCGGCCATGTCCTCGCTCAGCTGCTGTAAGGCAGCAATGGTCGGGTCGATCTCGCGCCGTTTACGCTCCGTCACGATCCGGGTGAGCATCTCCCACAGGTCGGTCTCGGCGAGAAAATGGTCGCGCCGGTCGCCTTCCACATGCGTGCGGCGCACGATCCCGTAGCCCTGTAGTTCCTTCACCGCAGTCGAAACGTTCGAGCGCGCCAAGCCCAGCGTTTCGCAGATTTCCTCTGCGTGCAGCGGGCGGTCGCTGAGGTAGAGCAAGGCATGAATCTGCGCGACCGAGCGGTTCACCCCCCAATGCGTCCCCATCTCCCCCCAATGGAGGATGAAGGCACGCGCTTCGGGAATGTCATAGAGCTTCATTGCACCGCCAGTCATTTCTGTAAACACAGAAATACAGGAAATGGAGCGATTCGCAAGCGATTCGTCAGGTCTGCCTGACGGTCAGGCGTCGAAAAGGCGAAGCCGGTCCCACGCCCGCCAGGTTCCGATTGCATGGACGATGCCGTAGACGAGCACGATCGCGGAGGACCAGATGTCGAACGTACTGCCGGGATAGGGTGCACGAACGAGCGCCGGCACGAGGATCAGTCCGCGCGCAAAATAGATCCCGGTGATGACCACCAGTCCGGTCCTGAGCAGCGGCAACCTTCCGATCAGCCCGGCCCCGGAAAAGGCATAGGCCGCCCAGATCGCGAGAACTGCAGCGATAGCGAGGGTCATCCACACCAGCCCCATGGCACCGCCCTCGTAGGCGCGAATCAGCGGTTCGGGTGCGCCGAAGAACCGGAACCAGGCCGCGCCGAAGGCGATGCAGGCAAGATGGAGGAGCGAAGCGAGCAGGCTCAGCATCCCGCCGGCCAGCAGCCACCGCTCTCCCGTCATTGAAGACCGCGCTGGTAACGCGCGGTCGTCTTCGCGGCGACTTCTTCCGCGCTTACCCCCGGGGCGAGCTCGATCAGGCGGAACGGGCTCTGGTGGTCGGGTCGCTGGAACACCGCCAGGTCGGTGATCACCATGTCGACCACGTTCCTGCCGGTCAGCGGCAGGGTGCATTCGGGGATGAACTTGGGCGCGCCGTCCTTGCTGGTATGCTCCATCACCACGATGATCTTCTTGACCCCTGCGACAAGGTCCATCGCCCCGCCCATGCCCTTGATCATCTTGCCCGGGATCATCCAGTTGGCGATGTCGCCGTTCTCGGCCACTTCCATCGCGCCCAGCACGGTGAGGTCGATGTGCCCGCCGCGAATCATCGCGAAGCTCGCGGCGCTGTCGAAATAGGCGCTGTGCGGCAGCTCGCTGATGGTCTGCTTGCCGGCGTTGATGAGGTCGGGGTCGACTTCGTCAGGATAGGGGAAAGGCCCGATGCCCAGCATCCCGTTCTCGCTCTGCAGCGTCACCTGCATCCCGGCAGGGATGTGGTTGGCCACCAGCGTCGGAATGCCGATCCCGAGGTTGACGTAGTAGCCGTCCTCCAGCTCCTGCGCCGCGCGGGCGGCCATCTGGTCACGGGTCCAGCCGGTTGTCTCGGTCATGCAGTCAGTCTCTCGTGGCAGGTGCGGGCGGGGGGGTGAGGAACCACCCGGCGTCGATCATTTGCTCCAGCGGCGCGGCTGCGGCCGGATTTCGCAGGAAATCGAACAGTTCGTCGAAGTCGCTGCGCGTGTCGCCGGCAATCGCGACAACGCAGCGGGTCTCCGCCAGTTCGCGCCGGCGCAGCTCCTTGCGGTCGTCCGCGCGGCGCATCAGCAAGAGGCCGTCCCGTCCCCGGGGATCGAGCCCGCTCTCGAGCAGCTTGGCGCGGAGTTGCCCCGCGTCGAGCGCGGTGCGGCGCGAGATCCAGAACACCTCCACGTCCCTCTGCCGCAATTCGTCAAGCACTTCGGCGAGCGGCGGGTTGCCTGCGATCGCCTGGATGTCGACCGCGTTCGCTGCCGGGTCGAGATCGACCACCACCGCCGGAGGGCGGATCGCGCAGTCGCCCGTGACCGGCTCCAGCGAGCCGGGGCTGGCGAGCAGCGCCGACTTGCGCGGAGCATTCACCGGGTCGCGCCCCGCCTGTTCCAGCGCATGGCGGTAGAACGCGGCGTAGGGGTTTGCCCCGGCCGGCGCTTCCCCTCCGGCAGGCAGGGCGGCGGGCGCGCTGGCGAGGGCTGCGCCGGGCACGCTCCCCCCCGGCCCGGCGGTTTCACCGCTTGGTGCCGCAGCCGGCGCAGGGGCCGGCGCGGCTTCCGGCGCAACCTCCACCCGCGGCGGCGGCTGCGTCTCGCCCTGTGCATCCTCGTCGGCGGCCCCGCGCACGATCATCCCGCTGGCGGCGAGGGCGGGAATCGCCGCAGCGACACACCCCCCCAGCGGCAGGGCAAGCAGCAGCAGGCCACCCGCCCGCGCGGCCCCGCGCAGGGTCACGCAGCACCCCTTTCGCGCACGGTGCGGAACTCGATCTTCTTGTCGTATGGCGCGCCCACGATCATCCGCTGGACGTAGACACCCGGCAGGTGGATGCAGTCAGGCTCGAGGCTGCCGGCGGGCACCACTTCCTCCACCTCGACCACGCACACCTTGCCGCAGGTGGCGGCCGGCACGTTGAAGTTGCGCGCGGTCTTGCGGAACACCACGTTGCCGGTCTCGTCGGCCTTCCACGCCTTGACGACCGCAAGATCGGCAAAGATGCCGCGTTCGAGGATGTATTCCTCGCCGTCGAACACCTTCACTTCCTTGCCCTCTGCAACCTTGGTGCCGACGCCCGTCTTCGTGTAGAACCCGGGAATGCCCGCGCCGCCTGCGCGCATCCGTTCGGCAAGCGTGCCCTGGGGGCAGAACTCGACCTCCAGCTCTCCGGCCAGATACTGCCGCTCGAACTCCTTGTTCTCGCCGACGTAGCTCGAAATCATCTTGCTGACCTGGCGGGTACGCAGAAGCTTGCCGATTCCCTCGTTGTCGATCCCGGCATTGTTGCTGGCGAAGGTCAGGTCCTTGACTCCGGAGTCGCGGATTGCGTCGAGCAGCCGCTCGGGAATGCCGCACAGGCCGAACCCGCCTGAGGCAATCAGCATTCCGTCGCGCAGCAAACCCTCGAGCGCGGCAGCAGCATCGGCATAGAGCTTGTTCATCAGGCCTCCTATGGGCCACCTGTTAGGCCCGGCCGCCGCCAGGGGCAAGACCGCTGCGGTTCCGGGCAACGCGGCTGCATTCTTGTGCAGGTGCGAACGATTCCTCGACCGGCGGTTCGCAGCTACAGGACTGACACAAAAGGGTAACACAGACACGGTTGCGTTCTGTGCAACTCAGAATGACTATTTCGCACTTGCACAATAATGCCCCGGCCGGCATATCAGCCGGGCCTTTCAGGCATCCTCTCCCAAGACTTTCAAGCCCCGGCCTCTGGTCGGGGCTTTTTTCTTGTCGTGCTCCCGGTAGCGGGCACATCGGCCGGCCTGCCTGGTTTGCAACCTGAGGCTCGAATGCCTAGCTTTGCCCCGATCAGCGAACCGGGTTCAAGCGCAAGGAGCAGTCGCCGTATGGCCGAGACGGACGCAGCAGTGAAGGACAGGACCGTCAGGCTCCAGGTGGCGGCGGCCCGGCAGGAGGAGAGCGGCCGTGGCGTGGCCCGGATGCCGCGCTCGGCGTTCCAGGCGCTCGGCATCACCGAAGGCGACGTGGTCGAGATCGTCGGCAAGCGCAGCACCGCGGCCGTGGCCATGGCAGCCTACGACGAGGACGAGGCCCTCGAGGTGGTGCGGCTCGACGGGCTTCAGCGCGGCAACGCCGAAGCCGCCTCGGGCGAGCACGTCCGGCTGGCCCGAGCCGAATCGCGGCCTGCGACGCGGGTGGTGTTCGCCCCGGCCCAGCGCGAGATGCGGCTGCAGGGCCCGAGCCAGGCGCTGAAGCGCAACTTCTTCCGCCGTCCGCTGGTCGCCGGCGATCTGGTGGCGACAACCGGACAGCAGCCGGTGCAGAACATGCCGCCCGAAGCGCAGCGGATGTTCAGCGTTCCGGCCTATGCGCTGACCCAGATCCGCCTGACCGTGGTTGCCACCGCGCCCAAGGGCATTGTCCACATCGACGAGAACACCGAGGTCGAACTGCGCGCCGAGTTCGAGGAACCGCGCGACGGGCGCGCGGTCGTCAACTACGACGATGTCGGCGGCATGGGCGAGACGATCCAGCAGCTGCGCGAGATGGTCGAGCTGCCGCTGCGCTATCCCGAGCTGTTCACGCGCCTCGGGGTCGACCCGCCCAAGGGTGTGCTGCTGCACGGCCCGCCGGGCACCGGCAAGACCCGCCTGGCCCAGGCGGTCGCCAACGAGAGCGACGCCGAGTTCTTCATCATCAACGGTCCCGAGATCATGGGGTCAGGCTATGGCGAGAGCGAGAAGCGGCTGCGCGAGGTGTTCGACGCGGCGGCCAAGGCTGCGCCTGCGATCGTGTTCATCGACGAAATCGATTCGATCGCGCCCAAGCGCAGCCAGGTTCACGGCGAGGCGGAAAAGCGGCTGGTCGCCCAGTTGCTGACGCTGATGGACGGGCTGGAGGCGCGCTCCAACGTGGTCGTCATCGCCGCCACCAACCGGCCGGACGCCATTGACGAGGCGCTGCGCCGGCCGGGCCGGTTCGACCGCGAGATCGTGATCGGCGTGCCCGATCTGGGCGCGCGCCGCGAAATCCTCGCCATTCACACCCGCGGGATGCCGCTCGGCGAGAAGGTCGACCTCGGCGAGCTGGCGCGCGTCACCCACGGCTTTGTCGGCGCCGACATCGCCGCGCTGGCGCGCGAGGCCGCGATCGACGCGGTGCGGCGGATCATGCCGCGGCTCGATCTCGACGAGCGCACCATTCCGCCCGAAGTGCTCGACGACCTGTGCGTGACGCGGGAGGATTTCCTGTCCGCGCTCAAGCGGGTCCAGCCGTCCGCCATGCGCGAGGTCATGGTCCAGGTCCCCCGGGTCCAGTGGAGCGACATCGGCGGGGTGACGGACGCGATCGACAAGCTCAAGGAGGGAATCGAGCTGCCGCTGAAGAACCCCGAAGCGTTCGCGCGGCTCGGCATCCGCCCGGCCAAGGGGTTCCTGCTCTACGGCCCGCCCGGCACCGGCAAGACCCTGCTCGCCAAGGCGGTCGCGCGCGAAGCGGAGGCGAACTTCATCTCGATGAAGTCGAGCGATCTGCTGTCGAAGTGGTACGGCGAGAGCGAGCAGCAGATCGCGCGTCTGTTCCAGCGTGCGCGCGCGGTCGCGCCGTGCGTGATCTTCATCGACGAGATCGACAGCCTGGTGCCCGCGCGTGGCAGCGGCCAGGGCGAGCCGCAGGTGACGGGGCGCGTGGTCAACACCATCCTCGCCGAGATGGACGGGCTGGAGGAACTGCGCTCGGTGGTGGTGATCGGCGCGACCAACCGCCCGGCGCTGGTCGACCCGGCCCTGCTGCGGCCGGGCCGGTTCGACGAACTGGTCTATGTCGGCACGCCCGACCGAGGCGGACGCGAGCAGATCCTGGGCATCCACACCCAGAACATGCCGCTGGCGGACGATGTCAGCCTGGCGCAGCTGGCGGCCCGGACCGAGCGGTTCACCGGGGCTGACCTGGAGGACGTGGTCAGGCGCGCGGGTCTCCACGCGCTGCGCCGCGCCGGGGGCGCAGTCGAAGCCGTCACGGCGGCCGACTTCGCCGGGGCGCTGGAGGGTTCGCGCGCGACTGTCACCGAGGCGATGGAAGCGGAGTACCGCAAGATGAAGGGCGAGCTGAAGAAGCGCGCCGCCGAGGTCCACCCGATCGGCTTCATCCACGAAGGCATGGTCGAGCCGGTCCGCGATCGCAAGCACGGCAGCGCGGGAGACGCTGCGCCCGGCTGAGCCCGGCTGCCTTGCGTTCGGCGCCCTCAGGACGAGGCGGCGGGCGGGGGCGGATCCGGTGCAGCCTCGAGACCGAGCCCGGCGGCGGCTTCTCCCGCGTCGCCATGCGCGTCGACACGCTGGCGGGGAATGGCGGTCGGCTGGTTCTTGCCGATCCAGGCGAGCATCGCCTCGCGCACGGCGCAGCGCAGGTCGAACGCGTCGCCGGCGTTGCGGGCGCTCATCAACAGGCGCACCTCCATGGTCGTGGCGGTGGTGTCAGTCACCTGCATGGTCCGCGAACGTCCGTCCCACAGCGGGTGCTGATCGACCATCGCCTCGAAGGCGGCGCGGATCGGGGGCAGGTCCGCCAAGGGATCGAGATGGAGGAAGACGGTGCCGAGCAGCGCCGAGCCGTGCCGGGTCCAGTTCTGGAAGGTCTGGTCGAGGAAGAAGTTCGACGGCACGATCAGCCGCCGCTCGTCCCATATCTTCACCACCACGTAAGTCGTGCGGATGTCCTCGATCCGGCCCCATTCGCCATCCACGATCACGACGTCGTCGATCCGGATCGGCTCGGTCAGCGCCATCTGCAGCCCGGCGATCAGCGACTTGAGCGCGGGCTGCGCCGCGGCGCCCACGGCGAGCCCGGCAAGGCCGGCGGACGCCATCAGCGTCACCCCGATGTCGCGCACGCCGGGGATCGACAGCAGCATGAGGCCAATGGTGAGGAAGACGATCAGGAACGTGCCGATGCGGCTGAAGATCGCCAGCCGGGTGCGCTTGCGCCGGGCCTGGAGATTGTCCGGCACGGAGATGTCGGCCTTGAGCACCGCTGCCTCGACCAGCGCCTGAAGGATCGCCAGCGCCATCCACCCGATCAGCGCCGGCATGACGAACCCGGCGATCTTTTCCCATGCGCCCGCCAGAAGCGGGATTTCCCGCGCCGCCAGGACCAGCCCCAGCGCGATCATGGCATAGCGGGCCGGCCGCCGCACGTGTTCGATGACGATGTCGTCAGACTGGCTCTCGCTGGACCGGGTGATCCGGTCGAGCACGGCGAACAAGATCCGGTGGACCAGCAGCGCGGCCCCGATTCCGATTGCCGCCGCGCCAAGCGCCACGGCGATATCGGGCAGCCACTCAGGCAGCCGTTCGGCCACGAGTTCCAGTTCGTCGATCAATGGGCTGCTCCCCAGCTTGCTCCTGTTCCGATCTCCACCCCCAGCGGCACCTCCAGGCTCACCGCCGGTCCGGCAGCTCCGGCCATCACTTCGCGGATGACCTCGCTGGCCGTGCCGATGTGCGCCTCGGGCAGTTCGAACACCAGTTCGTCGTGCACCTGCAGCAGCATCCGCACCTCGCCCAGCCCGGCACCCGCCAGCGCGGCCGGCATCCGGACCATGGCCCGCTTGATGATGTCGGCGCTGGTGCCCTGGATCGGCGCGTTGATCGCGGCGCGCTCGCTCCCCTGCCGCTCGGCCTGGTTCTTCGCGTTGATCCGCGGAAACCACGTCTTGCGGCCGAACAGCGTCTCCGAATAGCCGCACGCCCGCACGCTCTCCAGTGTGCCGTGGATATAGCGCTGGATACCGGGGAAGCGCTGGAAATAGGTGTCGATGATCGCCTGCGCCTCGTCGGCCTCGATCCCCAGCCGGCCCGCCAGGCCCCAGCGGCTGATGCCGTAGAGAATGGCGAAATTGACCGTCTTCGCCCGAGCACGGGTGTCGCGGGTCACTTCGCCGAACATCTCCTGCGCGGTGCGGGCGTGAATGTCCTCGTTCCTTGCGAAGGCTTCCTTCAGCTGAGGCACGTCGGCCATGTGCGCGGCGAGGCGCAGCTCGATCTGGCTGTAGTCGGCCGCCAGCAGCACGTTGCCCGGCTCGGCCACGAAGGCGTCGCGGATCTGGCGGCCGATCTCGGTCCGGATCGGGATGTTCTGCAGGTTGGGCTCGGTCGAAGACAGCCGCCCGGTCTGCGCGCCGACCAGGCTGTAGCAGGTGTGGACCCGCCCAGTCTCCGGGTTGATCGCTGCCTGGAGAGCATCGGTATAGGTGCTCTTGAGCTTCGACAGCTGGCGCCATTCGAGCACCCTGGCGGCGATGTCGGCGCCTTGCGCGGCCAGCCCTTCGAGAATGGCCTGGTCGGTCGAATACTGGCCGCTCTTGCCCTTGCGCCCGCCCTTGTAGCCGAGCCGGTCGAACAGGACGTCGCCCAGCTGCTTGGGGCTGCCGATGGTGAACGGCCCGCCGGCGAGCGCATGGATGCCCTGCTCCAGTCCGGCGATGGCGGCGGCGAACTCGTCGCTCAGGCGGGCAAGACGCGCCTTGTCGACCCTGATCCCGTGCCGTTCCATCTGCGCCACGACGGGGATCAGCGGCCGGTCCACCCGTTCGTAGATGCGGGTGCCGCTTTCCTGCGCCAGGCGCGGCTTCAGCAGCGCGTGGAGCCGCCAGGTCACTTCGGCATCCTCGGCCGCGTATTCGGTCGCCCGGTCGAGCGGCACCTCGGCGAAGGAGATCGCCTTCTTGCCCGTGCCGCACAGGTCCTTGAAGGCGATCGCGGCATGGCCCAGGTGGCGCTCGCACAGCTCGTCCATGCCGTGCCCGCCGCCGATCCCCTCCAGCGCGCGGCCGGCATCGAGCGCGAAGCTGATGATCATGGTGTCGTCGACCGGCGCGACCGCGATCCCGTGGCGCGCGAGCACGTTCATGTCGTACTTGCCGTTGTGGAACACCTTGAGCACCGCCGCGCTTTCCAGCAGCGGCGCGAGCGCGGCCAGCGCCTCGCCCCGGTCGAGCTGGTCGGGCCGCTGGGCGAACATATCGTTGCCGCCGTGGGCAAGCGGGATGTAGCACGCCTCGCCCGGTCCGGTGGCAAGGCTCACTCCAACCAGATGGGCGCGGATCGCATCGAGGCTGTCGGTCTCGGTATCGACCGCGACCAGGCCCGCGGCAAAGGCGCGCGCGATCCAGCGATCGAGCGCCTCGCGGGTCTGGACGCATTCGTAGCGCGCCCGGTCGATTGGCGGCCACTCGGGCAGCGGCTGGCGATTGCCCGCAGGCGCGCCCGGCGTGCCCCTGTTGACCGGCCTGGCCGGATTGAGCTCGGTGGCACGGGCGGGGCTGCCGTTGCCGCCGTCCAGCCGGCGCAGGAGGCTGGTGAAGCCGTGCTCGCCGAGAAAGGCCGCCAGCGGATCGCGCGGCACCGCGTCGAGGCGCATGGCGTCGAGCGCGATCGGCAGGTCGCAGTCCTCTTTCAGCGTCACCAGGACACGGGAAATCTCGGCATCGGCGCGGTGTTCGATCAGCCGCTCGCGCAGCTTGGAGGGTTTCATCCCCTCGGCCGCATCGAGCGCGGCGGTGAGCGAGCCGTGATCCTGGATCAGCTTGGTCGCGGTCTTGGGACCGATCCCGAAGATGCCGGGCACGTTGTCGACCGAATCGCCCATAAGCGCGAGCACGTCGCCGACCAGTTCCGGGCCGACGCCGAACTTCTCCTCCACCTCGCCCACAAAGATGCGCTGGTTCTTCATCGTGTCGAGCATGTCGATGCGGGCCCCGTGGGCCTCGCCCACCAGTTGCATCAGGTCCTTGTCGGAGGACACGATCGTCACGTGCCAGCCCTGTGCCTGCGCGCGGCGGGCATAGCTGGCGATCAGGTCGTCGGCTTCCAGCCCCTCGACCTCGATGCACGGCAGGCTGAAGGCGCGCGTGGCGTCACGGATCAGCGGGAACTGCGGCACCAGATCTTCCGGCGGCGGCGGGCGGTTGGCCTTGTAGCGATCGTAGATGTCGTTGCGGAACGAAGTGCTGCCGGCGTCGAGAATCACCGCCAGGTGAGTGGGCCCGTCGGCCTTGTGCAGGTCTTCGGCCAGTTTCCACAGCATGGTGGTGTAGCCATAGACCGCCCCGACCGGCGTTCCCGCCGGGTTGGTGAGCGGGGGGAGCCGGTGATAGGCGCGGAAGATGTACGACGAGCCGTCGACGAGGTAGAGATGGTTCCGTTCGGCCATGGCCGCTGGTTAGCAGGGGTGCGCTCAAAGGCCAGAATCGATTTCACCGGCCGGGCGGCCCCGCAGGCGGAATGGCGGAAATCCGCCAATTCCGGCGAAAACGTGGCAGAAAGTGGCAGGCCTGCCGCAAATCCGCTTGCGCGGACACATTCCCGCCATTATTGAGACCTCCGAAGCCGGCCCCTGGGCGGGTTTCGCGTCAGGGTCCGCAAGGCCCGACGTATCCACTCGCTGATTGAGGATATGACACTATGCGCAAGATCGTTCTCGCCGCCGCCGCTGCCGGCGCTGCCCTGACCCTCGCCGCTTGCTCGGAAGCCACCGAAGAAGCTGCGACCGAAACCGCCGACTCGATGGCTGCTGACGCCGAAGCGAACGCCGAAGCCGCGACCGAAGCCGCGACCGACGCCGTCGACGCCGCCGCGACCGAAACCGCCGAAGCTGCTGACGCCACCGCCGCTGCCGCCGAAGGCGCTGCCGACGCTGCTGTCGCCGAAACCGCCGAAGCGACCGAAGAAGCTGCCCAGTAAGCTTCTCGCTTCAAGCGAATCGGAGAAGGGCGGTGCCGCAAGGTGCCGCCCTTCTTCTTTGTGCCGGGTGTTCGTGACGCGGCCCGCACGTCCGGCCCGCACGTCTGGCCCGGACCAAGCTCAGCCGCCGGTGTAGCTTGCGTCGGCCCAGGCGCGCCCGTCGGGGCTGCTGGTGTAGCCGAGATAGATCGCCCGGGCGATTTCGGCGATCCGCGCTTCGCGCGCCGCGCGCGAGCCCTGACCCGTGACATAGATCGACAGCGCGATCAGCCGTCCGTCGGGGGTGTGGATGAAGCCGATGTCGCTCGAGGTGTTGTTGAGCGATCCGGTCTTGTTGCCCACCACCAGGCTGGCCGGGAGCAGGCCGCGGATGCGGCGCTTGCCGGTCACGGTGCGCTCCATCGCGCCCAGGATGACCTGGCGGTGCGTGGCGTTGAGCCAGCGGCCCTGGTGCAGGCCGACCAGCAGGTCCAGCATCGCCCGCGGCGTGGCGCTGTCGCGCCGGTCGATCACCGATGCTGGATCGAACTCGCCGTCGTCGCGCACCAGCGTGGCGATGTCGCGGGTCAGTTCGAACTCGCGGATACCGGCGCGCCGCACCCAGTCGTTCACCGCGTCCGGCCCGCCCACGACCTTGAGCAGGGCGTCGGTGGCGGGGTTGGAGCTGCGGGTGATCATCAGCTCGATCAGCTCGATCGCGGGCAGGTAGTTGCCCTTGCGGACCGGGGCGCGATCGGACGAGAACCGGGCCGAACGCTCGGGGATGAGCAGCGGGAACTCGCTGGTCAGGCTCCAGCGGCCCTGCTCCACGCCTTCGAGATAGGCGGCGGCGACCGCGATCTTGCTGGTGCTGGCCATGGGGAAACGCTGGTCGCCGAGCACCGAGATTGTCCGCCCGGTCGACAGGTCGACTGCCGCCACACCGATCCTGCCCTGCTCGCCATTGGCGATTCGCGCGATCTGCGCTTCCAGATCGCTGTCGTAGACCGCGTTGAAGGCCTTCGGGGCACGGGCATCGGTGCCCAGTGTGCGGTCAAAGACCGCTTCCAGATCGACCTGCTCGGCCTTGGCCGGCACCGCCGCCGCCAGAGCAAGGGCGAGACCGGCAAGTCCGGGAGCGAGACAGCGGGAGAAAAACGACATGGGCAAAACCTAGCGGGCCGTGGTTTGCACAGGCTTAACGGCAGCACGATTTCGGCAACAAGCATCCACGCGACAGATTGTGTCCGTTGCGCGACCAAATCGATTGCGCTGCTGGAACGGTGTGCGAACCGGCGCTTGTGCGGCGCGTCCGGGCTTTGCACAATGGCGCGCGAGAGGCTGCGGCGGAGGCGGGGATGGAGGAACTGTTGCAGGGGCTGGGCCGGGCGATGGCGCGGCTCGCGCCTGGCCCGCCCCACGACCTGCGGCGGCTGACCGGCGGTGCGACGATGGAGAGCTGGCGCTTCTCTGCCGGCGGTGCGGACTTTGTGCTGCGTCGCGCGCCGAGCATGGCCTTCATGGAAGGCCGGCCGTTCGGCCATGACACCGAGGCAGCCGTGATTCGCGCCGCGCGCGAGGCGGGGGTCAGCGCGCCGGAGGTGGTGACGGTCCTGGCCGACACCGATGGCATCGGCAGCGGGTTCGTCATGCGCGCGCTGCCCGGGACGGCCGATCCGCGGGCGATACAGGCGATGGACGATCCGGCCACGATCCTGCGCCAGGCGGCAGGCGATCTCGCCCGTATCCACTCGCTCGGGCGGGCAGACCTGCCGCCCGATGTGCCGGTGCTCGACCCGGCCGACGGGGTGGCAGGCCTGCGCCAGCAGTTCCGGGAGGCGGGCGGCGACCGGCCGATCATCGCGCTCGGCCTGCGCTGGCTGGCCGACAACCTGCCGCCGCCCGTGGAGCCGGTGCTCAACCACGGCGACTACCGGCTCGGCAATGTGCTGTGCGAAGACAGCCGCCTGACCGGGGTGCTCGACTGGGAACTGGCGCACTTCGGCGACCCGCACGAGGATCTGGCCTTCGGCTGCATGGCGGTGTGGCGCTTCGCCCGCTACGACCGCCCCGCGCTGGGGCTGGGTTCGCTCGAAGACTATTTCGCCGCCTATGAGGCGGAAAGCGGGCGCAAGGTCGATCCGGTGCGGTTCCGGTTCTGGTCGGTCTATCGCACCGTGTGGTGGGCGCTCGGCTGCCTGCGCCAGGCGCAGGTCTGGCGCGATGGCGCGGACCGGATGCTCGAGCGCGTGGTGATCTCGCGCCGGACGAGCGAGAACGAACTCGACCTGCTGATGCTGCTGGAAGAGGATGCGCCGGAGGCGGAGCGGGCGCTGCCTGTCGTCCTGCCGGATAGCTCAGGCGAACGCCTTGGCGAGGCCAGCCAGGCAGAACTGGCGGGGGCGGTTTCCGAATGGCTGGACACGGTCAAGCACAAGTTGGCCGGGCACGACCGGTTCCAGCTCGCGGTCGCGCGCAACGCGCTCGGCATGATTGCGCGCGAGGCGGACCTGATGCCGACGGAACGCGACCTGCCGCTGTCCGAGGCCCTGTTGGCGGGCACAGAATCGCTCCAGTCATCCGGACTGCTGGCTGACCTCAGATCGCGGGCGCTCCGGAAGCTGAGCGCCGATGTGCCCAGATACCCCGCGCTCGCCGCAGCGCGCATAAAATGGACCGGAGAGGATTGAGCAATGGATTTCACCGTACCGCAGGCGCTCGAGGACTACTACGCCGAGCTTGAGCGGTTCATCGAGGACGAGATCATCCCGCTCGAGCAGCAGGACGACAACATCCGCTTCTTCGACCACCGCCGCGAATGGTCCCGGACCGATTTCGAGAACGGCGGCCTGCCCCGCCATGAATGGGAGGAGCTGCTGCGCCAGGCGCGCAGGCTGGCGGACGATGCCGGCCACTGGCGCTTCTCCGCACCGAAGAGATACGGCGGCAAGGACGGCTCCAACCTGTGGATGGCGGTGATCCGTGACCGCTTCGCGCAGCGCGGGCTGGGCCTCCACAACGATCTGCAGAACGAACACTCGATCGTCGGCAACTTCCCCTTCGTCGCCATGTTCGAGACCTTCGGAACGGAGGAGCAGAAGTTGGAGTTCATCCTCGGCGGGTTCGCCAAAGACCCCAAACTCTCCCGGCGAGTCGCCTTCGGCCTGACCGAACCGCACCACGGCTCGGATGCCACCCACATGGAAACCCGCGCGGTGCGCGAGAGGCGCGACGGGGTCGATGGCTGGCGCATCGACGGCGAGAAGATGTGGATCACCGGGATGCACGTCGCCACCCACTGCGCCCTGTTCGCGCGCACGAGCGGAAGCGCAGGGGACGCGAGCGGGATCACCTGCTTCCTCGTCCCCAATCCCACTCCCGGCCTCGCGATCGAGGAGTGGCTGTGGACCTTCAACATGCCGACCGACCACCCGCGGCTGTCAGTCAACAACGTGTGGGTGCCCGACAGCGCCATCCTCGGCGTGGAAGGGCGCGGGCTCGCGCTGGCGCAGAGCTTCGTCCACCAGAACCGCATCCGCCAGGCGGCGAGCAGCCTCGGCGCGGCGAGCTACTGCGTCGAGGAAAGCGTGCGCTATGCGCGGGAACGCAAGCCGTTCGGCGAGGAACTGGCGCGCAACCAGGCGATCCAGTTCCCGCTGGTCGAGCTTGCCACCCAGTGCGAGATGCTGCGCCTGCTGATCTACAAGACCGCCTGGGAGATGGACCGGATGCCGCACGAGGAGATCGAGAAGACCATCTCCGACAAGGTCTCGATGTGCAATTACTGGGCCAACCGGCTGGTGTGCGAGGCGGCGGACCGCGCGATGCAGGTCCACGGCGGGATCGGCTATTCGCGCCACAAGCCGTTCGAGCACATCTACCGCCACCACCGCCGCTACCGCATCACCGAAGGGTCGGAGGAAATCCAGATGCGCAAGGTGGGGGCCTACCTGTTCGGCTACCTCGGGCCGAGACGGGGAATGTACGGCTAAAGCAACCCGATTGACGGACCTCAAGTCCCCCCTCCCCATGGGTAGGGGCTGGGGGGTGGTGGTTCGGCATTGGCGAGGGGGCGGTACACCCACCCCTTGCCCCTCCCTCAAGGGTGGGGAATTTCGGTTTTCGCAGGGCCACAGACCCGTTACCACCCGCGCATGACCACCTGGACTTTGGGCATTATCGGGGGCAGCGGCCTCTACCGGATCGACGCTTTGGAAGAGGCGCAGTGGATCCGCGTCAACTCCCCCTTCGGCGAGGCGTCGGACGAAATACTGTGCGGCCGGATCGGGGCGGTCAGGGTGCGCTTCCTCCCCCGCCACGGGCGCGGCCACCGGATCGCGCCGGGCGACCTGAACGCGCGTGCCAACATCGACGCGCTGAAGCGCGCGGGATGCACCGACATCCTCGCCATCAGCGCAGTGGGCAGCCTGCGCGAGGAGCTGGCGCCAGGGCATTTCGTCGCGGTCGATCAGTTCATCGACCGCACGAACGACCGGCCGGGCAGCTTCTTCGGCACCGGCATGGTCGCGCACGTCAGCATGGCCGAGCCGGTCTGTCCGCGCCTGACCGCGATGGCTGCGGACGCGGTTGCCGCGGCGGGCGGCGAGGTCGCGCGCGGCGGCACCTATCTCGCGATGGAAGGGCCGCAGTTCTCCACCCGCGCCGAAAGCCGTCTCTACCGCCAGTGGGGTGCCGACGTGATCGGGATGACCGCCATGCCCGAGGCGAAGCTCGCCCGCGAGGCGGAGATGCCCTACGCGCTTCTCGGCATGGTCACCGACTACGACTGCTGGCGCGAGGGCGCCGCTTTCGTCGAGGTCCACCAGGTGCTGGAACAGATGCACAGGAACGGTGCGATCGCGCGGCGGGCGGTGGAACGCTTCGTCGCCGCGCTGCCCGAAGTGCGCGAAGCCTCGCCGCTCGACACCGTGCTCGATCACGCGCTCATCACCGCGCCCGAGGCGCGCGATCCGGCCATGCTGGCCAGGCTCGACGCGGTGGCGCGGCGGGTGCTCTGATCCGCTCCGGCAGGGGGCGGATCAGGTCGAACAGCTCGCCCCGCCGAGCACGCAGAAGCGGGCGCAGTGCGGATGGTTGAGCGCGACCTCGCCCGAGGCCCCGGCGAGCGTCGCGCCCATGTCGAACCGTTTGTCGTAGGGCAGCAGCGTGCAGGCGGCGACGCGGGGGGCTGGCTCGCCCCTGCGGTGGACGACCATCCGGCTGGTCGCGCACATGACCGCGGCCGGCGACTTGCCGAGGATACCCCAGCAGTCGGCGGTGATCTCGGCGATGTCGCGGCTCGCGTCCATTTCCGGGAACAGCACCAGCCTGGCCGGATCGCGGGCGTCGATGCCGAGGCCCTCGGCGGCGAACAGACGGGCGTAGCCCTCGCGCGCGTCGGCCATGCTTTCGCCCGGCAGCAGGCGACCGGCGACGGCTACGCTGAAGCCGTTGCCCGACAGCCACTTCAGCCCCGACAGCCCCGGCTCCCAGCTGCCCGGCCCGCGCTCGCCCTCGTGGCCTTTCCGGGTGTGGTGATCGAGGCTGACGCGGATGGTCAGCCGGTCGCCAAACCGCTCGCGCAGGGCCAGCAGCGCCGCTTCGTGCCGCCGCATCGGCTTCATCGCGTTGCTCAACACCAGCGCCGCAAAGCCGCGGTCGAGCGCATCGGCGAGCATGGCGAGGAACTGCGGGTTCATGAACGGCTCGCCCCCGGTGAAGCCGATCTCGCGCGTGCCCAGCACCTGCGCCTCGTCGAGGAACCGCGCGGCGTCGGCGGCAGACAGATAGACCAGCGCGTCGTTGCTCGGGCTGCTCTCGATGTAGCAGGTGGCGCAGGCGAGATTGCACAGCGTTCCGGTGTTGAGCCACAGCGTCTCGAGCCGGATCAGCGGCACCACGGCACGGCGTTCGCCCTTGGCGGTCCACACCGGATCGGCGAACTTCGTGCGCGGCAGCGGCGCGGCCTCGACCCGGAACGGCGAGGGGCCGGCGGGCGCGCTGCGCGAGCGGGTGCGCGCCGCGCTCAAGCGAAGGTCCGGCGCAGCCGGGCGACCAGCGCGGCATAGGCCTTCGGCAGCTTGCCGAACACGGTCGGCTCCCACGCGCTGAAGGCCGCGGCCTTGGCGATCTCGCTCCGGGTGGGATAGCTGACGACCGCGCTGCCGAGCGCGAAGGTACTGGCCTTGCCGGTGATGATCTGGCTGAACGGCAGCAGCAGTTCGCCCGCGTTCCGTCCGACGATGCTGGCCCCGAGCACTTTCCTGCCCTTGAGCACCAGCTTGATGTGCCCGGCCGTGTCGTCCTCGGTGATCGCGCGCTCGTTGTGATCGAAGCCTTCCCTGACCACGGTCACGGCATCGCCATGCTGCCGCCGCGCCTCGGCTTCGGTCAGCCCGACCTGGGCGACCTCGGGCTCGGTATAGGTGCACCAGGGCAGGGCGCGGTAATCGACCCTGGTCGGCAGGCCGGTGACGATTTCCAGCGCCACGTTCGAGCCTTCGTAGCCGGCCGCATGGGTCAGGCGCGGCCCGTCACGGCAGTCGCCGATGGCATGGATCGAGCGGACCGAGGTGCGCCGGCGGGCGTCGGTCACGATCCCGTTGTCGCCGATCTCGACCCCCAGTTCCTCCAGGCCGAAACCGTGACAGTTGGCCCTGCGCCCGACCGCGACCAGCAGGTGCGACCCGGTCACGTGCTCCGCGCCGCCGGCCGAGAGGCTGACCCGGGCGACGATCTTTCCGCCGCGCTGCTCGAGCGTCACGACCTCGCCGTCGAGGAAGCACACGCCCTCGGCCTCCATCACCGCGCGGATCACGGCGACAGATTCGGGATCGTCGCGCGCCATCAGCGGGCCGGGATTGACGAGCGTCACCCGGCTGCCGAGGCGGCGGAAGGCCTGGGCCATCTCCATTCCGATCGCGCCGCCGCCGATCACCACCAGATGCTCCGGCTGCTCGTCCAGCTCGAACAGGTTCTCGTTGGTGAGGCAGGGGACCGTCTCGAGCCCCTCGATCGGCGGGAGCGCCGGCTTCGATCCGGTCGCCACCACGATCTTGGGCGCGGTGAGGGTCCTGCCGGCCACCTCGACCGAGTGCCTGCCCGTGACGCGGGCCCAGCCCTGCACCACTTCGACCCCCATCTGCTCGAACGTCTCGACCGAGTCGTGCGGTTCGATCTCGGCAATGGCGCGGCGCACGTGGGCCATCACTCCGGCCCAGTCGACCTGCGGCTGCGCCAGAGTTACCCCGTGCCGGCTTGCCACCCGCGCCTCCGCCGCCCGCTTCGCCGCGGTGATCAGCGCCTTGCTGGGAACGCAGCCGTTGTTGAGGCACTCTCCGCCCATCCGGTGCCCTTCGACGAGCACGGCTTTCAGCCCGAACAGCGCGCACCCGCCGGCTGCGGTCAGCCCTGCCGCACCGGCGCCGATCACGATTACGTCATGGGTGAACTTCATGGACCTGTTCCTTAGGCGCAAACCGGCATAACGCGAAGCGGCGCGTTGCGGGGAGTTCGTCGCTTGAGGGTTTTCGTTACCGGCGCGGCCGGACTGGTCGGGGGAGAGGTCTGCGCGCGGCTGGTCGCCGCCGGGTACCGCGTGACCGCGCTCGTCCACCGCAACCCCGATCTGCGCGGCAACGACGGCTCGCCGGTTCGCGTCGCCGGAGTTGTTCGGGGCGATGTCTCGGTGCCGCAATTCGGCTGGGATGCGGCGCAGTTCGCCAAGGTCGCCGGCGGGCACGACCTGCTGGTCCACTGTGCGGCAACCGTGCGTTTCGACCTTCCGGAGGAGGACTACCGGGCGGTCAACCAGGGCGGCACCGCCCACGCGCTGGCGCTCGCCCGGGCGGGCGGGATGCGCTTCCTCCACGTCAGCACGGCCTATGTCTGCGGTGCCCGCGACGGGCCGATCCGGGAGGACGATCCCCTGCCGGCCGTCGGGTTCGCCAACGGCTACGAGGCGTCCAAGGCCGCGGGCGAGCGGCTGGTCCGGGCGAGCGGCCTCGCCTGGGCGATCGCCCGCCCGTCGATCGTGGCCGGTGCACACGCCGACGGCGCGATCCGCCAGTTCGACACGACTTATGCCGCGTTCAAGCTGATTGCCGAAGGACGGGTGCGGCATATGCCGGCGCGCGCCGGGGCGAGCCTCGATTTCGTGCCGGTCGACCACGTCGCGGCCGGGATCGTCGCGCTGGCGGAGCGGCTGGAGCAGGCGGCGGGTGGCACGTTCCACCTCGTATCGGGCCAGCCCCTTCCGGTGGAGCGGTTCACCGGCGCAATCGGGGCCTACCCGCAGTTCCATGAGCCGGAACTGGTTTCCCCGGAAGCCTTCGATCCGGCCATGCTGCCCGCGCTGGAACGGCGGCTGTTCCGGCGGGTGGCGGGGCTCTACGCGAGCTATTTCCAGCGCGACCCGCATTTCGACGACCGCGCCTTCCGGGCGCTGACCGGAATGGCCTGTCCCGCCACGGGCGAGGCCTATATCCGGCGACTGATCGATCACTGCATCGCGGTCGGGTTCCTGGTGCACCATACAGAGGCGGCGGGATAGCCATCTCCCTTGAGGGAGAGGGTTGGGTGTGGCCGCTGTCACCGCACGTGCGGGTAGTTGCGCTCCATGCGCGAACGCGCGCCAACTGCCCACAGGATGCCGACCTTGAAGTAGATCCAGTTGGCCCGCAGCGGCCCCCAGGCGGCGATCCGGCGGTCGGAGGTGACGATCCAGCGCGGCACCATGCGGATCCGGCCCAGACGCGCGAACTTCACGCACAGGTCGGCTTCCTCCATCACCGCATCGCCCGGGGTGCAGCCACCGATGGCGAGAAACTGCGCCCGGCGGAAGAACATCCCATGGTCGCCGAACAGCAGCCGCACCCCCCGCAGGAACAGGTGCGGCCGGGTGATCAGCGGCGCGTACCAGGTCTTGATCCAGTTGTGGAAGGTGGTGCCCCAGCGGGTCTTCTCCCCCCGGATCAGCGGAGTGAAGCTGGCCAGCGCCAGGCGCGGGTCGGCCAGCGTGTCGCGCACCACCTGCACCAGGTCGCGCGGGGGGATGCTGTCGGCATGGAGCACGCAGACCAGCGGGGCAGCGGCCGCAGCGACCCCGACGTTGATCTGCAGCCCGCGGCCGGGCGGCGTCGCGCGCAGGGTCCAGCCAGCCGCCGTCACGATTTCGCGGCTGCGGTCGGTGCTGCCACCGTCGACCGCGATCACTTCGGCCGGCGGCGGATCGAGCGCGCGCACGACCTCGACCAGAGCGGGCAGCGCCCTTTCCTCGTCCAGCACGGGGATGACCAGCGCGACTCCGGGTTCAGCATCCGGGCCGCTCACGGCAGGAACTCCGGCCAGCGGTCGAGATCGGCGGGTTCGTCGACGTCGGCCAGTTCGGGCAGCACGACGGGGGCGATGCCGCGCGCGGCGAACCGGCGCACGGTCTCGCCGAACACGGCTGGCGTGCTCCACGGCATATCCGCGAAGGCGAAGGCCGCGTCGTCGTTGTAGCCGAGCAGGTAGTATCCGCCATCGCTGGCCGGGCCGATCACCGCAGCGGCCTGGTCCAGTGCCCCGGCGGCGTCGCGCAGGATCTGCGGCGACAGACCGGGGCAGTCGCTGCCGATCACCAGCGCGGGCGGCGGAACCGAAGAAAGGCGCGCGGTCAGGTCGCCCGGCCCCTGCGGCTCGACCGCGAGGTCTGCGCCGAACGCGGCGCGGAACCGCGCCGGATCGCCGCCCGTGACCCGCAGCGCGAACGGCACCCCGCTGGCCCGGGCCACCGCCACGGTGTGGACCAGCAGGCGGGTGTAGATCGCCGCCGCGCCCTGCGCCCCGAAGTGCGGGATCAGTCGGGTCTTGACCGCGCCGGGCTGCGGCCAGCGGGCGAAGATCGAAAGCATGGGGGCGGGCATGGTTGCGGCTCTACCCCCTCGACGCGCCGCGCGCCATGGGCCAGGGAACAGCGCATGAGCCGCGCCCGCTTCGCCTTCGCCCTGGTCGCCGGTGCCGCTGTCGCGGGCCTGCTGGTGGCCGAGCGCCGGCGCCCGCTGCGCCGCCAAACCGGGCCGGGCCTGCCGCGCAATCTGCGCAACGCGGCGCTGGGGGCGGCTTGCGCGGTGATAGTGGCCGCGGTGGAGGAGCCGCTGTGCGCGGCGATCGCGCGCGGCAATGAGGCCCGGCGGCGGGGTCTGGCCCAGCACCTGCCGCGCCCGCTGCGCCTGCTCGGCGGCATCGCGGCGATGGATTACGGGTTCTACTGGTGGCACGTCGCCACTCACCGGGTGCCGTTCCTGTGGCGTTTCCACCGGGTCCACCATGTCGATCCCGACATGGATGCGAGCACGGCGGTGCGGTTCCATCCGCTCGATATGCTGGTCTCGCTGCCGTGGCGGCTGGTCCAGGTGCGGCTGGCCGGCGTCGATGCGGCAGGCTTGCGCTGGTGGAGACGCTTCTTCAACGCCTCGATCCTGTTCCACCACGCCAACCTGCGCCTGCCTGCGGGATGGGACCGGCGCCTGCGCGCCGTGCTGACCACGCCCGAGATGCACGGGCTGCACCATTCGCAGGTGGCCGAGCAGCAGGACAGCAACTACACCAGCGGCCTCAGCCTGTGGGACCGGCTGCACGGCACCTTCCGCGCCGCGCCCGCACCGGGCAGCTTCGCCATCGGGGTCGACGACCCGCAGGCGGCGCAGGACATTGCGCTGCGCCCCGCGCTCGAGGCACCGCTGCGCCCGACGAACCGCTGACAGCAATCGACCAGCGCCGGATTGACTACGCGGGTCCGACAGGGCCCATTGCGCCCCCGGAAATCCGCTTCAGGGGCACATCGAACATGACCGTTTCCACCGGCTTTCGCACCGCGCGCGCCAGCCTCGCCGCCGGCCTGCTCGTCTCCGCAAGCGCGGCGGCGGCGCAGGGCGTGCCGATCGTCCAGCCAGGCGCACCGGGCAAGGAAGCGCGCGCGCTGACCGCCGAAGAGGCCACCCGCCTCGCCGCGCGGACGTGGACGCCGGCCGACGTGGCGTTCATGCAGGGCATGATCGTGCACCATCAGCAGGCGGTCGACATGGCCGACCTGGTCGAGGGGCGCAGCGGACGCGAGGAACTGGTGGCGATCGCCGGCCGGATCAAGGCCTCGCAGGCCGACGAGATCGCCTTCATGCGCGGCTGGCTGACGGAGCGGGGCGAAGCTCCGGCCATGGCGGGCATGGGTCACGCGCACCACGCGATGATGGGCATGGCCAGCCCGCAGGACATGGCCCGGCTGGCCGGGCTGGACGGCGTCGCGTTCGAGCGGCTGTTCCTCCAGCTGATGATCGCGCACCACCAGGGCGCGCTCGACATGGTGCGCGACCTGCTGCGCGTCCCTGGCACCGCCTTCGATCCGGCGCAGCAGCAGTTCGTCAACGACGTCGAGACCGACCAGAAGGCCGAGATCGAGCGGATGAACGCCCTGCTCGCCACTCTGTCGGAAGACCCCCGCGCCACGCTCGCGGCCGGGTTCGACACGGCCGGCGAGGCCATCCTGAACCTGCGCAAGGTCGCCTCGCTGCCCAAGCCCGCCGGGTTCTTCGATCCGGCCAACCCGGCGGGGCTCAAGCCTCCCATGCCGAAAAAGGAGCAGGCGAAGGACGGCGGAACGGGCGGCGCGAAGCCGCCAGCGGCGGGCCATGACGCGCACGCAGGCCACGCCGGTCACGCCATGGCTGCGGCGCCCGCTGCCGAACCGGCGAAGGACGCCGCACCGCCCGAGGAGGAGAAGGACAAGCCCAGCTTCGGCAAGCGCGGCTCGCCGCTCGATTTCGCCAACACCGACATGGCCTTTTCCGGCGACCTGATGGTGGCGGGCAATTACCACGGCTGGAACGCCTACCGCCTCGGCGCGGACGGGGTGCCGGTGCTGGTCAGTTCGGTGGTCTGCCCCGGCGGGCAGGGCGATGTCTCGATTGCCGGCACCCTGCTCATCATGTCGGTCGAACAGACCAGCGGGCGTACCGATTGCGGGCTCGGGGGTGTGCCCGAGAAAGTCAGCGCCGAGCGGTTTCGCGGCCTCAGGATCTTCGACATCGCCGACGTGACCCGCCCGCGCCAGGTCGGCCAGGTGCAGACCTGTCGCGGCAGCCACACCCATTCGATCGTCAGCCAGGATTCGCGCCGGCTGGTGATCTACAACTCGGGCACGGCCGGCGTGCGCGACGCGGACGAACTGGCCGGGTGCGTTGGCGACGAGCCCGGCGACACCCGCACGGCGCTGTTCAGCATCGACGTGATCGAGGTGCCGCTGGCCGATCCGGCGCAGGCACGGATCGTCGACAGCCCGCGGGTGTTCGCGGCCGAGGGCCAGATCGCCGGCCTGTGGCGCGGCGGCGACCACGGCGACGGGACGCAGGAGACCAGCCGCACCGACCAGTGCCACGACATCACCGTGTTCCCGTCGATGAACCTCGCCGCCGGGGCCTGTTCGGGCAACGGGATCGTGTTCGACATCTCCGATCCGCTCAGGCCCGCGCGGGTCGACGCCGTGGTCGACAAGGGGTTCGCCTACTGGCACTCGGCGACCTTCAGCAACGATGGCACCAAGGTGCTCTACACCGACGAATGGGGCGGCGGGATGCGCCCGCGCTGCCAGGCGGGCGACCCGGGCAACTGGGGGGCCAACGCCATCTACGGGATCGAGGACGGCAAGCTGGTCCATCGCGGGACGTGGAAGCTGCCCGCGCCGCAGGGCGACAAGGAGAACTGCGTCGCCCACAATGGCTCGATCATCCCGGTTCCCGGCCGCGACCTGTTCGTCCAGGCCTGGTACCAGGGAGGCATCTCAGTGATCGACTTCACCGATCCGGCCAATGTGCGCGAGATCGCCTACTTCGATCGCGGCCCTGTCGACCCGGACCAGCTGGTGCTGGGCGGCTACTGGTCGGCCTACTGGTACAAGGGCCGTATCTACGCGACCGAGATCGCGCGCGGGATCGACGTCTTCGCACTCGAGCCGAGCGCGTTCCTCACCCCTGAGGAGATCGCCGCCGCCGAGGCCGCGATCTACCCCGGAGACGTGTTCAACCCGCAGACCCAGACCCGGGTGACATGGCCCGCCGACCTGGCAGCGGCAGCCGAGGCCAGCCGCAAGGGCGGGTAGGGCGCACTTGCGGCGCTCTCCCGCCCCGGCGCGTTACTGCCCCTGGCCGAGCGAGAAGCCGGGCTGGCCATCGAAGGTGTAGAGCTGCTCGGTCTTGACGAAGTCGATCCCGGCAGCGGCCAGCCGGCGCAGCAGCTCCACCACCATCGCCTTGTTCACCGCCTTGCCCGCAGGTGGCTGGAAGCGGCAGCGCCAGTGATCGGTGCACCAGGTCGCCGGGTTGCCGTGCGGCCACACCTTGACCCCGCGGTTGGTGATCATGGTCAGCGGCAGGAGCGCGCCGGCCGCCGCGCCGACAGCGGCCGCCAGCGCCGCGGCCGACTGGCGCGAGCAGACGAACACGTCGACCCCGACGAGCGCGCGCCGGGCCTCACCCTCGGCCGGGGTCGCCGGCGCGGCGGCGGGAGCGGGCGGTTCGGCATAGCGGGCGGCGGCGAGGTGCTGCGGCCCCTCCCCCAGCCGCGCGATCACCGCATCGGCGAAGGCCTCGGTGCCGAGCGGCGCATCGGCCGCGCCCGCGCGGTGGAGGTCGGCGGTGAGGCATCCGTCCTCGATCGCCCGCAGCCAGGCGTTGTGGACCCGCGCCGCGGCCGCCGTCTGGCCGAGGTGGGCGAGCATCATCGCGCCTGCCAGGATCAGGCCGGAAGGGTTGGCCACGCCCTTGCCGGCGATGTCCGGAGCCGAGCCGTGGATCGCCTCGAACATTGACAGCTGCGGCCCGATGTTGGCCGACGCGCCCAGGCCGACCGAGCCGGTCAGTTCGGCCACGATGTCGGACACGATATCGCCATAGAGGTTGGTGGTGACGACGACGTCAAAGTCCTGCGGCCGCGCGGCGAGGCGGGCGGCGCCGATGTCGATGATCATGTGGTCGCGGGCGATGTCGGGGTACTCGGCGCCGATCTGCTCGAACACCTGCTGGAACAGGCCGTCGGTCAGCTTCATGATGTTGCTCTTGGTCAGGCACGTCACCTTCCTGCGGCCGTGGGCGCGGGCATGGTCGAAGGCGTGGCGCACGATCCGCTCGCACCCGGGCCGGCTGACCAGCTTGAGGCACTGGTACACGTCCTGCGTCTGCCGGTGCTCGATCCCGGCGTAGAGGTCTTCCTCGTTCTCGCGCACGATCACCACGTCGAGCCCGGGGTGGAGCGTCGCCACTGCCGGGTGCAGCGAGCGGCACGGGCGCACGTTGGCATAGAGGCCGAGCGTCTTGCGCAAGGTAACGTTGAGGCTCTTGTAGCCGGAGCCGAGCGGGGTGGTGATCGGCCCCTTGAACAGCGCGCCGGCATGGGCGAGCACGTCCCAGGTTTCGGGCGCGATGCCGGAGCTGTGGCCGGCGAGGTACTCCTCCCGCCCGAGCCGGACCGGAACGGCGCGGTAGCGCGCGCCCGAGGCCTCGAGCACGCGCAGCGCCGCGTCCATGATCTCCGGGCCGATCCCGTCGCCGTGCGCGACGGCGATCGCAGGGAGGGTGGCGGGCAGGGCGGCGGGCGCGGTCTGGCGGGTTGCGCGGTCGAGCGGGGCAGTGGCCATGTCGGTTCTCCTGGTGGGGGGTGGCAGCGACCTAGCGGCGGAATCGACGTGAATGAAATTGATAGTTCGGCTTCTATCCATTACAGTTCGCAATAATGAGCAGCCCCCACCTCGATCCCGTCTGCCTGCGCGCCTTCGTCGCGGTGGCCGACAGCGGCAGCTTCACCGCCGCCGCGCGCCGTCTGCTGCGCGGGCAGTCGGCGGTCTCGCTCCAGGTCAGACGGCTGGAGGAGCAGCTCGGCCAGCGCCTGCTCGACCGTGGCCCGCGCCATGCCGTGCCCACCGCGGCGGGGGAGCGGGTCCTCGCCCAGGCGCGGCTGCTGCTGGCGCTGAACGACGCGCTGGTCAGCGCCGCGCGCGAGCCCGAGCTTGACGGCGTGGTGCGGCTGGGCGTGCCCGAGGACTTCGCCACCACCCATCTCCCCGCGATCCTGGCCGAGTTCGCGCGGACCCACCCGCGCGTCGCGCTGGAAGTGACCTGCGAGCTGACCCTGCCGCTGCTCGACCGGTTCGGCGCGGGCGAGTTCGACCTCGTGCTGGTCAAGCGAATGGAGGGCGGCGAGGGGCAGGACGTGGTCCTGCGCGAGCAGCTGGTGTGGGCGGCGGCGGGCCCGGGCCGTCTGGCGGACGATCCGGCGCAGCCGGTGCCGCTGGTGTGCTCGCCCCGGCCCTGCGTGCTGCGCGATCTCGCCACGCGGGCGCTGGAGAGCGCGGGCCGTTCCTGGCGCATCGCCTACACCTGCGGCTCGCTCGCCGGCAACCATGCCGCGGTGCGCGCCGGGCTTGGCGTCGCCCCGCTGCCGCTGGAGATGGTCCCGGCCGACCTCGCCGTGCTCTCGGGCGAGGGGCTGCCGCCGCTGCCGGGGATCGAGACGGCGATGCTGGAGGCGGGCGCGCTGGGGCCGGCGGCGCAGCGCCTGCGCGACACGATTCGCACCGCTCGCCAGCGCGGCATCCTCACCGCCTGAGCCTGACCGCCCGGCGCGGGAAGCGAGCGCCCTGGCCCGAGCCGAGGGCCGCCGGTGTTACACCCAAGCGGGGTGTTTTCAAAAGTTGCGTCGGGTAGGAAAGGCGAGGCAATTCAGCGGGTCAGGCCGGGTTTGCGGGGCACCGGGTGTCACCTTTGGCAAGGCGGGGACCCGCCCCGCGCGTCGCAGCCGGGCGAGGCGGGGCGTGATCGCGCGCGGCCGCGCTGGCGGAGCGGCGGTCGTGGGCGTCTGTGCGGACGGTGAGAAGGAGCAGGCGGCGCGGCGCGGGAGCCGGCCGCAAGGCTGCATAGCGGATCGCGCCGGTGTAGGAAAACGCCCCCGCCGCCGGCCCGCCACCCCGGAGAGCCCGCACCCCGCCGACCGGTGGTGCCGCCCGCCCCCTGAGCGGAGCGCGAAGCGTCTTGTCACAGATATGGCCGGTTTCCCTCTCACCCTGAGCTTTAGACCTGAGCCCCGCCCGCATCGACGAAGTTCACCGGATCATTCCCGACATAGGCGAACAGGTTCATCCCGTCGGCATAGCCGATCGGGTCGGTCTGCATGAACCGGCCGAGCGTGGGCGAGTACATCCGGGCTCCTTCGACGCGCTCAGGACAGGCTTGTAGTAACAGAGCCCAAGCTCTGGCAACCACACCTGCCCGGTGTAGCGGAACCGCCCGCTGTTGCGGTTGCCGCCTGCGGGACCCGGCACACCGTATTCGTCATAGGCATTGATCGCCACTGCGGTGCCGTCGCGCTTGTAGCGCGCGATCACCGAACCGAGGCGGGGCGCATTGCGGGGGCAGGATACTCCTCCCCCGTCGAATGGCGGTCAGCCACAGCCGCGTCGAATAGGCATACTGTCCCCGGGCTTAAATGAGTATAGTGTCCCCGAATTTGATGGGCACTCAGATCATCGGGAAATTTCAGAAACGCTTGCGTAATGAGACGGACAGGCACATCGGTTGATAAGTATAGTGTCCCCGGAACTCCGAGTGGTATGGATCAATCGATCACTGGAACATCGCGGATTTCTTCTTCGATAGTGAAGTTGTGCTTCACAACCACGCCTCCACGTAGGGCTGCCAGCGCTCCATAAATTCCAGGAATTTCGGATTTGCTACCCTCAAACGACACGCGAAATACCTTCTCTCTCGGCAACTCTAGCAGAGCACTGACTTCGTCCGACGGAGTATCCAAGAAATTCAGAGAGTAGGCCTCTTCTATTGAACCGCGCTCAAGATCTTCTAGAGTTGGAAAAAACCAAGAAGTCTCGAAAGCAACCAACCAATATCCATTGAACTTCTCAGTTTCAAACTGAGACAGGCATTCGGGGCTGCCGAAAAACATCCTCTCCCCACCGGATTCCACATAGCAATCCTGGACTTGCCCTTCTTCCGCGTTCTCCGTGCAGCCAGCAAGAAAGAGTGCAGCAAACGAGATTGTATATAAAACCGGGGCTTTCGACGCGCTCATTTGCAGATGCGCTCTTTTCCGACAACTACGTTACCAAGCTCCTGTCCGTTGTCACCAGCTATAAAAAAGAGAATGCCGCGTTCATTTGCCGTTTTTCCATCGCCGGGTGACGGGTATAACCGATTGCCTGGATGGGTATGAAATTGGGCAACTAATCGGTCGCCATATGTCTGCAAGGCTGAGTTGTATGCGATCCGAGAGCCACGGCCAGTATCGCCCCGTCGACCCTCATAGATGTTCGTCGTCCCAAACCCTCCGTCTGCCAATCGAACGATGAAGAAGAGATGCTCATTTCCGGTTCGCGCGGTTCGACCAATCGCTAGACGCGCGGCAACGTGGAACACATTGCTCCGCTGAATGTCATCGGCGAGCTGGGCATCAGAACCACTAAGGGGTGCCCAAGAGCATGGAGCACTTTGCGGCGCAGCCCGTGCCACGATCTCGTATCCGCGCCACTCGACCGCATGGCGTCCGTAGTTGATGGACATGAACGGAGGCGCGGGGAACGGCATGCTGAGCCGGGTGGGCTGGCCTGTCACCACGATCAACCCGCCCGACGCTGCACCGCCGCCGCCCGACATCACGCCCATCGCGAACCCGTTGCCGCCGCCGCCGTCGGGGGTCATGCACCGCGGTATCCGGGTGCTGGCTTCCAGCCTCTCCTCCTTGCCTGCCTTGCACAACCCGCTCGGATCGATGCCGTTCACCGGATCATTCCCGACATAGGCGTACAGGTTCATCCCGTCGGCATAGCCGATCGGGTCGGTCTGCATGAACCGGCCGAGCGTGGGCGAGTACATCCGGGCTCCTTCGACGTGCTCAGGACAGGCTTGCAGTAGCAGAGGCCGAGCTCTGGCGCCACGCCAGAGCCGGAAGAGACGTGCCGCCGTGGTGCGCCTCAGGGAAGGTCGCTCACCCCTTCCGCGCCACCGGCGGGTTTTCGCCCAGGTCCTCGTACCAGGCTTCGACCGGGCCGTTGAGCTTCAGGGTGATCGGCTGGCCCTTGCGGTCGACCGCCTTGCCGGCCTGGACCCGCACCCAGCCTTCGGAGATCGAGTACTCCTCGATATCGGTGCGCACCCGGTCCTTGAACCGGATGCCGACCCCGCGCTGGAGCTTGTCCGCATCGAAGTGCGGGCTGCGGGGGTTGACCGAGAGGCGGTCGGGCGGGGTGTCCTGGAGGGGCTCGTCGCTCATGCGCGCGCCCCTAGTCGCCAGGCGCGCAGGCTGCAACCTCAATCGGGCGGAGGCGGGGTCTCGAGCGGGCTGCGGTCGGGACGGTCATGGTCGGGAGTGGTCGGCTGGATCTCGTCGGGCTGGCGCTGGGGGGCCTCGTCGGGGCTCGGCTGGTGCGGGGCCTCGGGCGGGGCGGCGGGGTTGATCGTGTCGGGATCGGGCTGGGTGGCCATGGCGGGTTCCTTTCCCCGCAGCAACGCCGGGCCGGGCCGCCATGTTCCCCCGCCCCATGTTCCCCCGCCATCGCCGCTTGCCCTTTTGCGCCCGCCCGATTAAGGGCGCAGCCCTGTTCGTGTGGGGCGCTTGCGCGCCGTGCGCGCGGCTTCGTTCGGACTGCGGGCGTGGCGGAACTGGTAGACGCGCCGGTTTTAGGTACCGGTATCGCAAGATGTGGGGGTTCGAGTCCCTTCGCCCGCACCAGGCCCCGCCCCGGCATCCCCGGCATCACAGTGTTCTTGAGAAGGTTGTAATTCGCACCATGCAGATCAAAGAAACCGTCAACGAAGGGCTCCGGCGCGCTTTCGAAGTGACCGTGCCGGCAGCCGCGGTTGAAGCCCGCATCGACGGGGAAGTGAAGAAGATCGCGCCGCAGGTGCGGATGCCCGGCTTCCGCCCCGGCAAGGTGCCGGCGAACCTGGTCCGCAAGATGCATGGCGAGCAGATGCACGCCCAGGCGGTGAACGATGTGATCCGCGAATCGGTCGACAAGCTGATCAAGGACCAGCAGATCCGCCCGGCGATGCAGCCCTCGGTCACGCTGGCCGACGGCTACGAGCAGGGCAAGGACGTGGTCCTGACGGTCGAGGTCGAAGTGCTTCCCGCGATCGAGGCGCCTTCGCTTGACGGGCTTGCGCTCGAGAAGCTGGTGGTGCCGGTCTCGGACGAGGCGGTGGAGGAGGCGGTGCAGCGCATCGCCGGCCAGCAGAAGAGCTACAAGGACGCGCCCAAGACGCGCAAGGCGCAGAGCGGCGACCAGCTGATCATCGACTTCACCGGCTCCCTCGACGGAGTCGAGTTCGAGGGCGGCAAGGCCGAGGACGCCCCGCTCGTGCTCGGCTCGGGCCAGTTCATCCCCGGCTTCGAGGAGCAGCTGGAGGGCGTCAAGACCGGTGAGGAGAAGACCATCACCGTGACCTTCCCCGAGGACTATCCGGCCGAGAACCTCAAGGGCCGGGCGGCGCAGTTCGCGATCGTGGTCAAGCAGGTCAAGGTCGAGACCGAGACCACCGTCGACGACGAGTTTGCCAGGAACCTGGGTCTGGAAGGGCTGGACCAGCTGCGCGGCCTGCTGCGCGGCCAGCTCGAGCAGGAAACCGCCGGCCTGACCCGCACCCAGATGAAGCGCCAGCTGCTCGACAATCTTGCCGCCGGGCACGACTTCCCGGTGCCGCAGAAGATGGTCGAGGCCGAGTTCGACCAGATCTGGGCCCAGCTGCAGCAGGAAGCCGCGCGCGACCAGAACCCCGAGAACGCGCTCAAGGAGATCGAGGCCGAGCGCGACGACTATCGCGCGATCGCCGAGCGTCGCGTGCGCCTGGGCCTGCTGCTGAGCGAGATCGGCCAGAAGAACGGGGTCGAGGTCTCGGCCCAGGAAATGACCATGCTGATGCAGCAGGCCGCGCAGCAGTATCGCCCGGAAGACCGCCAGCGGTTCATCGACTATGTCCGCGCCGAGCCGATGGCCGCCGCCCAGCTGCGCGCCCCGCTCTACGAGGACAAGGTGGTCGACTTCCTGTTCGACAAGGCCGAGGTGACGGAGCGGGAAGTGACCCGCGAGGAACTGGAAGCCGCGATCGAGGCCGAGGAAACCGCGCCCGCCGCCAAGCCGGCGAAGAAGGCCGCTGCGAAGAAGGCGCCTGCGAAGAAGGCCCCTGCGAAGAAGGCTGGTGCCGGGGACGAGGCCGAGCCCAAGGCCGAGGCCGGGCCGAAGAAGGCCCCCGCGAAGAAGGCGGCGAAGAAGGCCGAACCCGAGGCCGAGGACAAGCCCGCCGCGAAGAAGGCTTCGTCGAAGAAGGCTGCCGCCACCAAGTGATCTGGCGGGCCCCGACCAAGGCGGGAGGGCGGCGGCTTCAGGGCCGGCCGCCCTTCTCGTCTGGGCAGTTTCGCGGCGGCGAAGGGTTAACCCCCTTGCATCCGCGCGCGCTCGTCGCGACATAGCGGCGCTGATACTCGCCAAAAAGGACATTCCATGATCGACCTGTTCGGTTCCGACGCCTACGCAAGCCAGGGCCAGTTCACCCGCGATCCGGTGACAGGCGCGCTGGTGCCGATGGTGGTCGAGCAGACCAGCCGGGGCGAACGCAGCTTCGACATCTTCAGCCGCCTGCTGCGCGAGCG
>ERZ1066123.58-NODE-58-length-96213-cov-17.972951_pt1 | contig 96213 bp, 86 predicted proteins | sample MGYA00382770_ERZ1066123 | MGnify/ENA primary metagenome ERZ1066123 (study PRJEB33369, sample SAMEA5778353) | biofilm metagenome | biome: Industrial cooling water; feature: Water cooling tower basin; material: Biofilm | place: United Arab Emirates | collected...
TGAAATCGCCGAGGTGGCTGTCTTCCTCGTCGCCGATCGGCGTTTCGAGGCTGATTGGCTCCTTGGCGATCTTCATCACCTTGCGCACCTTTTCGAGCGGCATCGAAAGCCGCTCTGCCAGTTCCTCCGGCGTCGGCTCGCGGCCGATCTCGTGCAGGATCTGGCGGCTGGTGCGCACCAGCTTGTTGATCGTCTCGATCATGTGCACCGGGATGCGGATGGTGCGGGCCTGATCGGCAATCGAACGGGTGATCGCCTGCCGGATCCACCAGGTGGCATAGGTGCTGAACTTGTAGCCGCGGCGATACTCGAACTTGTCCACGGCCTTCATCAGGCCGATGTTGCCTTCCTGAATGAGATCAAGGAATTGCAGGCCGCGGTTGGTGTATTTCTTGGCGATGGAGATGACGAGCCGCAGGTTGGCTTCCACCATCTCCTTCTTGGCGATGCGCGCCTCGCGCTCGCCCTTCTGCACCATGTTGACGATGCGGCGGAACTCGCCCAGATCGACGCCGGTCGTCTCGGCGATGCCAGCGAGTTCGCGCCGGTTCTGTTCCACCGCGTCGGCTTCGGCAGCGGCAAAGGCGGCCCAGCGCTTGTCGAGCCCCGACACGCGCGCCAGCCAGCCTTCGTCCAGCTCGTTGCCGACATATTCGTCGAGGAAGGCCTTGCGGTTGATCTTGTGACGATCGGCGAGGCGCAGCATGGTGCCGCCCATCGCCATCAGCCGCTTGTTCTGCGTGTACAGCGCCTCGACCAGCAGCTCGATCTTGTTGTTGTTGAAGTGGATCGACTGCACGCCGCGGGTCAGATCCTCGCGCAGCTTCTGATATTTGCGCTCCTCGGCGGCGGCAAAGCTGCCGGCACCGTGCAGCGAGGCGAGGCGGGCGTCCTGCAGCTTCTGGAACTTCTTGTAGACGGTGGTGATCTCGGCAAATTTTTCCAGCGCTGCCGGCTTCAGCTGCTCTTCCATCTGGCCAAGCGACAGGCCGCCTTCATCATCATCGTCGCTTTCGGCCGGCTTCTGGGCGCGACGTTCGGTGAACTCGTCCTCCTCGTCGGCAGGCGCGCTTTCGGTCTCCGGCTCCTCGTCGTCCTTGAACTGCACGCTCGGCAGGTCGCTGCCTTCGCCGCTGTCTTCCTCGTCGCCGTCCGGCACCTTGGCCAGCATGGCTTCCAGATCGAGGATCTCGCGCAGCTGCATCCGGCCTTCGTTGAGGGCGTTCGACCATTCGATGATGGCGCTGAACGTCATCGGGCTTTCGCACAGGCCGGCGATCATGGTGTTGCGGCCGGCCTCGATACGCTTGGCAATGGCGATTTCGCCCTCGCGGCTGAGCAGTTCGACGGCGCCCATCTCGCGCAGATACATGCGCACCGGATCATCGGTGCGGTCGAGCGGCGCCTTGACCGCGGCCACCGGGGCGGGGGCGAGATCGCCGTCCACCGGTTCAGCGTCAATCTCCTCCTCCTCGGCGGCATCGGCGTCGTCTGCGCTGTCCTCGTTCTCGACGATGTTGATGCCCATCTCGTTGATCGCGGACATCACGTCCTCGATCTGCTCGGACGTCATCTGGTCCTGCGGCAACGCGGCGTTGATCTCGTCGTAGGTGATGTAACCGCGCTTCTTGGCCTTGGCGATCAGCTTCTTGATGGAGGCATCATTGAGATCGATCAGAGGGGCATCGCCATCGCTCTTGGGTTCGGCGGCTGGCGTGGCAACGGCTTTGGCCATCGGCGTTCTTGTCCTTCACAAGGGGCGGCGCAGGGCCGCCGACTTTACGTCATCAAACACACGAAACCCGCCCACCTGGCGGTCTGGCCGGGCGGTGCAGGCGGTGGCTGCGCGCATATTATACCGCGCTCTTACGCCTCCCGCCGCGATTCCGCCAGCCTCATCATCGCCGCATCCAGCGTGGCGATTTCCGTTCGCAATGCCTGCTGGGCCTCATAGTCGGCGTCCGACAGGCTGGCCTGAAACCGCTGCGTCGCCTCGGCCAGTGCGGCTTCCAGTCCCGCCTTCGCCGTGGCCTGGGCCAGTGCCATGGCAAAATCGGCGGCCGAAACAGCCTGGGCAGCCGCATTGTCCGCTGCCCCCGGGCGCGAAAAGCTGAAGCCAAGCCCGGCGCCCTCCAGCAGGCGGCGGGCGCGATCAGCTTGCCCGGCGGCGTCCAGCGACCGCATCAGTGCCTCGTGGGTCATGTCGGGTGTCCGTGCCGCCATTTCAAGCAGCATCGGCAGCAACGCCTGCGCATCGCCCGTGGCGCGAAGGGCGGCCAGTGCATCACCATGCGCATCGGCCAATGCCGGGCGCAGCAGGACGCCGGCCACCAGCGCCTCCACCAGCGGGTCGCGCGCGCCGGCCACGATCGCCTTCAGTTGGGGGGAAGCGCCGGGCACGGGTGGTTTCCAGCGCTCGCCGGGCTTTCGGGGCTGCCAGGGCGGCCGTTCAGGCCGGGCCATGAAGGCGGCTTCAAAGCGGCGGCTGAACTCGGCCTGGTAAAGGCTGCGCACGTCGGGATCGCCGATGCTGGCCGCCGCTTCGCGCAGGCGCTGGCGTGCCTGTGCCCGGCGTTCGGGCGTTGCCGTCTCCAGCCCGGCGGTCTCGCTGGCCCAGACATGATCGATCAGTGGAACGGCCGCCGCCAGCACAGCCTCGAACGCCGCTGCGCCGCCGCTGCGGCAGATGTCGTCCGGATCCTGGCCGGCGGGCAGTGTGGCGATCCGCAGCGACTTGCCGGGCAACAGCCGCGGCAACGCCCGCAGGGCAGCGCGGGTGGCAGCGCGCCCGCCGGCAGCATCGCCATCGAAACACAGCACCGGCTCGTCCACCAATCGCCACGCCAGACCCAGCTGCGTCTCGGTCATTGCGGTGCCCAGCGGCGCCACGGCCTCGGCTATGCCGGCCTGGGCCAGGCCGATCACGTCCATATAGCCTTCCACAACGATCAGCCGGTTCGCCTTGCGCGCCGCCGGCCCCGCGAGATCAAGATTGTAGAGCAGGCGCCCCTTGTCGAAGAGCGGGCCATCGGCGCTGTTCAGATATTTGGGCAGCGCGTCCCCCAGCGCACGGCCGCCAAAGCCCACCACCCGGCCACGGCGATCACGGATCGGAAACATCAGCCGGCCGCGGAAGCGGTCGAAGGTCTCGCCCTCCTCGCTGCGGCCGATCAGGCCGGCTTCCAGCAGTTTCTCGGCTGTCGCCTCCTTCAGATGGCTCCTCAGCGCCGTGCGATTGTCCAGCGAGAAGCCAAGGCCGAACTGCCTGGCGGTGGCCGGCGTTACCCCGCGCCGATCCAGATAGGCACGCGCCGCCGCCCCGGCATCACCGGCCAGCTGCGCCTGGAACCACTGGGCGGCCCTCGCGGTCAGGTCAGCCAGGCTGTCGGCCACTTCGGCCTTCGCCCTGGCTTCGGGGGAAGGAGCGGGCACCTCCAGCCCGGCTTCGGCGGCCAGCTGCTTCACCGCCTCCATGAACGGCAGGCCCATGGCGTCGGTCATGAAGCGGATCACGTCGCCATGCGCGCCGCAGCCAAAGCAGTGATAGAAGCCCTTGTCGTCGTTCACATAGAAACTGGGCGTCTTCTCGTTGTGGAAGGGGCAGCAGCCCTTCATCTCCCGCCCGGCCCGGCTGAGCTTCACGCGCCGGCCGACCACGCCCGAGACGGGAACGCGGGCGCGCAGTTCGTCGAGGAAGGCAGGCGAGAGGGTCAGGAGAGGGCCGCCTTCACCAGGCCGCTGGCCTTGGACATGTCGAGCTGGCCGGCCAGACGCTCCTTCACGGCCGCCATCACGCGGCCCATGTCCTTCACCGAGACGGCGCCAAGCTCGGCGACAATGGCCGCGATGGCAGCGGCTGCCTCGGCCTCGTCCATCTGCCTGGGCAGGAAGCTTTCGATCACCGCCAGCTCGGCGCGTTCGGCGTCGGCCAGTTCGGCGCGGCCGCCCTTGTCGTACATCTCGATCGATTCGCGGCGCTGCTTGGCCATCTTCATCAGCACATCGGCCACCAGCACATCGTCATCGGCCGGCGCGGTGCCGGTTCTCAGCTCGATATCCTTGTTCTTCAGCGCGGCCGAGATCAGCCGCAGCGCGCCAAGCCGGGCCGTGTCGCGGGCCTTCATCGCCTCGGTGGTGGCGGCCTTGATGCTGTCACGAAGCATGTTTTTTCCTGTCCGTCGAATATCGGGTTGCGTCGCGGTCACAGATAGCGTCTTGAACCGCGAAAGAACAGATTGACGGGGCTGGCTGTCGCGCATATCCGCGCGGCCGTTTGCCCGCCTGACAAAAGGAATCACCCGCCATGGCCGTCGCCAAAGCGCCCGTCCAACCATCAGGCGCAACCGGCGTTCTCGTATTGGCCGATGGCAGCGTGATCTGGGGGCATGGCTTTGGTGCCGAAGGCGTGGCGGTGGGGGAGGTGTGCTTCAACACCGCGATGACCGGCTATCAGGAAGTGATGAGCGATCCCAGCTATGCCGGGCAGATCATCAATTTCACATTCCCGCACATCGGCAATGTCGGCGCGAACAACGAGGACATCGAATCAAGCAACCCGCACGCGCTGGGCTGCGTGGTGCGCGAGCCCGTTACCGCCGCCGCCAACTTTCGCGCGCAGAAGCGCTTTGATGACTGGATGAAGGCCTGGGGGCGCATCGGGCTTTCCGGCGTCGACACGCGTGCGCTGACCAAGCGCATCCGGACAAGCGGCGCGCCCAACGGGGTGATCGCCCACAACAAGGCCGGCCAGTTCGATGTGAAGAAGCTGCTGTCCCAGGCCAAGGCATGGCCGGGGCTGGAGGGGATGGACCTCGCGTCCGTGATCAGCGCCACCCAGAATTACACGTGGGATGATGGCCTGTGGACGCTGCAGGGCGGCTATGCCGTGCACAGCGCCAATGCCGATGGCCCGCACGTGGTCGCCATCGATTATGGCATGAAGCGCAACATCCTGAGGAACCTCGTCGCCGCCGGCGCGCGCGTGACGGTGGTGCCAGCGACGGCCAGCTTCGACGAGATCATGGCGCTGAAGCCGGATGGCATCTTCCTGTCGAACGGCCCCGGCGACCCGGCCGCCACCGGTGTGCATGCGGTGCCGACCATCCAGAAGATATTGAACGCCGGCCTGCCGCTGTTCGGCATCTGCCTTGGCCACCAGCTGCTGGGCCTCGCGGTGGGCGCGAAGACGCTGAAGATGACCCAGGGGCACCGCGGCGCGAACCATCCGGTCAAACGCCTCTCCGATGGCCGGGTGGAGATTACCAGCATGAACCATGGCTTTGCCGTGGATACGGGCACGCTGCCGGCCACCGCGCGGCCCACCCACATCTCGCTGTTCGACGGCACGCTGGCCGGCCTTGAACTCACCGACCGCCCGGCATTCAGCGTGCAATATCACCCCGAAGCCAGCCCCGGCCCGCAGGACAGCCAGTATCTGTTCGAGAAGTTCGTGGCCACTCTTGCTGCCCGGAACGCCTGATGCCCAAACGCACCGACATCAAATCCATCCTCATCATCGGCGCCGGCCCGATCATCATCGGCCAGGCCTGCGAGTTCGATTATTCGGGCACGCAGGCGGTGAAGGCGCTGAAGGGGGAGGGCTATCGCATCATCCTGGTCAACTCCAACCCGGCGACGATCATGACCGATCCGGAGCTGGCGGACGCAACTTACGTGGAGCCGATCACGCCCGAGATCGTCGCCAAGATCATCGCCAAGGAACGCCCGGATGCCGTGCTGCCCACCATGGGCGGCCAGACGGCGCTCAACACGGCGCTCGCCCTCGCCCGCGACGGCACGCTGGAAAAACATGGCGTGCAGCTGATCGGCGCGGATGCCGAGGCCATCGACAAGGCCGAGGACCGGCTGAAGTTCCGCGACGCGATGGACAAGATCGGGCTGGAGAGCCCGCGCAGCCGCATCGCCCACAGCCTTGACGAAGCCTTGGAAGCGCTGGAATTCGTCGGCCTGCCCGCCATCATCCGCCCCAGCTTCACCATGGGCGGCACCGGCGGCGGCATCGCCTACAACCGCGAGGAGTTCGTGGCGATCGTCACCGGCGGCCTCGATGCCAGCCCCACCACCGAAGTGCTGGTGGAAGAATCGGTGCTGGGCTGGAAGGAGTATGAGATGGAGGTCGTGCGGGATCGCGCCGACAACGCCATCATCATCTGTTCCATCGAGAATATCGATCCGATGGGTGTCCACACCGGCGACAGCATCACCATCGCGCCGGCGCTGACGCTGACCGACAAGGAATATCAGATCATGCGCAACGCCAGCATATCGGTGTTGCGCGAGATCGGCGTGGAAACCGGCGGCTCCAACGTGCAGTTCGCGGTCAATCCGAAGGATGGCCGCCTGGTGGTCATCGAGATGAACCCGCGCGTCAGCCGGTCCTCGGCGCTGGCGTCAAAGGCCACCGGCTTCCCCATCGCCAAGGTCGCGGCGCTGCTGGCGGTGGGCTACACGCTTGACGAGATCATGAACGACATCACCGGGGCGACCCCGGCCTCCTTCGAGCCGACCATCGATTACATCGTCACCAAGATCCCGCGTTTTGCCTTTGAAAAGTTCAAGGGGTCCGCCCCGTTGCTCGGCACCGCGATGAAAAGCGTGGGCGAGGTGATGGCCATTGGCCGCAACTGGCAGGAAAGCGTGCAGAAGGCCCTGCGCGGCCTTGAGACCGGCCTGACCGGTTTTGACGAACTGGAGCATCTGAAGGGCGCCACGATCGAGGAGATCGAAGCCGCGCTGTCGCGCCCGACGCCCGATCGCCTGCTGGTCGCGGCCGACGCGCTGCGCGCCGGCATCAGCGTCGAGCGCATCCACCAGATCGCCAGGTTCGAGCCCTGGTTCCTGCGCCAGATGCAGGAACTGGTGGAGGCCGAAGCCGAGGTGAAGGCAAGCGGCCTGCCCGCGGATGCCCAGGGCTTCCGCCGGCTGAAGGCCATGGGCTTTTCGGACGCGCGGCTGGCGCATCTGGCCGGCACCAGCGAAGGCGCTGTCGCCCGCGCCCGGCGAGCGCTCGATGTGCGCCCGGTGTTCAAGCGCATCGACACCTGCGCCGGCGAGTTCGCGGCGAAAACGCCCTACATGTATTCCAGCTATGAAGCGCCCAGCTTCGGTGATCCGGATTGCGAAAGCCAGCCAACGGCTGCCCAGAAGATCGTGATCCTGGGCGGCGGCCCGAACCGCATCGGGCAGGGCATCGAGTTTGATTATTGCTGCTGCCACGCCTGCTTCGCGCTCGACGATGCCGGCTATGAGACCATCATGGTCAACTGCAACCCCGAAACCGTCTCGACCGACTATGACACGTCGGACCGGCTCTATTTCGAGCCGCTCACCGCCGAGGACGTGCTGGAAATCCTGCATACCGAACAGCAGAACGGCGAGCTGATGGGCGTGATCGTGCAGCTGGGCGGCCAAACGCCCCTCAAACTCGCCGCCGCCCTGCAGGAGGCCGGCATTCCCATCCTCGGCACCAGCCCGGACAGCATCGATCTTGCCGAGGATCGGGAACGCTTCGCGGCCCTGATCAACCAGCTTGGCCTGAAGCAGCCGGACAACGGCATCGCCCGCAGCGCCGAGGAGGCCGTGCGCGTCGCCGAGACCATCGGCTATCCGGTCCTGATGCGCCCGTCCTACGTGCTGGGCGGGCGGGCCATGGAGATTGTCGACACCCGCGCCCAGCTGGAAACCTATATCCGCGAGGCGGTGGTGGTATCCGGCACGTCGCCGGTGCTGATCGACCGCTACCTGCGCGATGCCATCGAGGTGGACGTGGATGCGGTGGCCGATGGCGAGACGGTGCATGTGGCCGGCGTGCTGCAGCATATCGAGGAGGCCGGCGTCCATTCGGGGGACAGCGCCTGCACCCTGCCGCCCTACAGCCTGCCAGCGGACATCATTGCCGAGATCGAGCGGCAGACCGGCGTGCTGGCCCGTGCCCTGGAGGTGAAGGGCCTGATGAACGTGCAGTTCGCCGTGAAGGCCTCAGGGCGTCAGCCCGACCCTGAACAACTTGAGGTTTACCTGATCGAGGTCAATCCGCGTGCCAGCCGCACCGTGCCGTTCACCGCCAAGGCCACCGGCATCCCGGTGGCCAAGATCGCCGCGCGGGTGATGGCTGGCGAACGGCTGGCGACCTTTGATCTTGCCCCCCGCAACGTGGGCCAGCATATCGCCGTGAAGGAAGCCGTGTTCCCCTTCGCGCGCTTCCCCGGCGTTGATCCGGTGCTGGGCCCCGAAATGAAGTCCACCGGCGAGGTGATGGGCATCGATACCGATTTCGCCATCGCCTTTGCCAAGAGCCAGCTCGCCGCCTTCACGCGGCTGCCGAACGAGGGCGCCGTGTTCATCAGCGTCAAGGACAGCGACAAGGCGCAGATCATCGCGGCGGCCCGCGATCTTGTCGGCATGGGCTTTGGCCTGGTCGCGACCAGCGGCACCGCCGCAGCGCTGGAAGCCGCCGGCATCCCGGTCGCGCGGGTCAACAAGGTTGCCGAAGGCCGGCCGCACATCGTCGACCGCATCAAGGATGGCGAGATCGCGCTGATCTTCAACACGACGGAAGGCCTGCAGTCGCTGAAGGACAGCCAGTCGATCCGCGCCTCGGCACTCTATGGCCGCGTGCCCTACTACACCACGGCGCCCGCCAGCCGCGCCGCCGTGGCGGCCATTGCTGCACTGCGGCGGCACACGCTTGAAGTTCGGCCACTTCAATCCTATCATCACCAACCCTGACGGGCGGGCCGCCCGCAGTTTCGCCCCTGTTGGCCGGATCGCCGCGCCTTCAGGGGCAAATCTTTGGAACATCGTTCAAGGAAGTGCGTGCAATCATGGCGACGGTTGAAAAGGTGCCGATGCTGCCGACCGGGCATGAAGCCCTGCTGGCCCAGCTGCGGCAACTGAAGGAGGTGGAGCGTCCAGCGGTGGTGGAAGCCATCGAGGAAGCCCGCGCCCATGGCGATCTGTCGGAAAATGCCGAATATCACGCCGCCAAGGAACGCCAGGGCCAGATCGAAGCCCAGGTGATCGAACTGGAAGACATGCTGGCCCGCGCCATCGTGATCGATCCCAGGACGCTGTCGGGCGACAAGGTGGTGTTCGGCGCGACCGTCCACCTGCTCGACGAGGACGACAAGCCGGTGACCTACCAGATCGTCGGCCAGCACGAAGCCAACGTGAAGCAGGGCCGCATCAGCTTCTCCTCGCCGCTGGGCAAGGCGCTCATCGGCCGCCGCAAGGCTGACGAGGTGGAGGTCCACACCCCGTCGGGCGACAAATATTATCTTATCGAGCGCGTTGAATTCATCTGAGCCTCGGCGTGCCGGCCCGATGATGGCGCGGCAATCTGATCCGGCGTCGGTCACCCGTTCGCTGGTGCTGGTCAATGCCATATTCGCCATCCTGATGGGGCTGGCCGGCGAACAGGTGCGGCAGCTGCTGGTGTTCTGGGGCGGGCTGGTGCCGCTGCGCCTCACCCTGGCCCTCGACGGCCAGATGGCGCTGGGCAGTGCGCTGTCCACCCTGTTCGGGCACATGTTCCTGCACGGGGGTGCCCTGCACCTCGTGATGAACATGGTGATGCTGCTGGCCATCGGCCGGCTGCTGGAACCGCTGCTTGGCGCGAAACGCTTCCTTTTGCTCTATATCGTCTCCGGCCTTGCCGGCGGCTTGGCGGAATGGGCCTGGTCGCCCATGAGCGCGGTGCCGGCGGTGGGCGCCTCCGGCGCGATTTCCGGACTGGTCGCCGCGCAGGCCATGCTGTTCGGCCAGTCGAAGCGCAGCCCGCTGATGCAGGCGCTGGGTCTCGGCGTGGCCTGGGTGGTGCTGCAGGTGCTGGCCGGGGCTGCGCTGGCCGGGCCGGGCCTCAGGATCGCCATCATGGCCCATATCGGCGGTTTCATCGCCGGCCTTGTCCTGGCGAGGCCGCTGGCGCGCAGCGCGCTGGCCTAGTCGACGGGAACACCGGGCCGTGACAGGGCGGTGCGGATGACGAAGCTGGTCTTCACGCTTTCCACGTTCGGTGCCGGGGTCAGTTCGCTGGTCAGGAATTTCTGGAACTCCTGCAGATCGTGGGCGACGACCTTCAGGATGAAGTCGATCTCGCCATTGAGCATATGGCATTCGCGCACCTGGGGCAGGGCAGCGCAATGTTCCTCGAAGGCCTTCAGGTCAGCTTCGGCCTGGCTTTTCAGGCTGACCATGGCGAAGACGGTGATGCCATAGCCCAGCGCCGCCGGATCAAGATCGGCATGATAACCCAGGATCGTGCCATTCTCCTCCAGCGCCCGCACCCGCCTCAGGCAGGGCGGCGCGGTGAGGCCGGCGCGGTTGGCCAGGTCGACATTGGTGATGCGGCCTTCGGCCTGCAAATGGCGCAGGATCACCCGATCGATATCATCGATGGGCAGGCGCGAACGATGGACCACGGGCAACTCCCAATCTTGCCAAGGCCATTCCTGATAACATTGTTTCACGAACGCGCAAGATGCAGCGTCAGACGGCATCGCTTTCGGCAAGGCTGCTTGTCAGGCTGGAAAAGCGCGCGAATTGGCTTAAGTCAGGCCGCAGATGCGCCGGGGTGGCCCGGCGAGCAGGAGATTCGCCTTCATGTCCCGTCACGCCAAGGTTCTTGTCATCGGTTCTGGCCCGGCCGGCTATACTGCCGCGGTCTATGCCGCCCGCGCCATGCTGGACCCGGTGCTGATCCAGGGCCTGCAGCCCGGTGGCCAGCTGACGATCACCACCGAGGTGGAGAACTGGCCGGGCGAGACGATGGTGATGGGCCCTGACCTGATGGTGAAGATGGCAGCCCAGGCTGCCCACGTGGGTACCGAGATCATCACCGACATCGTGACCGGCGTTGACCTGTCGCGCCGCCCCTTCGTCCTGGAGACCGACAGCGGGCAGGGCTGGACCGCCGACACGCTGGTGATCGCCACCGGCGCCCAGGCGCGCTGGCTGGGCCTGCCATCGGAAACGAAATATCGCGGCTTCGGCGTTTCGGCCTGCGCCACCTGCGACGGCTTCTTCTTCCGCGGCAAGGAGGTGGTGGTCGTCGGCGGCGGCAACACCGCGGTGGAGGAGGCGATGTTCCTCACCAAGTTCGCCTCCAGGGTGCACCTGGTGCACCGCCGCGGCGAGCTCAGGGCCGACAAGACCAACCAGACGCGGCTGCTGGAGAATCCGAAGGTGGAGATGCACTGGCATGCCGAGGTGGTCGAGGTCCACGGGGCCGACGCACCATTGAAGGTTTCGGGTGTGACCCTGAAGGACACGCGCGACGGCAGCACGCGGCACCTTCCTGCCGATGGCCTGTTTGTTGCCATCGGCCACGTGCCGGCCACCCAGTTGTTCAGCGGCCAGTTGAACATGGACGAGGAAGGCTACATCCTCACCGCGCCGGACAGCACGGCCACCAGCGTGCCCGGCGTGTTTGCTGCCGGCGACGTGAAGGACAAATTGTATCGCCAGGCCGTTACCGCGGCAGGCATGGGCTGCATGGCGGCGCTGGAGGCGGAGCGGTTTCTGGCCCACGGTTGAGGGCAGGGGGAGGAGGGGCGCATGGGCCTCGATTGGGAGAAGCTGCGCCTGTTCGACACAGTGGCCGAAGCCGGCAGCTTCACCGAGGCTGCACGGCGGCTGCACATGAGCCAGCCGGCGCTCTCCCGCCAGATCGCGGCGCTGGAAGACAGCCTGGGCGCCAAGCTGTTCCACCGCCACGCCCGCGGCCTTGCCATGACGCACGAGGGCGAGCAGCTGCGCGCCGCAACGTCCGACATGCACGAGCGGATCGACAAGGCGGCGCAGGCCATCGATGCCAGCCGTGACCGGCCAACCGGCACCATTCGGCTGACCACCACGGTTTCCTTTGGCTCCACGTGGCTGGCCCGGCAATTGGGTGACTTCCTTGATCTCTATCCCGATATCAGCGTGCACCTGATGCTCACCGATGCCGATCTCGATCTTGCCAAGCGCGAGGCCGATGTTGCCATCCGCTTCCACCGCCCGTTCCAGAGTGAGCTGATGCAACGCCCGCTGGCCGGCATCCGCCATCATCTGGTGGCCAGTCCCGACTATCTGGCCCGTCACGGCGAACCCAGGCGTGTTGCCGATCTCGACCAGCACCGGCTGATTGCCTATGGCGATGCCGCGCCGGAGTTCCTGAAGGGCATCAACTGGATCCTGGAACTGGGGCACGAGGGCCATCCCCGCCAGGCGGCGCTGACCATCAACAACAGCCACGGCGTCTTGCAGGCAGTGGAGGCCGGCGCCGGCATCGCCGCGCTGCCCTCCTATCTCATCCGCACCTCGGCCAGGGTGCAGGTGGTGCTGTCCGATGTGGAAGGGCCGGTTTTCCGCACCTTCTTCACCTATCCGATGGAGCTCAGGCGATCCTTGCGCATCGCCGCGCTGCGGGATTTTCTTGTCGACAGGATGACGGACGCCGCGCTCGACATGTGAGGCAGCCTGTGGCAGCGCAAGGCGGGCAGACCATTTTCCGGGCGCGGTTCAAGGGCTTGTAACCGCTGCCCCCGCCCGCGCTATGCATTGGGTGCATAGCAGCATCGCCTGATATTGCACTGCACAAGGCCGGCGCCTTTCCCTAGATAGAGCGGGTCGCCGCGATATGCGGCAACGCCGGGCCTGCTGCTCTCCCTCCCCTCCCACGCAGCCCGCCCGGCCGGCCAGGCCCATCCTCCTCCCCCTTTGGATGAGGTCTGCCGACCCGGACCACGCGCCACCTCCTCCCCGGCGCCACCGGGTAAAGATCAAGGGCCGGATGCCTCCCCCGCATCCGGCCCTTCATCCTTTTTCGGTCCTCCGCGACCCTCTGACACCTCGCACCAACGCTGTGGCCTTCCCATCTGCTGTGGCATGGGCTAACCGCAGGCCATCCGGTGCGGGCCTGTAGCTCAATGGTTAGAGCTGGCCGCTCATAACGGCTAGGTTGGGGGTTCGAGTCCCTCCGGGCCCACCGGCGTGTACCAAGGGCGTGGCCAATGGGCCGTGGAGACGACGTGCGGGACGAGCAGGCTCTGGGCATTTCGGGGAAGGAGGCGCGGGCGCTGGATTCAGGCGCAGCCCCGTCCAAGCCGAAGGCCAACTGGAAAACCTGGATCGGTGCCCTCCTGGGCCTTGTCGTGCTGGGGCTTGCGGCCTGGGGCCTGAAGAAGATCTCGGGCCAGGTCACGCTGGCTGACGTGATGGCCGAGATCCACGCGACGCCCACGCATCTGATCGTTGCGGCCGCTGTTTCCACCTTCCTCTCCTATGTCGTGCTCGTGGGCTATGACTGGTTCGCCGTCCGCCACCTGGGCTACAACCACATCCGCTGGCCCACGCTGGCGGCGGCCAGCTTCTCCAGCTTCACCATGAGCCACACATTGGGCCTGACCGTCCTGACCGGCGGCACCGTGCGCTATCGCATCTATACCCGCGAAGGCGTCAGCCCGGTCGACATCGCCATGATCATCCTCTTGTGTGGCTGGACCTTCTGGCTGGGCATCATCTTCGTGGCCGGCATCGGGCTCATCGTCTCGCCCGACCTTGCCGAGCCGATCCGGGAATGGGTGCCGCCCCAGCTGGAGGAATGGACCGGCGTGCTGCTGCTGGCCGGCGTCGTTCTCTACACGGCGCTGGCCACCTTCTGGCGCGGTGATTTCCGCATCTGGCGCTACCGCTTCGCGCTGCCCACTGGCCGGGAGACGCTGCAGCAGATCGCCATCGGCACCCTTGATCTCGCGCTGGCGGGCGGGGCGCTCTATATCCTCCTCACGCCGGTTGCCGGCATTCCCGATCTGCTCACCTTCCTTGTCATCTATGCTGTCGCCATGGTCACCGGCGCGCTGGCCCATGCACCGGGCGGGCTGGGCGTGTTCGAACTGGTCATCGTTGGCCTGATGCCCGATGCCGACAAGGCCGGCGTGCTGGCGGCGGTGGCACTGTTCCGCCTGCTCTACACCTTCATCCCGTTCGTGCTGGGCGCCACGGTGATTGCCGTGCTTGAACTGCGCGCGCTCAGGGCCGCGCGGGCTGCCGCTCTCCAGACTGCAGCTGATCAAGCCGCTGCGCCAGCTTTGTCCGCCAATAGCCGCTGAGGCCGGGCAGGGCGGCCAGTTCGGCCAGTTCGTCCGCGGTTCCGGCCTTGCCGGCGGCAATCGGCGTGAAGCGGGCAATGGGCCAGGCGGGGTTGGGCCGCTCGATCACGTCATGGCCGTCGCCCGCTGCGACATGGCCGCCGTCAAGCACCCTCAGATACCAGCCGCACCGACCGCTCCTCACCATCGCCTTGACCACGGCGGCTGTGCCCAGCGCGGCGGCAAAGGTGGAGCAGGGCTCGCGGATCTGGGCGACCTGCAACGTGGCGGTGCCACAGCGGATGATGTCACCCAGGTGCACCATGGTCTCGTCAAGGCCGTCCACCACCAGATTCTCGCCCATGGCGCCGGGAACCAGCCTTGCCGCCAGGGCCGGGAATTCCGCCACCCAGTCGTCATAACCGCTCAGCGGATAGGCATAGATGGCCTTTTCCGGGCCGCCGTGGACACGGGCATTGCCCACCCGGTCTCCGGCCAGCCCCAGTTCGCCAACCGCCACCGGGCCGGCCACCGGCTGCCGCCAATAGGCCGACGGCAGCCTGACCCCGGCCAGCGGCTGCGGCGTGCCGATGCGCAGCTGCGCGATAATGCCTCGGCAGTTTTCAGTTGCGATCATTGCCATTTCCCCTGACACTGACCGCCTTGTTCAACAAGCGAAAGGAGGTGATCCAGTGTCTCATTGTTTCATTCACGGCGCGAAGGCGCTGGTGGCCCCGGTCGAGTTCGGGGTTCGCTGACACCAGACACCGGCCTTTTGCGACCGGATGACAATGTGGGGCCGTCGGGAAACCGGCGGCCCCGTTGTTTCCTTGGCGCCCGTGCAGCAATGCGCGGCCCCTTTTGCACACCAACTTTTCCATGAGCCGGTTTTGACGGTTTTTCCGGTCGTTGCGGGGAAAGTGGTTGTTTTCCTTTCCTTTTTGCAAAACCATCGATGCCGGCAGGGCCGGGCTTCACCATGGCGCTGACGATACGCCGTTCCGGCCGTGTAGGACAGGGTGGGCCGCCAGCGGGACGATGGATCAGCCCGGCAGCAGAATCGCCTTTGCCACCGTGAACCACCCGCCCCAGGCCAGCGGGATCAGCACCGCGCTCCATGTCATCAGGCGCAGGCCCCAGGCCGGCCGCGCGGCGGTCGCCGTCCCGCCTTCGCGTGAGGCGGGCGCATCGTCGTCTGCCCACAGGTCGGCCGGCACGGGCCGCACCAGCAGGGCCGCCACCAGCCCCAGCGCCAGCATCCCGGCCAGCATCTGGAAGATCGGGCCATAGACCGCCTCGCGCGGCACGCCGGCGGCCAGCCGGGCATCACGCACATAGGCGACCAGCAGCGGCCCGACGATGCCGGCGGTGGACCAGGCGGTGAGCAGGCGGCCGTGGATGGCGCCAACCTGCCGCGTGCCGAACAGATCGGCCAGCCACGCCGGCACCGCCGCAAAGCCGCCGCCATACATGGAGGCGATCAGCGCGAAGCAGGCGAGGAACAGCGCAAGACTGGCCGTGCCGGGCAGGACGACGCCATAGCAGGCCCCACCCAGCGCCAGGATGAGCAGATAGAGGCGCTTGCGCCCCAACCGATCGGAAAGGGACGACCAGAAGAAGCGCCCGGCGATGTTGAACAGGCTGATCAGCCCGACAAAGGCAGCGCCAACCGCGCCGGCCGCGGTCTTCCGGGCATCGCCGAGCGCCTCGAAGCGGGTGCCGGGCGCGCCGATCAGGCGCCCGCCGAACATCTCCTGGATCATGGGAGACGCAAGGCCGATGATGCCGATCGACGCCGACACGTTGAGCAGCAGCACACACCAGACCAGCCAGAATTGCGGCGTGCGCGTGGCAACGCCCAGCGCAACGTGGCGACCGCCGGCGATCACCTCGGCCGTGGCCGGCGGCGCCCAACCCGGTGGGGGCAGGCGAAAGCCCAGCGCGCCGGCCACCATGAACAGGGCGTGCAGGCCGGCCAGCAGCAGCATCGTCTGCCACACGCCCACGCTGCCAGCCCCGGCAAAGGCCGCCATCAGCCGGTCGGCCAGCGGGCTGCCCACCATGGCGCCGCCGCCAAAGCCCATGATCGCCATGCCGGTGGCGAGGCCGCGGCGATCGGGGAACCATTTCAGGAGGGTGGAAACCGGCGTGATATAGCCGATGCCCAGCCCGATGCCGCCGATCACCCCGGCGCCCAGCCAGAGCAGCCAGAGCTGGTGCAGCGCCACGCCCAGCGCGCCGATGGCCAGTCCACCGCACCAGCAGGCCGCCGCCACCAGGCCTGAGCGGCGCGGGCCAACCCGTTCCACCCAGCCGCCGAACAGCGCGGCCGCCAGCCCCAGCACCACGAAGAACAAGGTGTAGACCCACACGAGGTCGCTCACCCGCCAGTCGCAGCCGGTGGTGACCAGCGCGCCGGTCAGGGTCAGCCCCTCGCACAGGGTGCTTTGGGTGATCCCGATGGCATGGGTCAGCGGCAGCCAGAAGACCGAGAAGCCATAGGCCATGCCGATGCACAGGTGGATGGCCAGCGCGCAGGGCGGCACCAGCCAGCGATCGAAATCGGCCGGCGCGGTGATGCGTGCAAGTGGCTGTGCCCCCATGCCCTGCGGCGCTGCCCGTATCGCTTGGCGCGGTCAAAGGGTCGATTGACGCAGGCTCCGACGTCATGCTGGCACAGGCCAGCATCCACCGTGAGGCTGGCGCGCACCGATTGTTGGCGTGCCCGGGAGCGACAATGGTTGCTGGCCTGCGCCAGCATGACAGTGTCTTTTCTCGAATCTACCGCCCCTTCCACTCCGGCTTGCGCTTCTGGGCGAAGGCCAGCGGGCCTTCCTTCAGATCCTCGCTGCGGAACAACGCCTGCACGGCCGGGTATCTGCCCTGGCCTTCATAGGCGGCGCGCACACTGTCTTCCTCCAGTCCCTTCAGCACCGCCTGTTTCGAGGCGCGCAGGGACAGCGGCGAGAGTTCGCACATCGCCGCAGCCAGCGCGCGGGCGCGGGTGAGGAGATCGGCGGCCGGCACCACTTCCGTGACAAAGCCAAGGTCCTTGCCCTCGGCCGCCGAGACGGTGCGGGCGGTGAGGATCATCGCCATGGCGCGGGAAAGGCCGATGGCGCGCGGCAGCCGGTGCAGGCCGCCGGCCAGCGCGGCAAGGCCGACCTTGGGTTCGGGCAGGGCGAAGGTGGCAGTTTCGGAGGCGATGATGATGTCGGCCGCCAGCGCGACCTCGAAGCCGCCGCCCATGGCGACGCCATTCACCGCCGCGATCACCGGCTTGTCGAGGTCCCAGCGGCTGGTGAGCCCGCCAAAGCCGGACGGCGGCACGGTCACGGCGTTGCCTTCGGCCTGCCACCTGAGATCGTTGCCGGCGCTGAACGCGCGGTCCCCGGCGCCGGTGATGATGGCCACCCACAGATCGGGGTTGGCGGCGAAATCGTTGAACACCGCGTCAAGCTCGGCATTGGCCGGCGGATGCAGTGCGTTCATGCGTTCGGGCCGGTTGATGGTCACCAGCAGCACGCGGCCTTCGGTTGCAACCGTCACATGTTCATAGGCCATGGCACATCCTCCCTCTGCCGGGCGTTGTGCCATGCCTGGATTAAGGGGGCGGCCTGATGAAAGGATGGGGCCGCAACGCAAGAGGGCCCGGCCGTTTGCCTGGCCGGGCCCTCCTGTGACGAGACTGTGCCCAAGGCCACCACCAGCGCCGGCCAGGGCCAATGCCCCCATCTGCCCTGGCCGGCGCGCGCAGCCAGACCCGAAGGCCGGCGCGCCGCGGTGGAGACCCTGCCGCGATGTTGCCACCGCAGCCATTCTCCCCGAACCCAATGCGGTTGCCCGCCCGTGTCCGATGGCAGGTGATATGCCAAAACAAGGGCCGAGTCAGGCGGTTGCCGGGCGGTGGAAGTGATGAAATGCAAAACTGTTGCAGGGCGGCAACAGTGCGGGCGGCGGCGGCCTGTTGCGGTGCGGTGCAGCCATGCTAAGGCCCCGTTCACATCAGCCCTGAAAGAGCCAATATCGTGCGCCTGTCCCGCTATTTCATGCCTGTCCTCAAGGAAACGCCCGGTGAGGCGCAGGTGATTTCCCACCAGCTGATGCTGCGCGCCGCCATGATCCGGCAGACGGCGGCCGGCATCTATGCCTGGCTGCCGCTGGGCAAGCGGGTGCTCGCCAACATCGAGCGGATCGTGAGGCTGGAACAGGACCGCGCCGGCGCCATCGAGGTGCTGATGCCCACCATCCAGTCGGCCGATCTGTGGCGCCAGTCCGGCCGTTATGATGCCTATGGCCCGGAAATGCTGCGCATCACCGATCGCCACGACCGCGAGATGCTGTTCAGCCCGACGGCCGAGGAATTGTTCACCGCCATCTTCCAGAATGGCGCGAAAAGCTATCGCGACCTGCCGCGCAACCTCTACCAGATCCAGTGGAAGTTCCGCGACGAGGTGCGGCCGCGCTTTGGCGTGCTGAGGGGCCGCGAGTTCCTGATGAAGGACGCCTACAGTTTCGACGTGGATTATGATGGTGCGGTCCACAGCTACAACCGCATGTTCATCGCCTATATGCGCACCTTTCAGCGCATGGGATTGAATGCCATCCCGATGCAGGCGGACACCGGCCCCATCGGCGGTGACCTCTCCCACGAGTTCATCGTGCTGGCACCCACCGGCGAGAGCGACGTCTTCTATCACGAGAACTGGCTGCGCCCACGCGACACCGATGGCATCGACGCCGATGACCGGGCGGCGCTGGCCGCCTTCATCGATGGGCTGAACGCCGACTATGCCGCCACCGACGAAAAGCGCGATCTGGCCGCCGAAGCGGCCTGCGGCGCGGCGCTCAAGCAATCGAAGGGCATCGAGGTGGGGCAGGTGTTCCACTTCGGGGACAAGTACACGGCTGCCATGGGGGTGACGGTGCAGGGGCCCGATGGCGCCCCCGTCACACCGCTGATGGGCAGCTATGGCATCGGCGTGTCGCGCCTTGTCGGCGCCATCATCGAGGCCTGCCATGATGACGCCGGCATCGTCTGGCCCGAGGCTGTGGCGCCGTTCAAGGTGGCGCTGATCAACCTGCGCGCCGATGATGCGGCCTGCGCGGCGGCGTGCGAGAAACTCTATGCCGATTTCGCCGCCGCCGGTGTGGATGTGCTCTATGACGACCGCGATGAGCGCGGCGGCGCCAAGTTTGCCACCGCCGATCTGATTGGCCTGCCCTGGCAGGTGATCGTGGGCCCCAAGGGCCTGGCGGCCGGTGTGGTGGAACTGAAGCGCCGGGCGACGGGGGAGCGCATCGAAGTGCCCATCGAGACCGTGGTGAGCCGCATGTGATTACCGCTTACGAACGCATGGTCGCCCGGCGCTACCTGCTGCCGGGGCGCAGCCGGACGGGGGGCGAGGGGTTCATCTTCCTCGTTGCCGGCATCAGCCTGGTGGCGGTGGCGCTCGGGGTGGCCGCGCTGATCGCGGTGATGAGCGTGATGAACGGCTTTCGCGCCGAGCTGTTCGATCGCATCCTGGGCCTGAACGGCCATGCCGTGGTGCAGGGCTATGGCGGCAGGCTGGAGAACTGGCCGAAGGTGATGGCCGACGCCAAGGCGCTGCCCGGTGTGACGAGCGCGCTGCCGCTGATCGAACAGCCGCTGATGGGCAGCTATGGCGGGCGCGTCGAAGGAGTCATCGTGCGCGGCATGCGGCTGGCCGATATCAAGGCCAACCCCAAGCTGGCCGACAATGTGCGCGGCGGCAGCCTTTCGGCGCTCACCCCCGGCGCCGGGACCGTGGCGATCGGCGCGCGGCTGGCCGAGCAGCTGGGCCTCAGGGTGGGGGACAAGATCAGCCTCATCAACCCGGCCGGGCAATCGACGCCGTTCGGCACGGTGCCGCGCATCGTGGCCTACAGCGTGGTCGCGGTGTTCGAGGTCGGCCTGTATGATTACGACAAGGCCTTCGTGGTGATGCCGCTGGAAGACGCGCAGACGCTGCTGCGGCTGGGCGATGCGGTGGGCATGATCGAAGTGGTGACGAACGACCCTGACCGCGCCGCCTTCATGCTGGAGCCGCTGCGCCAGAAGCTCGCCGGCATCGCCGTCGTCAACGACTGGCAGGGCAGCAACCAGGCGATCTTCTCGGCGCTGGTGGTCGAACAGACGGTGATGTTCTGGGTGCTTTCGATCATCATCGTGGTGGCGGTGTTCAATATCCTGTCTTCCCTCATCATGCTGGTGCGCGCGAAAACGCGGGACATCGCCATATTGCGCACCATGGGCGCCAGCCGGGCGGCGGTGATGCGGGTGTTCATGAGCATCGGGACGATCATCGGCGCAGCCGGCGTCGCCGCCGGGCTGGTGCTGGGCTTCACGCTGCTTCATTTCCGCCAGGGCATCGTCGATGGCGTCTCCCGCCTCACCGGCACCGACATCTGGGACCCTTCGGTGCGCTACCTGACGCTGCTGCCGGCAAAGACCGATCCGATGGAGGTCGTCTCCATCGTCGTGCTGGCGCTCGGCCTGTCCTTTCTCGCCACCCTCTATCCGGCCTGGAAGGCGGCCTCCACCGATCCGGTCACGGTGCTGCGCTATGAATGAGCCGGTGCTGGATGTCCGCAGCCTCGCGCGCAACTTCGAGCAGGGGGGCGCCCGCATCGAGGTGCTGACCGGCGTCGATCTTGCCATCCAGCCCGGCGAGATCGTGGCGCTGCTGGGGCCATCGGGGTCGGGCAAGTCCACGCTGCTGCAGGCGGTCGGCCTGCTGGAGGGCGGTTTCACCGGCTCGATCCGCATCATGGGAGAGGAGGTCGGTTCGCTTGACGACGCCGGCCGCACGCGCGTGCGGCGGCAGCGGCTGGGCTTTGTCTACCAGTTTCACCACCTGCTCCCCGATTTTTCGGCGCGGGAGAATGTGATGCTGGCGCAGATGGTGGCGGGCGTGGACGACCGCGCCGCTGCGGCCCGGGCCGACCAGCTGCTCGGCGCGCTGGGCCTGGGCGCGCGGCTCACCCACAAGCCGGCGCAGCTTTCGGGCGGGGAACAGCAGCGCGTCGCCGTTGCCCGCGCGCTGGCCAATCGGCCGGCGCTGGTGCTGGCCGACGAGCCAACGGGCAACCTGGATGAAGGCACCGCTGCTCTGGTGCTGGCTGCCTTCCTCGACCTGGTGCGCGGGGAAGGCGCCGCCGCGCTGGTGGCCACCCACAATGTCGACCTTGCGCGCCGGATGGACCGGGTGGTCAGCCTCCAGCACGGGCGCCTGCAGCCCGCCTGAATTGACGGGTCTGAATTGGCCGCGTTGAATTAACTGGGGACAAGATCGGCGCAGCGGTTGGAATCCAGCCCGGCTTGTCGCCATAGTTGCGCCCATGGCCCACGCCGGATTCGTTCCCCTGCGCTGTTTCAGCGCCTATTCGATGCTGGAAGGCGCCTGCCAGCCTGAAGCGCTGGTGAAGGCGGCGCGTGCCGCCGGCTTTCCGGCGCTGGGCCTCGCCGACCGGGCCAACATGTTTGCCGCCATGGACTTCTCGGCCGCGGCCAAGGGGGCCGGTGTGCAGCCGCTGATCGGCGCCACGCTGCCCATCGCCCGGCCCGGCGCCGCCCCGGTGCAGGGCCGCCCGCTCGTCGACTGGCTGGTGCTCTATGCCCAGGACGAGGCCGGCTATGCCAATCTCATCCAGCTGGTGTCGGACGCGCACCTGGAGGCGGAGGTGGCGGGCGATCCGCTGCTGCGCCTGGAACAGCTCGAAGGCCGCAGCGATGGCCTGATCTGCCTGACCGGCGGCAGCGAGGGCGCGCTGGCGCGGCTGGCCGCCGACGGGCAGTCCATCGATCCCATGGCCGACCGGCTGGAGGCGCTGTTTCCCGGCCGGCTCTATGTCGAGATTTCGCGCAGCGACGAGGCGGTCGAACGGCAAAGCGAGGCGGCGCTGCTGCGACTGGCGGAAGCGCGCGGGCTGCCGATCGTCGGCACGGCGCCCGTCAAGTATATTGGCCCCGAAATGCACGCTGCACACGACGTGCTGCTGTGCATTGCCGATTCCAGCTATGTGGAAGCCGAGGACCGGCGCCGTTCCAACCCGGAGCACTGGCTGAAGCCGGCGGCCCACTGGCACGCGCTGTTCGCCGATCTGCCCGAAGCCATCGCCAACACGCTGGTGATTGCCCAGCGCTGCGCCGTGCTGGCACCGGCGCGCAAGCCGATCCTGCCGCGCCTGTCCGAAGGCGGCGAGGACGCGATGTTGACCGCCGAAGCCACCGCTGGCCTCGAGGCACGGCTGGACGTGCTGGCGCTGTCCGAGGAAGGCCGTGCGCCGTATCGCGACCGCCTGGCCTTCGAACTGTCGGTGATCGGCGGCATGGGCTTTGCCGGCTATTTCCTGATCGTGGCCGATTTCATCAAGTGGGCCAAGGCGCACGCCATTCCGGTGGGCCCCGGGCGCGGCTCCGGCGCCGGCTCCGTGGTGGCCTGGGCGCTGACCATCACCGATCTCGATCCGCTGGAACATGGCCTGCTGTTCGAACGCTTCCTCAACCCCGACCGCGTGTCGATGCCCGACTTCGACATCGACTTCTGCGAAACCCGGCGCGGCGAGGTGATCGACTATGTCCAGAAACGCTATGGCAGTGGGCAGGTGGCGCAGATCATCACCTTCGGGAAGATGAAGGCGCGCGCCGTGCTGAAGGATGTGGGGCGCGTGCTGCAGATGCCCTATGGCCAGACCGATCGGCTCGCCAAGCTGGTGCCCAACCATCCGACCGACCCGTGGACGCTGGCGCGCGCGCTCGGCATCGGCGTCGACAAGGACAAGAACCCCTGGCCCGGCGAACCCGCCTTCATCGCGGAGGTGGAGCGCGATCCCAAGGTGCGCCGCCTCGTCGACATCGCGCTGCAGCTGGAAGGCCTGCCGCGCCACAGCTCCACCCATGCCGCCGGCGTGGTGATCGGGGACCGGCCACTGTCGCAGTTGGTGCCGCTCTATCGCGATCCGCGCTCCGACATGCCGGTCACGCAGTTCGAGATGAAGGCCGCTGAAAAGGCCGGTCTGGTGAAATTCGACTTCCTGGGCCTGAAAACACTCTCGGTGCTCGACACCGCCGCCCAGATGCTGCGCGCCCGCGGCCTGCAGGTCGACTGGTCCAAGCTGCCGACCGATGACCCGGCCGTTTATCGCCTGCTTGCCAGCGGCGACACGGTGGGGGTGTTCCAGTTCGAATCCGAAGGCATGCGCCGTGCGCTCAGCCTGGTGCGGCCCGACTGTTTTGCCGACATCGTGGCGCTGGGCGCGCTCTATCGCCCCGGCCCGATGGACAATATTCCCAGCTTCGCCGCCCGCAAGTCGGGCCGCGAAAAGGTGGAGCTGCTGCACCCGGCGATGGAGCCGATCCTGCGCGAGACCTACGGCATCATCGTCTACCAGGAACAGGTGATGAGCCTGGCGCGCGAACTGGCCGGCTACAGCCTGGGTGAAGCCGATCTGCTGCGGCGCGCCATGGGCAAGAAGATCCATGCCGAGATGGTGGCGCAGAAGGCCCGTTTCACCGAGGGCGCGGCGACGGGCGGCATCGATGCCGCCACGGCCGATGCCATCTTCGAGTTGATCCTGAAGTTCGCCAACTATGGCTTCAACAAGAGCCACGCGGCGGCCTATGCGCTGGTGTCCTATCACACGGCCTGGCTGAAGACCCATCACCCACCCGAATTCTATGCCGCCTCGATGGTCTATGATCTCGACAACAGCGACCGGCTGGCTGCCTTTGTCGATGATGCGCGGCGCGGCGGGATCGAGGTGCGCCCCCCCTGCATCAACCGCTCGGCGGCCAGCTTCACGGTGGAGGAGGAGGCGGTGCGCTATGCGCTGGCCGGCCTGAAGGGCGTTGGCCTCAAGGCCATGGAAGGGCTGGTGGCGCAGCGCGACGCGCAAGGCCCCTTCCGTGATGTCGCCGATTTCGCCCGCCGGCTTGACCCGAAGGCGATGAACAAGCGCCAGCTCGAAAGCCTGATCGCTGCCGGCGCGCTCGACAGCCTGGTGGAGGGGGGCGCCGACCGGCGGGCTGGCCTGTTCGCGCTGGCCGAAGCGATCATGGCCAATGCCCAGAGCGCGGCGGCGGAACGGGAATCGGCGCAGGTGGCGCTGTTCGGCGAAGCGACCGGTGTTGCCGATGCCGGCGCGCTGGCGCTGATGGTGCCGGCCCTGAGAGCCGGCCAGACGTGGAACACTGCCGCCCAGATGGCCCGCGAGAAGGACGCCTTCGGCTTCTATTTCGCCGGCCACCCGGTCGATGCCTTTGGCGCGGCGCTGGCCGCCAACCGGGTGCAGACCCATGCCGAGGTGCTGACGCTTGACCCACCCGCCGGCGGCCGCCTCAGCGTGATGATGGCGGGCCTGCTGGAGGAGAAGCGCTGGCTGACCGGGAAAACCGGCCGGCGCTACATGATGCTGAACTTCTCCGACCGGTCGGGCCAATATTCGGCCACCTGCTTTGCCGAGGAGGCGCAGGCCCTGTTCGATGGCCTGCCCAATCCGCCGCCGCCGTTGCTGCTGGGCATGGAGGTGCAGTGGAAGGACGGGGAGGACGTGCCGCGCCTGGGTGTGCGCACCGTGCAGCTGCTCGCCGATGCCGCGCGCCGCACGCGCGGCCGGCTGGTGGTGCGGCTTGGCCATCCGCAGGAGGTGACAGCCCTGCAGGCGGTGCTGGCCGCCTTCCCGGCCCGCGGGCGCGGCGAACTGGTGGCCGAAGTGGCGACGGGCGTTGGCCTCGCCCGGCTGGTGCTGGGCCGCGGCTTCCTGATCGATGCGGATTTCGAATCCGCCATCGCCCGGGCGCTGGGGCCGGACCGGGTGGAGCAGGAACGGCTCGACCCGCCCATGCTGGCGTTGGTGGGCTGAGACACAGGCTGTTCAGCCGGCCGGGTTGAAGATGTTCCAGCCCATCGCCTGCGACAGGCGTTCCAGTGCCGCCGTGGCCAGCAGGGAGTTGCCCTGCGGCGACAGGCCGGGCGACCAGGCGGCGATGCTGGCCTTGCCTGGCGCGGTGGCGAGGATGCCGCCGCCAACCCCCGACTTGGCCGGCAGGCCGACCCGGAAGGCGAATTCGCCCGACCCGTCATAATGTCCGCAGGTGAGCATCAGCGCATTTATGCGCCGCGCCCGTTCCGCCGACACGATGGCGCGCCCGCTGGCAGGGTCGACGCCGCCATGGGCCAGAAAGCGCCCGGCACGCGCCAGCTGGCGGCAGCTCATGGCGATGGCGCACTGCTGGAAATAGGCAAGGAGGGTCTGCTCCACCGGCCCCGAGATGACGCCGTGCGCCTTCATGAAATGCGCCAGCGCGGCATTGCGGTGGCCGGTGGCGGCCTCCGAGAAGGCCACCGCCGTGTCGATGGCGATACTGTCGTCGTCAGCCAGTTGCCTGAGCAGGCGCACGATGCGGCCAGCGCCCGCTTCGTCCTGCGCCGCGATCAGGTCCGTCACCGCGATGGCGCCGGGGTTGATGAAGGGATTGCGCGGCCGGCCGGCTTCGGCCTCGAGCTGGACGATCGAGTTGAAGGCGCTGCCCGATGGCTCCTTGCCGACCCGCGCCCACACGGCCGCCATGTCGAGCGCCAGCGCCTCGACCAGCGCGAAGACCTTGGAGATGGACTGGATGGAGAAGGGCACATCCGCATCGCCGCCCGCCACCTCGCGGCCATCGGCGGTGATCACCACCAGGCCGAACCGGCTGGCAGGCACCTTGGCCAGTTCCGGGATATAGTCCGCCACCCGGCCGCGCGGACTGGCCGCCGCCATCTCTGCCGCAATCTCGGCCACCAGAATGTCCAGATCTGCCATGCCGCCATGATGGCGCGACGCGTGCATCCGGGCAAATGCGGAGAGGAAATCCGCATTTCGGGGTGGTCACGCCGGTTTGCGTAGTGTATCTCCGTGAATGAGGGGTATCGCTGCAAGCCCGGAAGGGGAGGACGACATGGCCACGCAATTGAAGGACACCAGACAGACCCAGTCGCTGCCGCAGGGCAGCGTGAGCTGGCCGCTGCCGCCGCGGGTGCGGCCCGATCTGCCCAATCACGACGGCAAGTACGACCGGGCGACGCTGGAAGCCTATCTGGCCAGCGCACCGCTGGAAGAGGTGGATATCGCCGATCCGCTGTGGTGGGAGACGGACACCAACCATGTCTATTTCCGCCGGCTGCGCGCCGAGGCGCCGGTGTTCTTCACGCACGTCAACAGCAACCGCCACCGCGGGTTCTGGAACGTGACGCGCTGGGCCGACGTGATGGCGGTGGACACGAACCACCAGGTGTTCAGTTCCGAAGCCACGCTGGGCGGCATCACGTTGTTCGACATGGATCCCGATTTCATCATGCCGATGTTCATCGCGATGGATCCGCCCAAGCACGACGTGCAGAGGAAGGCCGTCAACCCGATCGTGTCGGGCCAGAATCTTGCGTCCTACGAAGCGCTGATCCGTGAGCGCACCCAGGAAGTGCTGGACGGGCTGCCGCGCGGCGAAGCCTTTGACTGGGTGGACCGCGTGTCGATCGAGCTGACCAGCCGCATGCTGGCGACGCTGTTCGGCTGGCCGCAGGAACGCCGCCGCATGCTGACCTATTGGTCGGACGTGTCGACCGCCGATCCCGAACTGCCGGGCAATCCTTCGAAGGAAGAGCGCCAGGCCATCCTGCTGGGCATGCTGCAGGAATTCACCCTGCTGTGGAACGAGCGGGTGAATGCCGAGCCGACGAACGATCTCGTCTCCATGCTGGCCCACAACCCGGCGACGCGGAACATGCCGCCGATGGAGTTCATGGGGAACCTCGTGCTGCTGATCGTGGGGGGCAATGACACCACGCGGAACTCGATCTCGGGCGGGCTGTACTTCCTCAACAGGAACCCGGCCGAATATGCCAAGCTCAAGGCCAACCATGGCCTCGTCGAGAACATGGTCAGCGAGATCATCCGCTACCAGACGCCGCTGGCCCACATGCGCCGCACCGCCCTGCAGGACACGGTGCTGGGCGGCCAGCTGATCCACAAGGGTGACAAGGTGGTGATGTGGTATGCGTCGGCCAATCGGGACGACAGCGTGCTTGACCGGCCGGACGAATTCATCATCGATCGCCCGCGCGCCCGCCAGCACATGTCGTTCGGCTTTGGCATCCATCGCTGCGTGGGCAACCGCCTGGCCGAACTGCAGCTGAAGATCCTGTGGGAGGAAATCCTCAAGCGCTTCGACCATATCGAGGTGCTGGAAGAACCGGAGCGGGTGCCGAGCGCCTTCGTGCGCGGCTACAAGAAGATGATGGTCCGAATTCCGGCCTGATTTCACAGAGGGTTACATGATCAAGATCATTTACGTCGAGCACAATGGTGCCCGTCACGCAGTCGATGTGCCGGAAGGCGAAAACCTGATGGAAGGTGCGGTGCAGAACAATGTGCCGGGCATTGATGGCGATTGCGGCGGCAATGCCGCCTGCGCCACCTGCCATTGCTATATCCCGGAACAATGGGAAGCGCTGACCGGCGAGCGCACCGAGCAGGAGGATGCCATGCTGGAACTGGCGGACACGATGAAGCCGAACAGCCGGCTGGCCTGCCAGATCAAGGCGTCTCCGGCCTTGGAGGGGCTTGAGGTGCATATGCCGGCGACGCAGCACTGAGCAGCGCGGCGCGAAAACAGCGGTGCTGTTTTCCGACTCGCGCAAGCACGGACGGCGAGCGAGAAGGGCGGGGCATTCCCCGCCCTTTTTGACTCGTCCGACGGCGTGGCTCCGCCACGCTCTGCCGTTCTTTCTTCCTTCTTGACGCCCAGCGGACTCGGCGGCGGTGCCGCCGGTCGCAGCCGTCTTGCCCCCGCCGCAAACCCCCGCCACACTCACCCCATCTCAACCGGGGAACCCACCACCATGCCGCTTTCGCTTCATGCCGCCTTCGTGCCCTCCTGCCGCCAGGTCATCGGCGGTTGTCTCAATGTGTTGGCCAAGGCAGAGGCCGGCGGCATCGGCGATCTGGCCGAACAGCGGCTGGCGCCGGACATGCTGCCCCTGGCCTTCCAGGTGCAGAGCGTGGCGGCCCACAGCGTCGGCGCCATTGCCGCGGTGCGCGCCGGGCAGTTCAGCCCCGGTGGCGGCCTGCCGATGCCGGAGGCGGACTATGCCAGCTTCAGGACGATGCTGACGGACGCTGACGCCGCCCTGGCCAGCGTGACCGAGGCCGAGATGGAAGGCTTCATCGGCGGCACCACGCTGTTCGTGTTCCGTGACCGGCGGATGCCCTTCACATCGGAGAATTTCCTCCTGAGCTTCAGCCAGCCCAATTTCTATTTCCACGCCTCGATGCTCTACGCCATCTTCCGCAACAAGGGGCTGGGACTGGGCAAGATGGATTACATGGGCCGGCCCAGGATGGCGGTGTGAGTTTGGGCGATGTGACCGCGGCCGTGGCAGCGGATTGCCGGCCGTGCACCTTGTCGCCATAAGCGGCCGCGAAGGAGATTGAGCCCATGACCAGCATCCGCGCCCTTGTTCTTGTTGCCCTGATCGCCCCGCCCGTCCTGGCCCCGCCCGTCCTGGCCGCACCAGTGAAGCAGGGGCCGCCCAACGTGCCGGAAAAGCAGCCGGCCTTCGCCGGCCAGACCCGCGCGGAAGGCGTGACGGCGCAGACCCGGCTTGCGGTCACGCAAATCGCCAGCGGGCTCAACAAGCCGTGGGGCGTCGCACTGCTGGGTGATGGCCGCTTCCTGGTGAGCGAGAAGGCCGCCGGGCGGCTGACCATCGTTGCCGCCGATGGCACGAAAACGCCGGTGACCGGCACGCCCGCCACCGATACGCGCAACCAGGGCGGCATGCTGGGCGTCGCCAACCCGGGCGATGGCTGGATCTACTGGAGCTATGCCGAACCGCGTGCCAATGAAACCCCGGCCGGCAACGGCACGGCGGTGGCCCGCGGGCACCTGGTGGGCAGCGAAATGCGCGACGTGGCGGTCATCTTCCGGATGAAGCCGACACTGGACGCCACCCAGCATTATGGCGGCCGGCTGGTGTTCCCGAAGGATGGCACGATGATCGTCACGCTGGGCGAACGCTCCATCCTGCCCGGACGGATGCAGGCGCAGAAGCTGGACAGCCATCTCGGCAAGATCGTGCGCATCCATCGCGACGGCTCGGTGCCCAAGGACAATCCCTTCGTGAAGACGGCCGGCGCCAAGCCGGAAATCTGGTCGTACGGCAACCGCAATGTGCAGGCTGCTGCCCTCGATGAGAAGGGCCGGCTGTGGGAGGTGGAGCATGGCCCGGCCGGCGGTGACGAGCTGAACCTCATCCGCCCCGGCAAGAATTATGGCTGGCCCACCATCGGCTATGGCGAGGAATACTCGGGCAAGCCGATCAACGAGAACCGCACGGGCGCGCCGGGCATGGAACAGCCGGTCTATTACTGGGACCCGGTGATCGGCCCGTCGGGCATGGTGTTCCATTCCGGCAAGGGCGCGCCGGAGTTCAAGGGCAATGTTTTCATCGGCGGCCTGCGCGTGCAGTCGCTGGTGCGCCTGGTGCTGAAGGGCGACCGCGTGGTGGGCGAAGAGCGGCTGCTGACGGAGCGCAAGGAGCGCATCCGCGACGTGATCGAAGGCCCGGCAGGCGAGCTTTACCTGCTCACCGACGATGCGGACGGCAAGCTGCTGAAGGTCATGGCGGCGCGCTGACTTTGGCGCCGATCGCGCGGCATTTGGCGGCTGCCGCCCTGCCGGCCGCTCGCCGTGTCAGCTATGCTCGTCCTCTCACAAAAAGGGGGCGATGATGGGCAGCACGGGCGCGGGTGTCCTTGGGTTGATTGCAGGTGTCATCATCGGCGGTATCGGCGCCACCATGCTGGCCGGCGGCGCGATGATGGGGGCAGGGGCCGGCGCCGGCATCATGACCGGCACCTGCTCCACTGTCATGGCCGGCAAGGAACTGGGCCTGCTGGATGACGCCCAGATCGATGCCGTGCTGGCCCGCATGGCGCAGGACCTGGGCGCCGATGCTGCCGAGCTGAAGGTGAAGCCCGGCCAGGCGGCATCCGACTGTTCGGCGTTCATGGCCAAGTATGTGAAGAAATAGGCCGCGCGGCGTCCGGCCCGGCCACTGGCTTGACGGGCCGGGCCCGGTTCGCTAAGCGCGCCACTTCCAAACCCCATGCAGGGACCATATCCGGTGCGCAGGCGATGCCCGTGCTCCCCCTGCAGCGGCTCAACCGGAGGAAGAAGACTATGGCGACTCCTGTCGTTTCCATGGCGCAGCTGCTCGAAGCCGGCGCGCATTTTGGCCACCAGACCCACCGCTGGAACCCGAAGATGAAGCCCTACATCTTCGGTGATCGCAACGGCGTGCACATCATCGACCTGTCGCAGACCGTGCCGCTGTTTGCCCGCGCGCTGGATTTCGTGCGCGTCACCGTGCAGCACGGCGGCAAGGTGCTGTTCGTCGGCACCAAGCGCCAGGCGCAGGACCCGATCGCCGAAGCCGCTCGCCGCTGCGGCATGCACTATGTCAACCATCGCTGGCTGGGCGGCATGCTCACCAACTGGAAGACCATCTCGGGCTCGATCCGCAAGTACAAGCAGCTTGAAGAGACGCTGTCGGGCGACACCACCGGCTTCACCAAGAAGGAAGTGCTGAAGCTGACCCGCGAGCGCGACAAGTTCGAAGCCTCGCTGGGCGGCATCCGCGACATGGGCGGGCTCCCCGATGTGATCTTCATCATCGACGTCAACAAGGAAGAGCTGGCCGTCAAGGAAGCCAATGTGCTGGGCATCCCGGTTGTGGCGATCCTCGATTCCAATACCGATCCGACGGGTATCGCCTTCCCGGTGCCGGGCAATGATGACGCCAGCCGCGCCATCCAGCTGTATGTGAACGCCATCGCCGATGCGGTGCTGGACGCGAAGCAGGGCCGCGCTGCCGACATGGGCGTTGATCTGGGCGCCATGGACGAAGCCCCGGTGGAATATCTGGCTGAAGACGCCGCCCCGGTTGCCGAAGAGGCCCAGCCGGAAGCCTGAGGCTTTCGTTCCCCGACAGCGGGAGGCTGGGTGCCTGATGGTGCCCGGCCTCTTGTCACACTGATTTCACATCGGCGGTGCAATGGCCCGCCGCGAACACTGAAGGAGCATCCCATGGCTGAAGTGACCGCCAGCATGGTGAAGGACCTGCGCGACAAGACCGGCGCGGGCATGATGGACTGCAAGAAGGCGCTGGCCGAGACGGGCGGCGACATGGAAGCCGCCGTTGACTGGCTGCGCGCCAAGGGCCTGGCCGCGGCCGCCAAGAAGGCCGGCCGCACCGCTGCCGAAGGGCTGGTGGGTGTCGCGGTTGCCGGCACCAAGGGCGCCGCTGTCGAAGTCAACAGCGAGACCGACTTCGTTGCCAAGAACGACATCTTCCAGGCCTTCGTGACCACGGTGACCGGCCTCGCGCTGTCGACCGGCGCCGATGCCGAGGCGCTGGCCGCGCTGCCCTTCCCGGGCGGCGACGGCAGCGTGGCTGACAGGCTGACCGCCAACATCGCCACCATCGGTGAGCATCAGAGCCTGCGCCGCACCGCGACGCTGAGCGTCGATCAGGGCGTCGTTGCGGCCTATGTGCACAACGCCATCGCGCCGGGCATCGGCCGCATCGGCGTGCTGGTCGGCCTGGAATCGGCCGCGCCGGCCGACGTGCTGGAACCGCTGGCCAAGCAGCTGGCCATGCATGTCGCCGCTGCCAGCCCGCTGGCGCTGGACGAGACCGGGCTTGATCCGGCGCTGGTCGAGCGCGAGCGTGCCATCGCCCGCGAAAAGGCCGCCACCAGCGGCAAGCCGGCCGAGATCATCGAGAAGATGATCGAAGGCGGCGTGCGCAAGTTCGCCCAGGAGAACACGCTGGTGAACCAGCTGTTCGTGATGGACGGCAAGACCAAGGTCGCCGACGTGGTGGCCGCTGCCGCCAAGGCTGCCGGCACCGCCATCACGCTGAAGGGCTTCGTGCGCATGCAGCTGGGCGAAGGCATCGAGAAGCAGCAGAGCGACTTTGCGGCCGAAGTGGCGGCAGCCGCCGGCCTCTGATTGCCGCGTGCATGACAGGGCGGGCCGGGGCAGGGGAAACCCTGGCCCGCCCGCCCTCTTGCTGACCGCTTTTCCCGTCCGCGCTTTTTCCTGTCCTCGGCGCTTGGCATGACGGGCAAGCGCCGCTAGTGACCCATTGTCCCGATACAGTGTGAACCACGGTCCATGGCTGCCTACAAACGCATATTGCTGAAACTGTCCGGCGAAGTGCTGATGGGGCAGGGCGCCTATGGCATCGATCCCGACCAGGTTGCCCGCATCGCCGGCGAGGTGAAGCAGGTGCACGACACCGGTGTCGAGCTGTGCCTGGTGGTGGGCGGCGGCAACATCTTCCGCGGGCTGGCGGCAGCCGCCAAGGGCTTCGACCGTGGCAGCGCCGATTACATGGGCATGCTGGCCACGGTGATGAATGCGCTCGCCATGCAGAACGCGCTGGAGAATATCGGCGTCAACACGCGCGTGCAGTCGGCAATCCCGATGCCGAGCGTGTGCGAGCCCTATATCCGCCGCCGGGCCGAGCGCCACCTGGAAAAGGGCCGCGTCGTGCTGTTCGCCGCCGGCACCGGCAACCCCTTCTTCACAACCGACACCGGCGCTGCCCTGCGCGCTGCCGAGATGAACTGCGATGCGCTGTTCAAGGGCACCAGCGTCGATGGTGTCTATGATGCCGATCCCAAGCAGGTGCCGGGCGCGCGTCGGTTTGAAAAGGTCAGCTTTTCCAAGGTTCTGGCGGACAATCTGAAGGTGATGGATGCCAGCGCGGTGTCCATGTGCCGCGACAACGAGATCCCGATCATCGTGTTCAACATCCGCGAGCCCGGCATGCTGTTGTCGGTGCTGAAGGGTGAGGGCACGTCGACCATCGTGACGACGGAAGGAAACGCCCATGGCTGAATTCGACGCCGGCCCGTTCAAGGCCGATCTCGAGCGCCGCACCGCCGGCGCCATCGAGGCATTGAAGCATGACCTGACGGGCCTCAGGACGGGCCGCGCCAATGTCAGCCTGCTCGATCCGGTGCAGGTCGAGGTCTATGGCTCCATGATGCCCCTGAACCAGGTGGCAACGGTGGCGGCACCGGAGCCGCGCATGCTGAGCGTGCAGGTGTGGGACAAGTCGAACGTGACGCCGGTGGAAAAGGCCATCCGTTCGGCGGGCCTCGGCCTCAACCCCATCACCGATGGCCAGACGCTGCGCCTGCCGATCCCCGACATGACCGAGGACCGCCGCAAGGAGATGGTCAAATTGGCCGGTTCCTACGCCGAAAAGGCCAAGATTGCCGCCCGCAACGTGCGCCGCGACGGCATGGAGGCCCTGAAGGCGGCCGAGAAGAAGGGCAAGATCAGCCAGGACGAACAGAAGCGCCTGGAAGCGGATGTGCAGAAGATCACCGACAAGGCCGTGACCGACATCGATGCGGCCGTGGTGGCCAAGGAGAAGGAAATTCTCGGCCGGTGACGGCGCCGGCCAGCCTTCCTGCGGCAGCGCTGGCTGATGGCAGCCAGGGTGCGTGCCGGCACCTGGCCATCATCATGGATGGCAATGGCCGCTGGGCCAAGGCACGCCGGTTGCCGCGCATCGCCGGCCACCGCGAAGGGGTGGAAGCGGTGCGCCGCGTGGTGGAAGCCGCGCCGGGTCTGGGCCTCGACATCCTGACGCTCTATGCCTTTTCCAGCGAGAACTGGAAGCGCCCGGCCGAGGAGGTCACCGACCTCATGGGCCTCTTGAAGCATTATGTGCAGAGCGAGATTGACGCCCTGCACCGGAACAATGTGCGGCTGGATTTCATTGGCGACTGGCGGGCGCTCAAGCCTGATCTGGTGGCACTGCTTGACCGGGCGCGGGCGCGCACGGCGGCCAATGATGGTCTGAAGCTGGTGATGGCGCTGAACTATGGCGGGCAGGGCGAACTGGTGCGGGCGGCCCGTGCGCTGGCCCGCGACGCCGCTGCCGGCCGGCTTGATCCGGATGCGATCGGCATCGACACGCTGGACGCCCGGCTTGACACGGCCACGGCCTGTGGCGGCCTGCCGCCGCCTGATGCGGTGCTGCGCACGTCGGGCGAGCTTCGGCTGTCCAACTTCCTGCTCTGGCAGTCGGCCTATGCCGAATATCTCGTCACCGACACGTTGTGGCCGGATTTCGACGGTGCGGCGCTGGCGGCGGCGCTGGCGGAATTTGCCCAGCGCGAGCGGCGTTTCGGGGGCCGTTGATGGGCGAGCTGGGCACGCGGGTCGGCACCGGCATCGTGCTGGTGGGCGCGGCTGTGACGGCGCTGTGGCTGGGCGGGCTGGCCTTTGCCGCGCTGGCCAGTGCGGCCGTGCTGGTGATGTTCACCGAATGGGCGGCAATGCACCGGCTGCCGCTGCTGCTGCGCCGGCTGGGTCTGGCGGCGCTGGGCGTGGTGGCCTGGGTGGCGGCGGTGATGGCGGCGCCGGCCGATGCGCTGATGCTGCTGGGCGGTGCGGCCGGTCTGCTCGGTCTGTTCGCCGGGCGACTGCACAAGGGGGCCGGGCGGCCGATGGCGCTTGGCCTGCTCTATTGCGGGCTGCCGCTGGTGGCGCTGATCTGGCTGCGCGCGGCGCCGTGGGGCTTCCATGCCACGCTGTTCGTCATGGCCGTGGTGTGGGGTGCCGATATCGCTGCCTATTTCACCGGTCGCAGCCTTGGCGGCCCCAGGCTGGCGCCGGCGATCAGCCCCAACAAGACCTGGAGCGGCGCCATTGGCGGCCTGGCTGGCGCGCTGGTGGCAGCCGGCCTGCTGGCGCTGGTCTGGCCTGGCCATGCCAATGTGGCGGGTCTTGGCCGGCTGGCGATGCTGGCCCTGCCGCTGGCCGTGCTGTCGATCCTGGGCGATCTGTTCGAAAGCCATCTGAAGCGCCGCGCCGGGGTGAAGGACAGCGGCAGCATCCTGCCCGGCCATGGCGGCGTCATGGACCGGCTGGACGGGTTGGTGCCGGCCGCCGTGGCCGGGGCAGGGGCCTTTGCCGCAACGGGGTGGGCGGGATGACTCGCAGTCTGACAATCCTGGGTGCCACCGGTTCGGTGGGCAGCCAGGCGCTGGACCTGGTGGCGCGCAATCCCGGCCGCTGGCGCGTGGAGGCCCTGACAGCCAACGGCGACGTGGCTGGCCTTGCCGCCGCCGCGCTGGCCTGCGGTGCCCGCTTTGCCGCAGTCGCCGATGCCGCGAAGGGCGCGGCGCTGAAGGACGCGCTGGCCGGCAGCGGCATTGCAACGGGCGCCGGCCCGGACGCCATCGTGGAGGCCGGGGCCCGCGACGCCGAGATCGTGGTGACCGCCATCGTCGGCGCCGCCGGTTTGCAGCCGACCCTGGCGGCCGTCCGGCGCGGCGCACAGCTGGGCATTGCCAACAAGGAAACGCTGGTGTGCGCCGGCCCGGTGGTGACGGCGGCGGCCAGGGCGCACGGGGCCACGCTGCTGCCGGTGGACAGCGAGCACAACGCCATCTTCCAGGTGTTCCCACATGATGACCCGGCCCAGGTGGAACGGGTGATCCTGACGGCCAGCGGTGGGCCGTTCCGCACCCGCAGCCGCGAGGACATGCGCGGGGTCAGCGTCGCCGATGCCTGCAAGCACCCGACCTGGTCGATGGGCGCCAAGATCAGCATCGACAGCGCCACGCTGATGAACAAGGGCCTTGAGCTGATCGAGGCGGCGCAATTGTTCCCCGTGTCCGTCGAGAAGCTCGACGTGATCGTCCACCCGCAATCGGTCATCCATTCGATGGTCGAATATGTCGATGGCAGCGTGCTGGCCCAGCTTGGCAGCCCCGACATGCGTATCCCCATCGCCTATGCCATGGGCTGGCCGGAACGGATCGCCACGCCGGCGGCAAGGCTCGATCTTGCGCAAGTGGCGAGCCTGACCTTCGAAGCGCCTGACCTCAAACGCTTTCCCTGCCTGGCGCTGGCCTGGGATGCGATGCGCGCCGGCGGCAGTGCGCCGTGCATCCTCAATGCCGCCAACGAAGTGGCGGTGGCCGCGTTCATCGCCGGGCAAGCCGGATTCCTCGATATCGACGCCATTGTGGCGGAGACATTGGCGATGGTGCCCCATGGCCCGATGAGCAGCCTGGAGGACGTGCTGGCGGTGGACGCCGAGGCGCGGTCGGTGGCGGCTGCGCTGGTGGGCAGCCGGGCGGGATGAGCGGCCTGCCGCCACTGCCGGAGCCCGGCCTGCTGTTCACGCTGGCCAGCTTTGTTGCCATCATCGCGGTGCTGGTCATCGTGCACGAGGGCGGCCATTACCTCGCTGGCCGGCTGTTCGGCGCCCGCATCGAGGCGTTCGGCGTCGGCTTTGGCCCGGAACTGATCGGCCGCACCGATCGCCGCGGCGTGCGCTGGCGGGTGAATGCCGTGCCGCTGGGCGGCTATGTCAAGTTCGTCGGCGACATGAACGAGGCCAGTCAGCTTGATCCGGCCATCCTGGCGCTGCCCGAACAGGAACGGCGCGGCCTGTTTGCCTTCCTGCCGCTGTGGCAGCGCGCGATCATCGTGGCGGCTGGCCCGGCCATCAACTTCCTGTTCGCGATCCTGGTGCTCGCCCTCTACAACCTCAGTGTCGGTTACTATACCGCGCCGGCCCAGGTGGCGCAGGTGCTGCCCGGCAGTGCCGCCGCCGCCGCCGGCTTCCAGGTGGGCGACAAGGTGCTCAGGGTCGATGGCACCAGCGTCGACCGGTTCGAGGACATGGTGCACGAGGTGATGACCAGCACCGGCGCACCGCTCACCATCGACATCGATCGCGCGGGCAAGCCGGTGCAGCTGGTGGTGCGGCCGCGCTTCGTCGAGACGGTCGATCGCTTCGGCAATGTCAGCCGCGTGCCGCAACTGGGGATCGCCAGCCCGCCGGAACGGCTGCGGCCCGTGGGTCCGGCCGCCGCACTGCGCTGGGCGGCGCTGGACACCTGGGGCATCACCAGGTCGATCGGTCGCGCCATCCGGCAGGTGGTGCTGGGAGAGCGCGCATTGACCGACATGGGTGGGCCGGTGCAGACCGCCAAGATCGCCGGCGAACAGGCCAGCCTGGGCCTGGCGGCGACGGTGCGCTTCCTCGCCTTCTTCTCGATCAACATCGGTTTCATCAACCTGTTGCCCATCCCGATGCTGGACGGCGGCCATCTTCTGCTCTACGGCATCGAGGCCGTGCGGCGCCGCCCGCTGGCCGATGCGGTGCAGCAGTGGGCCTTCATGTCGGGCTTTGCCGCGCTGATGTCGCTGATGGCGGTGCTCACCTGGTATGACATGGGCAAGGTGGGCGTGTGGCAGCGCCTTTCAGGCTGGCTGGGATGAACTGGCTGGCAGGATTGGCGCGGCTGATGGGCAAAACGCTTGCCTGAACATGACGTTGGGGATGCTGGTGGACGCGAAGACGGCTTGCAAGGCGGGGGGACAGGCAGCGATGGTCCAGCGGATGCTGCCGGCCCTGCTTTTGACGTCGGCCCTGGCATCGCCGGTTCTGGCGCAGCCGGCCCGGCCCGAGCCGCCGCCGCCACCGCGCCCATCGGCTGAAGCGGAAGCGCGCGCCGCGGCGTCGGCTGGCCAGGCCGCGCTGCCGGCAACTGCGGCCAACGCCGGTATCGTGCGATCCGTGGTGGTGCGCGGGACAGAGCGTCTCGAACCCGAGACGGTGCGCTCCTATCTCAACCTCGCCATTGGCGACCGCTATGACCGCGATGCGCTCGATACGGCACTGAAGGCGCTCTATGCCTCCGAACTGTTCGCCGATGCCACCATCCGCGACGACAATGGCGCGCTGATCGTCGAGGTGAAGGAAAATCCGGTGATCAACCGGATCATCATCGAAGGCGCCAAGCGGGTGAAGGAAGACAAGATCCGCGAGGAGATCCGGCTGGCGCCGCGCCAGATCTTCACCCGGTCCAAGGCGCGGGCCGACCTTGCGCGCATCCTCGAACTCTATCGCCGCGGCGGCCGCTTCGCCGCCAGTGTCGAACCCAAGATCGTCCAGCTTGAACAGAACCGTGTCGACGTGGTGTTCGAGATCAGTGAAGGCGACAAGTCCAAGATCCGCCAGATCAACATCCTGGGCAACGGGAAATATTCGGAAGGCGAAATCCGCAAGCAGATGGCCTCCAAGCAGTCGCGGCCATGGCGGTTCTTCACGTCCAACGACACGTATGATCCCGATCGGCTGGCCTATGACCAGCAGAAGCTGCGCCAGTTCTACCTGACCGAGGGCTATGCCGATTTCCGTGTCGCCTCGGTGGTGGCCGAACTGACGCCCGACAAGAAGGACTTCATCGTCACCTACGTGATCGAGGAGGGCGAGCGCTACAAGTTCGGCAAGGTCGACCTCGAAAGCCAGTTGCGGGACATCAAGCCCAAGGAATTCCTGCCGCTCATCCGCATGAAGACCGGCGACTGGTATGACGCGCAGGCGATCGAGAACACGATCGAGACGCTGTCCGAAACCGCCGGCCTCCTGGGCTATGCCTTTGCCGACGTGCGCCCGCAGTTCGAGCGCGACAAGGACAAGCTGGAGATGAATGTCACCTTCCAGATCGGGGAGGTGCCGCGAGTCTATGTCGAGCGGGTGGACATCAACGGCAACACCATCACGCGCGACAATGTCATTCGCCGGGAGTTCCGTCTGGCCGAAGGCGATGCCTTCAACTCGATCAAGGTCAAGCGTTCCAAGGACCGGCTGATGAGCCTGGGCTTCTTCCAGGACAAGCTGGAGATCGAACAGAAGCCCGGCACCACGCCCGATCGCATCGTGCTGGAAACCAACGTGCAGGAACGCCCGACCGGCGAACTCCAGCTGTCGGCCGGCTTCTCCAACATCGAACGCTTCATCTTCTCGGCCAGCGTGCGCCAGCGCAACTTCCGCGGGCGCGGGCAGGAACTCCGCCTGTCGGCCAACGTCTCGAGCTTTGCCCGATCGGTCGAGGCCGGCTTCACCGAGCCCTATCTTGCCGGGCGCAACCTGGCGCTGGGCTTCGACGTGTTCCGGCGCGACTTCCGCTCCTTCCGCTTCACCGGCAACAACAACCGCGACACCACCTACACGCAGGTTTCGACCGGCTTCCAGGTGCGCACCGGCTTTTCGGTGACCGAATTCTGGGGCGCGTCCTTCCGCTATGGCCTCAGCCGCGAGGAAATCGGGCTGGACGAGGAGATCTTCTTCACCAATGGCGTCTGCGATCCGCTGAGGGCCGGGCGCTTCCTGTGCGAGCAGCTGGGCAACCGAACCATCTCCACCATCGGCTATTCGATCCAGTACAACAGCCTGAACAACAACCTGCTGCCCACCACCGGCCAGCGCTTCAGCTTCAACCAGGACGTGGCCGGGGTGCCGATCGGCATCAAGTTCATCACCACCCGCGCCAACTATGACTGGTTCACCCCGCTGTTTGCCGGTTTCGTGCTCAACCTGGGTGCGGAAGGCGGCTATGTGACGGGCTATGGCGGGCAGGACGTCATCCTGACCAACCGGTTCTTCCTGGGCCAGCCGCAGTTCCGCGGTTTCAACATCCGCGGCGTTGGCCCGCGCGTGCTGCGCCGACCGCTCGATCCAGCTACCGGCGCCATCATCCAGGATCGCCGCCAGGCCCTCGACGATTCGCTGGGTGGCCGTGCCTATTATCTGGCGCGCGCCGAAATCCGCATCCCGATCGGTTCGGCCGGCAGCGAACTGGGCCTGCGCCCGTCGATCTTTGCCGATGTCGGCGCGTTGTGGAGCCTGCGGGCGCCCTCGCTCACCTGCCAGAACGGCGTAAATGCACCGGCGCCCATCCTGCCGGGGCAGAACACGCCCTGCCTTGCCACCGATGGTGTGTCGGCCGGTTTCGTCGAGGAATTCCTCGGCAATACGCCCAAGCCGCGCGTGTCGGTGGGCATCGGTGTCAACTGGAACTCGCCGTTCGGGCCGTTCCGTTTCGACCTCGCCAAGGCTCTCGTCACCCAGCCGGGTGACGATCCGCAACTTTTCCAATTCAACGTAGGGACTGCTTTCTGATGAAGAAGATGCTGATCGCGCTGGCGCTCGCCGGTGCTGCCACCCCCGCCACCATGGCCGCCGCCCAGCAACTGCCGCCGGCGGTGATCGTGACCGTCGATCGCCAGACGATGATTGCCGATTCGGCTGCTGCCAAGGCCGCCCAGACGGAGCTGAAGCCCAAGGCCGATGCGCTGCAGGCGCGCCTTGGCCAGTTGCGCACCAGCCTCCAGGCCGAGGAAAAGACGCTGCGTGACACCGCCCCGCAGCAGAATGCCGCCCCGGCCGCCGTGCAGGCCTGGCAGACCAAGGTGCGCGATTTCGAAACGCGCCGCGGCCAGGCCGATCAGGAAATCCAGCGCCGCCAGCAGGAAATCCAGCTGGCTGAACAGTGGGTCGTCAAGCAGATCAACGATGGCGCCCAGCCGATCATCAGCGCCATCATGCGTGAACGCGGCGCCAATATCGCGGTTGATGAGCAGGTGACCATCCAGCATTCTGCCGCCGTCGACATCACCAAGGACGTGATCGCCCGGCTCGACAAGGCGCTGCCGCGCGTGTCCACCACCCCGCCGGCACCGCCGGCTGCGCCTGCAGCGGCGCCGGCCACCCCGCCGCGCGACTGATGAGCGCCGAAGCCGCCACGGCCACCACCGCCAGCACCGCAGACGTGCTGGCGGTCATGGCCCTGCTGCCGCACCGTTTCCCGATGCTGCTGGTTGACCGGGTGATCGACATCGTCCCCGGCCAATCGGCGACCGGCATCAAGGCGGTGACCATCAACGAGCCGTTCTTCGCCGGCCATTTCCCGGCCCGCCCGATCATGCCCGGTGTGCTGATCGTCGAGGCACTGGCGCAGACGGCCGGCGTGCTGGCCATCCACACCGCCCGCCAGCAGGCCGGGCCCGACGCCGCCGGCGACAAGCTGGTCTATTTCATGGCGATCGAGAACGCCAAGTTCCGCAACCCGGTCGAGCCGGGCTGCCTCTTGCACCTGAAGGTGGAGGTGGTGCAGGACCGTGGCCGCATCGCCAGGTTCAGCGGCCGAGCCGAGATCGACGGCAAGCTGGCCGCCGAAGCCAGCTTCACCGCCATGATTGCCGACCCGCCATCGGCCTGAGGCCACACCATTGCAGCGGGCAGGGCAGGCCCCCATAATATGTCCATGGCGTCGCTGATCACCCTGTCCCTGTCTCCCGTCCTGCTGTTGGCCGGCATCCTGTCGGCCAGCCAGTTTGCTGCCGATGTCGCGAAAAGCGGTCCCAGGGCCGCCGTTGGCCACTTGGTGGCAGGTGGCGACTGGGCGCGCGTGGTGGGCGCCATCCGCAATGGCGCGGCAGACTGGATTGCGCTGGCGCCGGAACTGGCACGGGGGGTCGAGGCCGCGCAGGCGCCCGAACTGACGGCCGCGCTCGCTGCCGCCCTGCCGCGGGCGCCATCCGAAGTGCTGGCCGTGGTCGATCTGAGGCGGTCCCCGGTGCTGGGCGTGCAGGCGGTGTGTGGTGCCCCGGCCGGCGCCTACCAGAACCGCGCCGCCTATCTTGCCGATGCGCGCGAGGCGGTGGAATTGCTGCCTGACGTGGCGGCAATGGGCCGCGCCAAGGCGCTGTGCCTCAAGGAGCTGGAGCAGGCGGGCTGACCGGCGCTGCCGGCGCGCGCGCTGCCCACAGACAGGCCGCCGCGATGATGGCCGCGCCCGCAACTGTGGTGATCGCCACGCGCTCGCCAAACACCAGCCAGCCAAGCAGTGCCGCCCACGGCAAGGCGCTATACTCCATCACCGCCGACACCTGCGCTTCGAGATGGACATAGCCGCGCGCCATCAACTGCACCCCGATGTTGCCGGCCAGGCCCATGGCCACCATCAGGCCCAGATCCATCATCGGCACCGGCTGATCCACCGTCAGCAAGGCCGGTGACAGCCACAGCATCGGCACGACGGCGGCGATCAGCGTGATCACGGTGGCGCCATCCGCTGCCGCCCGGGCGCGCAGGATGACGGCCGATGCGCCATAGAAGAGCGCCGCCACCACCGCCGCCGCCGCGGCCAGCACTTGCGTGGACGACAGGTCCGGCATGCCGCCCACTGTCACCAGGACCCCGATGAAGCCAACGCCGCCCGCCGCGACATAGCGGGGCTGCACGGGCTCCTTCAGGGCCAGTGCCGCCATGAACGGCACGGTGAGCGGCCCGACAAAGGTGAGCGTGAGCACCAGCGCCAGCGGCAGCTTGGAGATGGACCAGAAGAAGGCCAGCGCCATGGCGGCAATCAGGGTGCCGCGCAGCAGGTTGGGCTTCAACCCGCCTGGCGCCACGCGGGGGCGCCCCTGCCATTGCCAGACGGCGAGCGCAATGATGGTGCCACTGGCATAGCGGCCGAAGGTTGCCAGCGGCGCCCCGTGGCGCAGCGCCAGATATTTCGCCAGCGCATCCAGCACGCACAGCGCCCCGATGCCGGCCAGCACCAGCAGGATCGCCGACAGGCGGGACGGAGCGACGACGGCCATCAGCCCGCCATAGGCGCTGGGACGGGGCCGCGTCTACCGGCCCAGTTCGCGGATCAGCCGCGCTGCGAGGTAGAGCCGGCGCGGGATGGCATCGATCAGCACATATTCCTCCGCGCTGCTGTGATAGCCGAAGCCCGGCAGGCCAAGCGCTTCGAGCACCGGCACGCCGGCGCGGGCGGCAAAGCCGGCATCGGACCCGCCGCCGGAGCGCGGCAGCACATAAAGGTCGGGCCCGCCGGCTTCCTGATAGATGGAGCGGGCACGGTCGATGAGGCGCAGCGAGGCGGCGTCGGCGGTGAAGGCCGGCCGGTTGATCTGGACGTTCACCTCCACCTTGGTGCCCGGCACCGACGGCGTTGCCACGCGGCGCTTCAGCTCGGCTTCGAAGGCGCGCACCCGATCATCACTGATGTCGCGCAGATCGCCGATCAGCCGGATGTCGTCCGGGATCATGTTGCGGGCGCCGCCGTCCTGCTCGACCTGCGTCCAGTTGAACCGGCGCTTGCCCGGCCCCTCGTCGAGATCCCTGGTGATTGCAATCACGTGCGCGGCTTCCACCAGCGCATTGCTCCCCAGTTCGGGGTTGTTGCCGGCATGGGCCGCCTTGCCGGTGATGCGCACATTGACATTGTTGGTGCCCGACAGGCCGGCGACCAGCCCTTCCATCGGCGTCGCCAGCGTCGGTTCGAAGCTGAGCACGGCGGTGCGCCCGCGTGCCGCCTCGGTGATGACATCGCCCGAACCGATCGAGCCGATCTCCTCGTCGGGATTGAACAGCACGGTGAGCTGGCCATAGTCGCGCGGTTTCAGCAGGCGCAGGGTGGACAGGATCACGGCGATGCCGCTCTTGTCATCGGCGATGCCGGGGCCATAGGCCTTGCCATTCCCGATCCGCCATGGTGTTTCTGCCAACTGGCCGCGTTCATAGACCGTATCATAATGCGCCAGCAGCAGGATATTGCCCTTGCCGCTGCCCTTCCAGTCGCCGCGGATCATGTCGGCCCGGATGCCCGGCTTGCCCGCCACCCGCTGCACGCTGGCGCCGCGCGCCTTCAGTTCGTTCTCCAGCAGGGTGGCCAGCGCCTTCAGGCCCGCGTCGTCGTAGCTGCCGCTCTCGATCCGGACGAGCGTTTCCAGCATGGCGAGCGTTGCCGGCGCTTCGGCGGCGGCGGCCTTCATCAGCGCTGCATCGGGGACACCAACCTTCACCGGCGGGCGATTGGGCGGCAGGCCCATCCTGGCCAGCACCGCGTCCATCCCGGCGGGCGGTGCCGCCGGCTGGGCGGCCGAGGGGACGGCGCCGAGCAGCAGCGCCGCGGCCAGAATGGAGCCCGGATAGTGCTGGATATGGCGCATCTTGTCCCCCTCGAATGATCTCAATCAGTTTGCCGTATCGCCGCCACGGCGGCAAGGTCGGCCGGCCAGTTCATATTCGCAAGATCGCCAAGATCGACTGCGGCCGCGCCGACCGAGGCCGTCCAGTCCTGCACCCGCCGCACGCCGCCGGACAGATCGTCACCCAGCCCCCGCGCCAGTTCCACAGGCCACAGGCCAGCCAGCGGCTGGCCCCGGGCGTGCGCCGGCGCCGGGGCCAGCTGCGTCCACCAGCCGGGCCGCAGCCCCGGGCAATCGACCGGCAGCGAGGCGACGTGACTGAAGCCGTTGCCGGCGGCATGGTGAAGCGCCGCCGCAAGCCCGCCGAGCGGGCCAAGACCGGGGCCGGGCCGGTCGGGCAGGGAAAGCGTGCCTGGCCAGTCCCGGCCCGCCACCGCGATGGCATCGCAGCCAGCCAGTGCGGCCAGTGCATGATCGATCAGTGGGCGGCCATCCAGCAGCGCCAGCGCCTTGTCGCTGCCGAAGCGGCGCGACTGGCCGCCGGCCAGCACGATACCCAGAATTTTCACCGTGTCTCTTCGAACAGCTCGCGCCCGATCAGGTAACGGCGGATTTCGGATGTGCCGGCGCCGATCTCGTACAGCTTGGCGTCCCTCAGCAGGCGGCCGGTGGGATAATCGTTGATATAGCCGTTGCCGCCCAGGCACTGGATCGCCTCCAGCGCCATCCAGGTCGCCTTTTCGGCGGTATAGAGGATGCAGCCGGCGGCATCCTTGCGGGTGGTCTCGCCGCGGTCGCAGGCTTGCGCCACGGCATAGGTATAGGCGCGCGCGGTCGACAGCGCGACATACATGTCGGCCAGCTTGCCCTGCATCAGCTGGAACTGGCCGATCGGCTGGCCGAACTGCTGGCGATCGTGAACATAGGGCACCACCACGTCCATGCAGGCCTGCATGATGCCGATGGGGCCGCCGGACAGCACCACGCGTTCATAGTCGAGGCCCGACATCAGCACGCGGGCGCCATTGCCCACCCCGCCCAGCACATGCTCGGCCGGCACCTCGCAATCCTCGAAGATCAGCTCGCAGGTGTCGGAGCCGCGCATGCCCAGCTTGTCGAGCTTCTGGGCGGTCGAAAAGCCCTTCATGCCCTTTTCGATCAGGAAGGCCGTCACACCGCGCGGGCCGGCATCTGGATCCGTCTTGGCATAGACGACCAGCGTATCGGCATGCGGGCCGTTGGTGATCCACATCTTGTTGCCGTTGAGCAGATAGGCGCCATTGCCCTTCAGATCGGCGCGCAGCTTCATGCCGATGACATCGCTGCCCGCACCAGGCTCCGACATGGCGAGGCTGCCGACATGCTCGCCGCTGATCAGGCCGGGCAGATACCGGGCCTTCTGTTCGGCCGTGCCCCAGCGGGCAATCTGGTTGATGCACAAATTGGTGTGGGCGCCATAGGACAGGCCGACACTGGCCGAGGCGCGGGAGATTTCCTCCACCACCACGACATGGGCGAGATAGCCGAGCCCGGCGCCGCCATCGGCTTCCGGCACGGTGATGCCGTGCAGGCCCAGCGCCCCCAACCTGGGCCACAGGTCCCGCGGGAACTGGTTGGTCGCATCGATTTCGGCTGCGCGCGGCGCGATCTCGCCCTCGGCGAAGGCGCGCACCGTGTCGCGCAGCATCTCGATGGTGTCGCCATGGTCGAATTTCAGCTGGCTCAGCATGGGCTGCATGTCCTGTTGTTCCGTGTTGCCGTTCTAGGCGTTGGCGGCAGGGGCGGGAAGGGGCTTGTGCTCACATTGGCGATCATGTGTTGACGAGAATAAATGTTGCGTATACACAATGAATCATGATCAACGGTAACGTATCATCTGTGCTCCACAACCGGCTCCCCCTGTTTCGGGCGGAGGCTGGCCTGTCCCGCAAGGAACTCGCCGAGAAGGTGGGCGTCAACCCGCAGACCATCGGCTTCCTGGAACGCGGCCAATATGGCCCCAGTCTCGAACTCGGGCTGAAGCTTGCCCGCGTGTTCGGCGTGCCGGTGGAAACCCTGTTCAACCTCGATCCCTTCCCGCCGCTGGCCCACCAGCTGCGCACGCCCATCGGAGACTGACCATGCCCACCAGCAAGCCGTTCATGCTCAGCATGTCCCCGCAGTCCGCACGGGCGCTCAGCCTGTTCGTGCTGGGCGCGATTGCCATTGGCTACATGGGTGATGCCTTCATGCCTGATGCCCCGCGCGCCATGGGCCTCGCACTTGGCGCGCTCAAGCTGATCGGCCTGGCGGGTGCCATCGCGCTGTTCCTGTCCAGCTGGGGCCAGCAGGCGATGGCCGGCGATGACCTGATCGATGAACGCCAGCAGCGCGAGCGTGACCGCGCCTTCACCCTCACGCACCGCGTGATGGTGGTCAGCGCGATCGGCGCCTTCTTCTATGTCGACCTGTCGGCCAAGCTGGGCCTGCCCTTGCCGGAACGCACGCGCGACGCGGCCGACCTGATCAATGTCTACATCCTGCTCAGCATGGCGCTGCCCGGCATGATTCTCGCCTGGCAGGCGCCGACACTGCCGGAGGACGAGGAATGAGCCAGCTGCCGATCCTTGCGGCGCTTGTCCTGATCGGCCTGGTGCTGCCGGTCAGCGCCGAAACGCCCGCCCTCATCGCCGCGCTGGCTGTCGCCGGCATGACCCCGGCCCTGCTGCGCCGCTGACCGGGACTGGTTATTTGTTTTTTCGTGATTTTCGAGCCACGGAACGTTCCGTTTCGCTGAAAATCACTCTAGCCGATCTCCACCAGCGTCATGCCATCGGCGACCTGATCGCCGGCAGCGACATGCACGGCGAGCACGGTGCCACCGGCGCGGGCAGTGAGGCGATGCTCCATCTTCATGGCTTCCAGCACCAGCAGCCGGTCGCCCTCGGTCACCGCCTGGCCCGGCGCGATGTCCACGCTCAACACCCGGCCCGGCATCGGCGCCGTCACCCGGCCGTCGCCGCCGCCATGCTCGGCCTTGCGCGGCGGGCGGGTGGCCAGCCGCCAGCTCTGCCCGGCCAGCCGCACCTCCACCTCGCCCTCATGGGGTACCACGGTGGCCGGCAGCAGGGCGCCGGCCACATCGACGCTGATGCCGAACGGCCCGGTGCGGCGCGCCACCACCTCGCCGATGCCGGCAAGCCCGCCGATGCGCCAGCGATCCGGCCCCACGGCGCGCAATGACACGGCGTGCGCCACCTCGGCCCACCACAGGTGGACGATGCGTTCGTGCGGCAGGTTCAAGCGGAACGGGGTCCCGAACGCTCCGCGCGTGTCTGTGTCGGGCAGGCCCACGCCCAGCGCGGCGGCGAGCACCACCGGCGGCGGCGTTTCCTGCGCCGGGCCAAGTTCGGCCATGTGGCGGGCGATGAAGCCGGTATCGACCGTGCCGGCGCGAAATTCGGGATGGTCGGCCAGCCGGGCGAGGAAGGCGCGGTTGGACTTCAGCCCGTCAACCACCGTGGCATCGAGCGCACCGACCAGCCGGTCGATGGCCTCGGCCCGTGTGGCGCCATGCGCGATGACCTTGGCGATCATCGGATCATAATCCAGCCCGATGCGGCTGCCCTGTTCGACGCCGGTATCGATGCGGACACCCGCTCCGCTGCCGAAGGCGAGGCGGCGGATGGTGCCCGTCGATGGCAGGAAGCCGCCATCGGGATCCTCGGCATAAAGCCGCGCCTCGACGGCATGGCCGGTGATGGCGAGGTCGTCCTGGAACTTCGGCAATGGCTCGCCGCGGGCCACGCGGATCTGCCATTCCACCAGATCCTCGCCGGTGATGCATTCGGTGACCGGATGCTCCACCTGCAGGCGGGTGTTCATCTCCATGAAGTAGAAGGCCGGGTCGCCGGCCTCATCCACCGTGTCGAGGTCGAGGATGAACTCCACCGTGCCGGCGCCCTGGTAGCCGATGGCATGGGCGGCGGTGACGGCCGCCACCCCCAGCGTGTGGCGCAAGCGGTCCGAAAGCCCCGGTGCCGGCGCCTCCTCGATCACCTTCTGGTGGCGGCGCTGCAGGGAACAGTCACGCTCGAACAGGTGGACGGCATTGCCATGGCTGTCGGCGAACAGCTGCACCTCGACATGGCGGGGGCGCTGGATCAGCTTTTCCAGCATGACGGCGGGATTGCCGAACGCCGTCTCGCCCTCGCGCTGGGCGGCCATCAGCGCCTCAGGCAAGTCCTCCGGCGCATGGACGGCGCGCATGCCCTTGCCGCCGCCACCGGCCACCGCCTTGATGAGGAGCGGAAAGCCGACCTGCTCGGCGGCGCGCTGCAGCCGCACCAGGCTCTGGTCACTGCCCTGATAGCCAGGCGTGATCGGCACGCCGGCCTTCTTCATGGCGGCCTTGGCGGTGTCCTTCAGCGCCATCACCTTCATGGCGCTTTCCGGAGGGCCGATGAAGATGATGCCGGCCTTCTTCAGCGCGCGGGCGAAATCGGCATTTTCCGACAGGAAGCCATAGCCGGGGTGGACGGCATCCGCCCCGGTGCGCTTCGCTGCCGCGATGATGGCGTCGATATCCAGATAGGGGCGTGCGCCGGCCAGCGGCACGGCCTGCCCGGCCTCCCGCGTGAAGGGCGCACCATCGTCCGCCTCGCTGTGCACGGCCACGGTGGCGATCCCCATCGCTTCCGCGGTGCGGATGATGCGGCGGGCGATCTCCCCGCGGTTGGCGATCAGGATCTTCTGCATCATTTGGGCGGGCAGCCTTTCGGATCGGCGGTCCAGCCGAACGTCGTCAGCAGCCATTTGCCGTCGATCTTGCTCCAGCCAAAGCTGTCCACCCCGCAATGGATGCGCTTGCCATCGATATCCAGCGTATAGGGCGCCCAGACATGGGCATGGTCGCGGGTGACGAGCACCCGGCTGCGCACGATGCGCTCGTCGAACCTGCGCGGCGGCGCCTTTCGGAAATTGTCGAACAACTGGCTCCGCGTCATCACGCTGAATCGGCTGCCCCCTTCAGGCGGAAAGCGCAGGATCTGGATGGTCAGCGACGGATGGGTCATGGCTTCGGCAGCATCCGGCTTGTTGCTGTTGAGGGCGTCCATGAAGGCGTTGGTGGCGGCCAGCACCTCGTCCTTCGATCGCTCGTTCTTCTGGGCGGCGGCCGGGCTGGCCAGCAGCACTGCCACCAGAAGCCTTCTCATTGCTGCACCCATGATGGTGTCCCCTTGCCCAAAAAGGCGCCGATGCCCTCCCGGCCTTCGGCGCTCACCCGGCGTGCCGCGATGCGGCGGGCGCTTTCTTCGCGCAGCTCGTCCGCAATCGGCTGCGCGGCGAAATCCAGCGCCAGCCGTTTCGCATCGGCAATTGCGCCGGGCGCTGCCTGGCCGATGTGCGTCAGCCAGTGCGCCACCACGGCCTCGGCCGCGTCGGCATCGATGGCGATCTCGTCCACCAGCCCCATGGCCTGTGCCTGCGCCGCGCCAAAGGCCTCGGCGGTAAGGAACCAGCGCCGGGCGGCGGCGCCGATCTTCGCCAGCACGAAGGGCGAGATGGTGGCCGGCGTCAGGCCCAGGCGCACTTCGGACAGGCGGAACTGGGCGGTCTCCACCGCCACCACCATGTCCGCGCACGCCACCAGGCCGACCCCGCCACCGGTGATGTGGCCGTGCGCCACCGCGATCACCGGTTTCGGGCAGGTGTTGATGGCGGCCAGCATGTCGGAAAGCCGCATCGCGTCGGCTTCGTTCCGGGCTGCGTCCCAGGTGGCGGCCTCGCGCATCCAGTCGAGATCGGCGCCGGCGGAAAAGCTCTTGCCGGCGCCGGCCAGCACGATGGCGCGCACCTCGCTGGCCTGGCCCAGCCGCGTGAACGCCTCTGTCAGCCCGGCGATCAGCGCGGCATTGAAGGCGTTGTGGCGCTCCGGCCGATTGAGGGTGAGCCGGGCGGTGCCCCGGTCGTCGATGGTCTCTTCCAGCATGCGGCTTACATTCTGAACGTGCCGAAGCGGGTTTCGGGGATGGGCTGCTGCAGCGCGGCAGCCAGGCTCAGCGCCACGACCGCGCGCGTGTCTTCCGGCGCGATGATGCCATCGTCCCACAGCCGGGCGCTGGCGTAATAGGGGTGGCCCTGGCGTTCATATTGCGCGCGGATGGGCGCCTTGAACGCTTCTTCCTCCCTTGGCGACTTGAAGCCGCCCGATTTCACCGTGGCCAGCACGCTGGCGGCCTGTTCACCGCCCATCACGCTGATGCGCGCGTTGGGCCACATCCACAGGAAGCGCGGGGAATAGGCCCGGCCGCACATGCCATAATTGCCGGCGCCGAAGCTGCCGCCGGTCACCACCGTGATCTTGGGCACGGCGGCGCAGGCCACCGCCGTCACCAATTTGGCGCCATGCTTGGCGATGCCTTCATTCTCATAGCGGCGGCCCACCATGAAACCGCTGATATTCTGCAGGAAGAGCAGGGGGATGCGCCGCTGGCAGGCCAGTTCGATGAAATGCGCGCCCTTCTGGGCGGACTCGGAAAACAATATGCCGTTGTTGGCGATGATGCCCAACGGTTGGCCTTCGATCATCGCAAAGCCGGTCACCAGCGTCTCGCCATAGCGTGGCTTGAATTCCTGAAGCTCCGATCCGTCGACGATGCGCGCGATGATCTCGCGCACATCAACCGGCACCCGCGTGTCGATCGGCGCCAGCGCGTTCAGTTCGGCCGCGTCGAACAGCGGCGGGCGGGCCTCGCGGGCTGGCAACACGGCCGGTGCCGCCGGCAGGGTGGCGACGATGCGGCGGGCAATGCCAAGCGCGTCATGGTCATTTTCGGCCAGATGGTCGGCGACGCCGGACAGGCGGGTGTGCACGTCGCCGCCGCCCAGATCCTCGGCCGTCACCTCCTCGCCGGTGGCGGCCTTCACCAGTGGCGGACCGCCCAGGAAGATCGTGCCCTGGTTCTTCACGATGATCGATTCATCGGCCATCGCCGGCACATAGGCACCGCCGGCGGTGCAGCTGCCCATCACCACGGCGATCTGCGGGATGCCGGCCGCGCTCATGGTGGCCTGGTTGAAGAAGATGCGGCCGAAATGATCGCGGTCGGGGAATACCTCGTCCTGCCGGGGCAGGTTGGCGCCGCCCGAATCCACCAGATAGAGGCAGGGCAGGCCGTTCTGCGCCGCGATTTCCTGGGCGCGCAGATGCTTCTTGACGGTGAGCGGATAATAGCTGCCGCCCTTCACCGTGGCATCATTGGCGACGATCACGCACAGCCGCCCCGCCACCTGGCCCACACCGGCGATCAAGCCGGCAGCCGGCACATCCTCGCCATAGACATCGTGGGCGGCGAACTGGCCGATTTCCAGGAAGGCGGTGTGCGGATCGAGCAGGGCCTCCACACGGCTTCGCGGCAGCAGCTTGCCGCGCGCCACATGCTTCTCGCGCGCCGTCTCCGGCCCACCCAGCGCGATGCGGGCGGCCTTTTCCCGAAGGTCGGTGAGCAGTTCCGCCATGGCAGCGGCGGTGGCCTTGGCAGACGGCGGCAGGGGTTGACCAATCGGCGGCATGTTCTGGCGTATAGGCCGCCCCCCGCCAGTCGCCAAGTGGCGCAGCGTCAACAGCGCTGCCAGCCGCCGTCGCCGCGCGCCACGCCGAACACATCGGCAAGATTGGCGCTGCTCAGCACCTGCGCCGGCGGGCCATCGGCGACCAGGCGGCCCCGGTCGATCAGCAGCAGCCGGTCGCAGCGGGCGGCCAGATCAAGATCGTGCAGCGCCAGCACGACGCCGGCACCGCGGGCAGCTTCGGCGCGCAGCAGCGCCAGCACGTCGAGCCGGTGGCCGGGATCGAGATTGGCGATCGGTTCATCCAGCAGCAGCCAGCCCGGCCGCGCCACCAGCGCGCGGGCCAGCAGCACACGGGCGCGCTCGCCGGTCGAAAGCTGGCTCACCGGCCGGCCGGCCAGCGTGGCCGCATCGCAGGCGCCGAGCGCCGCGCTGACGGCAGCCGGGTCGGGCGGGGCCCCGGGGCCAAGGCCGAGCGCCACCAGCGCCGCCGCCGTCATCGGCCACACGGCCTCGCGGCTGGCCGGCAGCCAGGCGAGGCGGCGGGGATGTGGCGCGAAGGGCTTGCCGTCCAGCAGCAGCTGGCCGGGCCCGCCGGACAGGCCCGCCAGCGCCTTCAGCAGGGTCGTCTTGCCGGCGCCATTGGGGCCGATGACACCGTTGAGCGTGCCCGGTTGCAGCGCCAGCGTCACTGCCTCCAGCATGGGCGGGCGGGCGAGTGCGACAGCTTCCAGCATCAGCGCCCCTTCAGAATCAGCCAGAGGAAGAAGGGCGCGCCGAGGAGCGCGGTGAGCACGCCGAGCTTGAGGTCGAGCGGCAGCAGGCGCACTGCGATGTCGGCGGCGGTGAGCAGGGCGGCGCCGGCCAGCGCGGCGGGCAGGATGGCCGCACCGGGGCGGTGCCCGACCCGGGGGCGCACGATGTGCGGCACGACAAGGCCGATGAAGCCGATGCTGCCGGCGACCGCGACGCCGGCGCCGGTGGCCAGCGCGACGGCGATGATGATGCGGCGATTGAGGCTGGCGGTGGCGATGCCCAGCGACTGCGCCACCTCTTCCCCCAGCGCCAGGGCATCAAGAGCCGGCGCGGCGCGGACCAGCAGGGCAAGGCCGGCCAGGATCAGCGGGGCGGCCAGCAGCAGTTGCGGCAGGGTGCGATCAGCGAGGCTGCCCATCAGCCAGGTCATCAAATCATAAAGGGCGAAGGGCGAGGGGGCGAGGCCGAGCGCGAGGTTGATGGCCACCCCCAGCAGCGTTGCCACCGCGACACCGGCCAGCACCAGCCGCGTGCTGCCGGCGCCGGCGCCCGCCAGGGCGAGCAGCAGCAGCAGCGCCGCCAGTGCGCCAATGATGCCGCCGGCCGCCATGCCGATCACCCCGGCGCCGAGGAAATAGCCGGCCAGCACGGCTCCCAGCGCGGCGCCGGTCGACGGGCCCAGCACATCGGGAGAGGCGAGCGGGTTCCGCAGCAGCGCCTGCGTGGCGGCGCCCGCCCCCCCAAGGCCGGCGCCAATGGCCAGCGCCAGCCCGGCCCGCGGCAGCCTGAGTTCCAGCAGCAGGCTGCGGGCAAGATCAGGATCGCGGGCATGAATGGCCACCAGGTCCACCGGCCCGATGGCCAGCGACACCAGCGCCAGTGCCAGGCAAAGGAGGGCCAGCGCCAGCTTCATCGCGCGGCCTGCAAGCGGCTGATCTCCGCCGGAAACTTTTGTTGAAGCCGGCGGATCTCCGCCGGAAACTGTTGCTGAAGCCGGCGGATCTCCGCCGGCATGGCCGCCCCGCCGCACAGGAAGGCCCGGCCATCGACCGTGATGCGGCGTGACGGCAGCCGGGCCAGTGCCGGGTGCTGCGCCCAGGCCTGCGGCTGCGAGACCTGCCCGGGGCGATAGCGGCCGACCAGCAGCACCGGCGGCGGATCGGCCAGCAGCGCCTCCATCGCCACCGGGCCTGACTGGCGCTGCCTGAAGCCCGCCAGCCGCAGCCATGCGGCCGCCAACCCGTCCATGGCCGGCGCGAGCCCGCCACCGCCGACCATCAGCGCGTCCGTCGGCGCCGCCGGCACGCCGTGCTGCAACGCCGCCACCTCGGCCGCAAAGGCGTCACCCGCCGCCACATGGCCGACCAGCGCCGCCACCTGCCGCACCTGCGCCGCCACGTCTGCCGGCGATTGCGGATAGGGCAGGGCGACCAGCCGCACGCCCAGCCGCCGGGCCAGCGCCGCGTCCTGAGGGGCCTCGCCCATCGTCAGCACCAGGTCGGGCGATTGGCCGATCACGTCGCCGAGCCTGCCGCTGTTGGTGGCCAGTCCGCGCGCCCGCCCGGCCAGCGGCGTCTCCTGCGGGTCGGCCCCCAGCCGGCTGATGCTGGAGATCTGGCGGCGCTGCGCCGTCAGCAGCAGATATTCATCGGTGCACAAGTTGAGGCTGACGATGCGCGCCGGGTTGGCAGCCACAGCCACGTCTCCGGCAGTCATGCTGGCGCAGGCCAGCATCCACCGCGCCGCCTGCGCGAACCCCACCATGGATGCTGGCCTGCGCCACCATGACGAAGCCAAGTGCTTCACAGCCGGAACCTGATCCCGCCATGGGCGGTGATGCCCGGGCCACGGTAGGCGAACACGTCGATCTGGGTGGCATCAAGCGCGTTCTCGATCCGGGCCGTCAGGTCGATCTTCGGCGTGATATGCCAGGCGCCCGACAGGGTGACGAGCGTGTAGGCCGGCAGGGTGACGGGCACGAAGCGGGCGAAATCGGTATCGCCGCGCCCGCCGGTGATGGCAGCGGCGGCGGCCAGATCGAAGCTCTTGCCTGCGTAGTTCAGCGCGACGCTGCCCGAATGGCGCGGCCGCCGCACCTCGCGGACTGCCGCGGCGCCGGCCACCTGCTGCTGGTTGGCGTCCAGATAGGTGTAGCTGGCGGTCAGCGTCAGCCCATCGGCGAGGCGGGCGTTGCCGGCAACCTCCACGCCGCGCCGCCGGCTGCGCCCCGTGGCGTTGGCGACGCCAGACAGGAAGGTGGCGAAATCGAACGTGGAAACGATCTCGTCGGTGAGCGTGGCATCGAACAGCGTCACGTCGAGACCATGGCGCCCATCGCTCCAGCCGATGCCGGCCTCCACGCTGCGGCTGCGTTCGGGCGTCAGGTTCGGGTTGCCGACGAAGAAGCCGGGGAAGAAGCCGAACTGGTCGAAGAAGGTGGGATCGGCGATGCCGGTGCCGAAAGCGGCATGCAGTCGCAGATCGCCCAGCCGGCCAACGGCGTCGAAGCGCACGGTAGTGGCATCGGCAAAGCGGTCATTGAGGTCGTGGCGCACCGCTGCCCCGGCAGACAGGGGGCCAGCGGTGAACCGATATTCCCCGACAAAGCTCGTTTGCTGGCGGCGCTGGCGCTGGTTGGACAGGGCCTGCGCGTTGGCATCGCTGCTTTCGAACCGTTCGATTTCCGAATCCAGCGCGGCCGTCAGCCGATGTTCGGCGCCCAGTGCATCGAAACGCCCGCTGGACTGCACACGGATCAGGTCGCGTTCGCCGTCGCTGCGGTTCTGGAAGGCGCCGGCGCGGCGGTTGATGTTGTCGGCACGCACGGCCATGACGCTCGCCCGCGTCGTCCAGTCGCCATCCAGCAGCGCCAGCGCGGCTTCGGCGCGCAGGGCTGTCTGCCGGCTGCGGGTGGCGAGCGGCTCGTCGCGGGGAACGCCGGCGGTGAAATCGAAGCCGTCGAAGCGCGAGGTCGAATCCTGGTGGCGGGCGACCAGCAGCAGGGTGAGTTCGGGCGCGGCCCGCCATTCGATGCGGCCATGGGCGGTGACATTGTCATAGCCGTCACGGTCGCCGTTCACGCCGGCAATGTCATAGCCGTCGGTGGACAGGCCGGAGAGTTGCCCGCTCACCATCACATCGCGCCCGGCCCAGCCGCCGCCGATGCCGCCACGCAGCGTGCCGAGGCTGCCGCCCTGCAGCTCGCCATAGAGCTCGCTGCCGCGCGTCGGTGCGCGGGTCGAGATGCTGATCACGCCGCCGATGGCCTGGCTGCCCCACAGCGCGCTTTGCGGCCCGCGCAGCACCTCGATGCGCTCAACACCGTGGGACAGCAGCGTGTCCAGCCGGAACTCGCCCGACGATGCCGGGTCGTTCACCTCGATGCCGTCGATGAAGGTGATGCTGTGATTGGCCTCGGCGCCGCGGATGCGGACCTGGGTCTGGGCACCCAATGGCCCGGTCTGCGCCACGGCCACGCCGGGCACGAGGGTGAGATAATCCTTCACCAGCGGCAGCGACAGGCCTTCGATCTGCGGCAGGTTGATCTGGCTGATGCTGATGCCGCTTTCCGTGATGGTGAGCGGTGTGCGGCTGGCGGTGACGGTGATCGGTGCGATCCGTGTGGCGACGGGATCGACCAGGCCGGCATCCGGATCTTCGGACGGCAGCGTGGCAGCGGCAAGAGCGATGAGGGTGAGCATGAACAGGCCTTTCGTTCGGCCCGGACGGATGCCGGGCACGGGTTGCGACACGAATGTCGCCACGAACGAAAGGGCAGGGCGGGGGCGGGATTGCCGGCCGCTCTGCGCCCCCATCTCATGCACCGCTGGTCCCGGCAGGCATGGGGCGACCGCAAACGGCAGGTCTCCTGGCTTGCGGCTCGTGGCGCTGGTGCATCGCCTTCCCGGGTCACCCCAGTGGCGTCTGACGCATCAGCTGGCCGCCTACAGTTGCGGGCACAGCGCCGGACTTGAAGATCGCTCCTCTGACCGGCTTCCCTATTCTCCCCGGTTCCCCGGGGCACCGTTTGCGGGGCAAGGCCTACGCCTGTTGCATTGGGCCGGTCAAGCCGCTATGCGGCGCCTTCATTTTCTTTGGCCCGGTCGGAACCGGTCCGCATCGAAGGAAACACCCATGAAGTCCGGCATCCATCCCGATTATCACACCATCACCGTCAAGATGACCGATGGCACCACCTACCAGACCCGTTCGACCTGGGGGAAGGACGGCGATGTGATGAACCTGGAAATCGACCCGACCAGCCACCCGGCCTGGACCGGCGGCACCGGCCGCCTGATGGATGCCGGCGGCCAGGTGGCGCGCTTCAACAAGCGCTTTGCCAGCTTCGGTTTGGGCGCAAAGAAGTAACGCGCAGGGCGGCTGGCTGCGTGCCGCAGCCAGACTCGCGCAAGCGCGGCCAGCGAGCGAAAAGGGCGGGCCAACACCCCGCCCTTTTTGGCTCGTCTGACCCCGGATCCTGTCCGGGGCAGGCATTGCGGGTTTGCCGCGACGGGCAATCCAGACCTACCCCGCCACCATCGCCTTGGCCGCCGCATAATCCGCCTTGCCATTGGGCGCGCGCGGCACCTTCTTCACCACCAGCACGGTCTTTGGCGTCTTGTACCCGGCCAGATGCTGGCGGACATGGGCGCGCAGTTCCTCCACATCCACGGCCGCATGGGCTTCCACCACGGCGGTCACACACTGGCCCCATTTCTCGTCAGGCAGGCCGAACACCAGCGCATCATCGATCGCCGGGTGGGTTTTCAGCGTCTCTTCCACCTCTTCGGGAAACACCTTCTCGCCGCCGGTGTTGATGCACTGGCTGCCGCGCCCCAGCAGGGTGAAGCTGCCATCAGCTTCGATGATGGCGAAATCGCCGGGGATGGAATAGCGCTTGCCGTCGATTTCGGGGAAGGTGGCAGCCGACTTCACCGGGTCCTTCCAGTACCCGCGCGGGATCAGACCGCCGCGCGCGATGCGGCCCATGGTGCCGGGCGGCACGGGTTTCATGTCGTCGCCGATAATCAGCGTGTTGCCATCGGCCATGAACTTCGTCGGCGCGCCGGCATTGTCCTTGGTCTGGGCGGCCGCGCCCAGCCCCAGGCCTTCGGAAGACCCCAGGGAATCGACGATCATCATGTTCGGCGCGTGGCGCAGCAGGCCAGCCTTCACTTCGGGTGACCACATCGTGCCCGACGAGATCATCACCCCCAGCGTGGCGATCGATCCGATACCGGCGTCCAGCGCCTTCAGGATCGGCCGCGCAAAGGCATCGCCCACGATCACCGCGTAATCACAGGCCTCGCGCCGGCAGGTGGTGGTGGCCTCGCCCGGATCGAAATTGGCGCCGGGCAAGGTGACCACCGTGCCGCCCCGGCACAATGTGCCCAGCGCGATGATGAGGCCTGTGCCGTGCATCAGCGGCGGCAGCACCAGCGCCTTCTGCCGGCCAACGCCGGCCGTCACGTTGGCGGCGTGATCGGCCAGCGATTCCGGCCCCGGCCCGTTGGCCCCCGCGTTCATCAGCCCCCACAGGGCGGACTGGTCCCACATCACGCCCTTGGGCAGGCCGGTGGTGCCGCCGGTGTAGATGAACAGCATGTCGTCTGGCTGGTGATCCTGCGGCGCAAGGGCGTGCCCGGCTTCGGCCAGCGTGTCGAAATCCCGGGCGAAGGCCGGGGCCTCGCCGCCCACCTGCACCCATAATTTCGTTGGCAGGCGGCTGCGGATGCTGTCCACCAGCGGGGCGAATTCGGCATCATAGATGCACACGGCCGCATCGCTGTTGTCGAGTATGTACCACAGCTCCTCGCCGGTGTAGCGATAGTTGACGTTCACATGGACGAGCCGGGCCCGCAGCAGCGCAATAAGGCTTTCCGAATAGGCGGGGCCATTGCGCATCAGCAGCGCGCAGCGATCGCCGGGCACCGCGCCGGCAGCCTGCATGGCCGCCGCCAGGCTTTCGCTGCGGCGCCCAACATCGGCCCAGCTGCGGCGTGTGTCCCCATGGATCAGGGCCGGCAGATCGGGATCCACCGCCGTCACCACGCAGTCCATGATCGCCCCGAAGCTCAACTCCTGCGGCATGCCAGTTCCTCCCCAGCCGTCACTCTATGGCGGCAGGGGCGAATGGAAAGCCTGCACTTGTTTGGGGGGAAAGCGCCTCAGGCGTCCGGCTGCAGCAGGCGGTGCAGGTGGACAACGACATATTTCATTGTCGCATCGTCCACCGTGCGCTGGGCCGCGGCCCGCCAGGCGGTCTCTGCGCTCTTGTAATCAGGAAAGATTCCAACGACGTCGAGATTGGCCGGTTCGACGAACGCGGTGCCTTGCGGATCGGCCACGCGGCCGCCGAATACCAGATGCAGCTTGCTCATGCGCGGCGTCTAGCCGCAGATGGCGTCAGGCGCCAGTGGCGCTTTGTGCATAGTCCGCCTGCAGCCGCTGCATGGTCTCGGCAAACCAGGTCTCGAATTCCGGCCCGTCCCAGGCGCGGTGATTGCCTTCCCGGTAGCAGGCCGCGTTGCGCCTGTAGAATTCGGCGTTGATGCGATTGGGCAGCCGGCTGTCGCGCGTTGCGATGATCTTCGCCGGGCTGCCGACGATGATGCTGTTTTCCGGCGCCTCGAAGAAATCCTTCAGATAGGCATGCTGGCCCACGATCGAGCCGGCGCCGACCACGGCGCCGTTGTAGACGGTGGCGTTGATGCCGATCAGGCAATGATCGCCAATCCGACAGCCATGCAGGGTCACATGATGGGTGACGCTGGCATGGGCGCCCACCACCACCGGCTTGCCGGGATCGGTGTGGATCATCACGAAATCCTGGACGTTGGCGCCCTCGTGAATCTCGACATGGGCGCATTCGGCCCTGATCACCGCATTGCACCACACACTGGCGTGCGGGCCGATCGTGACATGGCCATAGATCTGCGCCGATGGGTGCACGAAGGCGGTGGGATGAATGTCGATCCGGCTGGTCATCTGGCCCTCATCCCTGCGCCTGATTCACTTTGCCTGCACCGCCAGGCTCTTGGCATTGGCGCTCTTCATGAAGGCAACCAGCGCATCAAAGCCGTTGCGGCTGGCATAGCTGGTGAAATCGGCCTCCTGGGTGAGGGCGAGGTTGACGCCGGCAACCACCAGATTGTTGACCATCAGCTTGCCGCCCGCCGATTTCACCTGCCAGATCGTGTCGATCGGCTGGGCGCCGGGACGGGTGACGCGGGTGTAGACCTCGGTGAACGGCCCGCGGCCCACCGTGCGCTGCACCTGCACCTTGGCGTCGGCATAGTCATAAAGCCGGTCGGCATAGGCATTCAGGATGAATTCCGGAAAGGCGGCGCGATAGGCGTCGAGCTGGGCCGGCGTCAGCCCGGCGCGCTGGCGGCGGATCAGCCGCATCCCGATATCATCAAGCGCCACCCGTTCCTGCAGGATGGCGCGGAAACGGGCGCGGGCCTCGGTGCGCGACAGGCGCTTGTCGCGCAGCACGGCAAAGCCATCGCCCACCATCGCCTCGATGAACGGCCGCGCCGCCGGGTCGCCGGGGCTGGTGCTGCTGCTGGCCGCAACCTGCGCGGCGGCGCCGCTGGCCGGCAGCGCCGACGAGAGGGCCAGTGTCAAAAGGGTCAGCGCGGCGGCGCGCGCGCGCATCCGCTGGCTCACCGGCTGGTCACGCGGCGGGCGAGTGCGCCCAGGCTGCGCTTTTCGGCGTCACTGGTGGGGAACAGCATGGCCAGCGCCACGCCGGCGGCCAGGCCGGCAAGGATGGAGACGACCGGATTGTCCTGCACGGCCTCGCGCGCGCTGTCGGCCAGATCGGCGGCCGTCTGCGGCGGCGTGCCGGGCGCATCGAGGACCGCGTCGTCATAGTCGGTATAGCCATCGAGATCGTGATCGAGATCCAGCTCGGCCGACGCGATGCGGCGCCCGGCATAGACAGCAAGGCCCACCGCCGCCACGGCTGCGGCCGTCACCAGTGGATGCGCCTTCACCAGCACACCGGCATCCCGGGCCAGCGCCGTGCCGCGCGACTTCACCACGCCCAGCGCCTCGTCCACCAGCTGGCGCGGCGCCAGCCGATGGCCCAGCTCGCCCACGTCCTCAACCAGCGCGGCGCCGGCATCATCGACGGCGCGGGCAAGGTCCTCGATGGTGGCGGTTCCGCTCATTGTTCCTGTCCTTCCGTGGTCGGCACCGGCGGCCTGGTGCCGGCGATGCGATCAATCTGTGCCTGCAATGTGGCGATGCTGCGCTCGGGTGCAAGGCGGGTCTTTTCCAGTTTCGACAGGCCGTGCGCGCCCAGCGCCAGCCCTGCCGTGGCGGCCGCGCCCGCGACGATCAGCGTCGCCGCCAGCGTGCCGACCTGCGTCGCCAGCGCCAGCACCAGCGCCACCGTCAACAGGGTGAGCGCGGTGAGCAGCAGGCCCATCGCGGCCATCAGCACCAGCAGTGTGCCGCGCAGCGCGGCGGCATTTTCCTTCAGCTCCGCCGACGTCAGCCCGATCAGCGACTGCAGCAGCCGCAGGGCGCCGGCGATGATCTGCCGGACCTGGGTCACGATGCCGACGCGCCCGGCCGCCATCAGTCGCGCGCCGCCTTCAGCATGCGGCCGGCAAGGAAGCCCACCGCAATGGCGATGCCAAGGCTGGCGGCCGGCTGTGCCCTGACCAGAGCGCGGCCATCCTCGACCAGTTCCTCCACTGATTTCTCGCCCAGGGCATCGGCAATGGCATCGATGCTGCCGGCCGCACTTGTCACCAGCGTCTGCACCGGGGCGGCACCTTCGGGCAGATTGTCGACCAGCAGGTCGGCCAGTTCACGCAAGGACCGCACCTGGCCAACCAGGCTGTCGCGCGCGTCCTCGACCAGGCTGATCAGTCGCCTCCGCGCAAAATCGACGAGGCCGTCCGTGCTGCCGGCAGCCCGGCCAGCCGCAACAAGGCCATCATCACCATCCCAGTCGCCAACATCGATCGGCAGGGAGGCGGGTCCCGTTGCACCATCGCCCATTGCCATATCCTTGCCCTATCCTCACCCCAACGCTTGCCCGTATCGGCAACCCCCTCTATCTGGCCTTCCGAACGCCGCTGCGCAAGCCGGCAGCCATATCTTTGCCAAAGGGAAATCCGTCCCCATGACCGCGATCATCGACATTCACGCCCGCGAGATCCTCGACAGCCGCGGCAATCCCACGGTCGAGGTGGACGTGGTGCTGGAAGACGGCAGCACCGGCCGGGCCGCCGTGCCGTCGGGCGCCTCCACCGGGGCGCACGAGGCGGTTGAACTGCGCGATGGTGACAAGGCGCGCTATCTGGGCAAGGGCGTGCTGAAGGCCGTGGCTGGTGTGAACGGCGAGATTTACGACGCGCTGGCCGGCATGGAGGCCGAGGAACAGGGCGCCATCGACGCCGCCATGATCGAGCTGGATGGCACGCCGAACAAGAGCCGGCTGGGCGCCAACGCCATCCTGGGTGTGAGCCTCGCGGTGGCCAAGGCGGCAGCCGATTCGCGCGGCCTGCCGCTGCACCGCTATGTCGGCGGCGTGTCGGCACGGCTGCTGCCGGTGCCGATGATGAACATCATCAATGGCGGCGCCCATGCCGACAATCCCATCGACGTGCAGGAGTTCATGGTCATGCCGGTGGGCGCCGGCTCCATCGCGGAGGCCGTGCGCTGGGGCGCCGAGATCTTCCACACGCTCAAGGCCGAACTGAAGGCGGGCGGCCACAACACGGCGGTGGGCGATGAGGGCGGCTTTGCGCCCAACCTCAATGGCACCCGCGCTGCGCTTGATTTCATCATGGCCGCCATCGAGAAGGCCGGCTTCAAGCCCGGCGATGACGTGATGCTGGCGCTGGATGCCGCTGCTACGGAATTCTTCAAGGACGGCCATTATGTGCTGGCGGGCGAGAACAAGGCGCTCACCCCCGCAGCGATGGCCGATTACTGGGCGGCGCTGTGTGCGGACTATCCAATCCTGTCCATCGAGGACGGGATGAGCGAGGACGACATGGACGGCTGGAAGCTGCTCACCGATCGTCTGGGCCGCACGGTCCAGCTGGTGGGCGATGATCTGTTCGTCACCAACCCGGCGCGGCTGGGGCAGGGGATCAGCGATGGCCTCGCCAATGCCCTGCTGGTCAAGGTCAACCAGATCGGCACGCTCACCGAAACGCTGGCCGCCGTCGATCTGGCGCACCGCAATCGCTATAGCACCGTGATGTCGCATCGTTCGGGCGAGACCGAGGATGCCACGATCGCCGATCTGGCGGTGGCCTGCGGTTGCGGCCAGATCAAGACCGGCAGTCTGGCCCGGTCAGACCGGCTGGCCAAGTACAACCAGTTGATCCGCATCGAGGAGGAACTGGGCGGCGAGGCGGTCTACGCCGGCCGCTCCGTGCTGCGCTGAGGTGGTTGCAGCGCGCAGGCGCGGACTCTATCCCTGTGCCGGTGCGCTGCGTCCTGTTGTTCCTGTTGGCTCTGTGGTCCGTGCCGGCGCTGGCCGCGCGCATCACCGCGCTTGAAAGCCAGCCGGGCAAGGTGATCGTCACCGCCGATGGCCCGCTGCCGGCCGCCCAGGCCTTTGCCCTTGCCGAACCCTTCCGGCTGGTGGTGGATTTCGTCGCCACGGTTGATCCGATGTCGGCGCCCGGCACCAACAGTGTGGGCGGCGTGCGCGCCGCCATGTTCCAGCCCGGCACGGCCCGGCTGGTCATCGATCTGAAGGCGCCGGTCGTCATCCGCGAGGCGCGCGCCGATGGCAACCGGGTGGTCATCACGCTCGATCGCGCAGACGCCGCCCTGTTCGCCGCGGCCGTGGCGCGCGGGCGGCGGCCGCTGCCGCTGCTGCGCAGCGAGGGACCGCCGCCGCCGCCCACCCAGCCATCCGGCGATTTCCGCCTGCCCGACGGCTTTGGCAGCGCAGCCACGTCAGGCCCCGTTTCGTCAGGCCCCGTTTCGTCAGGCCCCGTTTCGTCAGGCCCCGTTCCGCCAGGCTCGGTTCCGCCAAGCCCGGCGCCGCAGGCGCGCCCCGCACCAGCGGGCATCCGCTCACGATCGGGGGGCAAGCCGCTGGTGGTGATCGATGCCGGGCACGGCGGCAAGGATGTCGGCGCCATCGCGGTGACGGGCGGCTATGAAAAGGATGTCACGCTGGCGATTGCACGGGAAACGGCGCGCATCCTTGAACGGCGCGGCAAGGTCAGGGTGAAGCTGACCCGCGATGATGACCGCTTCATCCCGCTGGGCGGCCGGGTGCGCATCGCGCGTGATGCCCGGGCCGATCTGTTCGTGTCCATCCATGCCGACAGCGCGCCCAACGAGCAGGCGCGCGGCGCGTCGGTCTACACGCTGTCGGCCGTGGCCAGTGACGCCATCGCCGAGCGGCTGGCAGCGCGCGAGAACAAGGCGGACATCATCGGCGGCGTCAACCTGGGGGTGGAGGCGCCGGAGGTGGGGGAGATCATGGTCGATCTCGTCCGCCGCGCCACCGGCAATGTCTCGGTGCTGTTCGCCGAGGTGCTGCAGAACGCCCTGGAGGAGGAAGAGGTGGGCTTCCGCGGCGAATTCCACCATTTCGCCGCCTTTGCCGTCCTGAAGGCGCCCGATGTGCCCTCGGTGCTGCTGGAAACCGGCTATGTCACCAACAAGGATGACGCGCAGCGGCTGTTCTCGGACAACGGTCGCCGCAAGGTGGCGCGCGGTCTGGCCCGGGCCATCGAGCGGCATCTGACAGGCGAATGACAGGCGAATGACGGGCCGGCAGCCTGCTTCGGCCTTTCCTCTGCCGCGCAGCCCCGCTATCCAGCCGCTGTGACCCGCCGCCGTCTCCTGATTGCCGTGCTGCTTGTGCTGCCGCTGCTGCTGGCCGGCACCGTCTACTGGCAGGCGACCAAGGGACTGCCCAGCGAGGCTGAGCTGGCCGTGTTCACGCCGGCGCTGCCGTCCACGGTGCGTGACGTCAATGGCGAGATCGTCACCAGCTATACACGCGAACGGCGGGTCTATCTGCCTTATGCCGAAATGCCGCCCCGATTGGTGCAGGCCTTCATCTCCGCCGAAGACAAGACCTTCTTCCAGCATGCGGGCATCGACTGGCTGGGCATTGCCAATGCCGTGGTCACCAACATCGCCGGCCTTTTCGATGATCGCCGTCCGGTGGGCGCTTCGACCATCACGCAGCAGGTGGCAAAATCCCTGGTCGGCAACGAGGTCAGCCTGTGGCGGAAGATCCGGGAGGCGATCCTGGCCCGCCGGCTGGAAGCGGCACTGACCAAGGAACAGATCCTCGAACTCTATCTCAACCAGATCTTCCTGGGCCGCAACGCCTATGGCGTGGAAGCCGCCGCGCAGGCCTATTTCGGCGTGTCGGTCGACGCGCTCACCCTGCCGCAGATCGCCTATCTCGCCATCCTGCCCAAGGCGCCTTCCACCTATGACCCCATCCGCCGGGCGGGCCGTGCGCTGGCCCGGCGCGACTATGTGCTGCGCCAGATGGCAGCCAACGGCTATATCAGCGAGACCGAGCGTGCCGAAGCGGCTGCGGCTCCGCTGGGCGCCATCCCGACCCGGCCAAGGCCGCGCCCGCGCGACGATTATTTCGTCGAGGAGGTGCGGCGCACCCTTATTGCCCGCTTTGGCGAGGCGCAGGAAGACGGGCCGAACAGCGTCTATGGCGGCGGCCTGTGGGTGCGGACCTCGCTTGATCCGGCGATGCAGGAGGCCGCCGAAAAGGCCATGCGCGACGGCATGACCCGCTATGAGGCCGGGCGTGCCTGGCGCGGTCCGCAGGGGCGGATCGAGCTTGGCGATGGCTGGCCCTCGCGGCTGGCCGGCGTGTCGGCAGCACTGGGCTATGACAGCTGGAAGAAGGCGGTGGTGCTGGGCAAGGATGGCATCGACAGCCGCATTGGCTTCACCGACGGCAGCTCGGCCACGCTGCCGGGCCGCAATGCCGCGCGCCCCTATCGCGCCACCGGGCGCAGTGCGGCGCAGGCGCTGCAGGCAGGCGACGTGATCATCGTGACACAGACGCCCGCAGGCTGGGCGCTGAGGCAGCCGCCGGAGGTGTCGGGCGGCATGGTGGTGGAAGAGGTTGGATCGGGCCGGGTGCGCGCCATGGTCGGCGGTTTCGATGCCCGCGCCCAGGCCTTCAACCGCGCCACGCAGGCCAATCGCCAGCCCGGCTCCACCTTCAAGCCGATCGTCTATGCCACCGCCATGGACCATGGCTTCACGCCGGCCAGCATCGTTGTCGACGGGCCCTATTGCGTGTTCCAGACCCGAAGCCTGGGCACCAAGTGCTTCCGCAACTTCGGCAACATGCGCGGTGCCGGCGCCCAGACCTTGCGCTGGGGCCTTGAACAGTCACGCAACCTGATGACCGTGCGCGTGGCTGACGCCACCGGCATGGACAGGATCGTGGCGCAGGCAAGGGCGCTCGGTATCGGCAATTACCAGCCGGTGCTGGCCATGGCGCTGGGGGCCGGCGAGACGACGGTGATGAAGCTGACCAACGCCTATGCGCAGGTCTTCAACCAGGGTCGGCGGCTGGAGCCGGGCCTGATCGATTATGTGCAGGACCGGAACGGAAAGCTCTTGTGGCGGCGCGACACGCGCGGCTGCCCGGGCTGCAACGCGCCCGAATGGAACGGTGGCCCGATGCCGCGTCCGCTAGGCCGGGTGGAACAGGCGATGGACCCGCGCACCGCCTATCAGATCGTCCACATGATGGAAGGCGTCATCCAGCGCGGCACCGGCACGGCGCTGCTGCCCCTGAACCGGCCGCTGGCGGGCAAGACCGGCACCACCAACGGCCCGCGCGACGTGTGGTTCGTCGGCGGCACCCCCGATATCGTGGCCGGTCTCTATCTGGGCTATGACAAGCCGCGCAACATGGGCGGCTATGCGCAAGGCGGCACGCTGGCCGCGCCGATCTGGCGGCAGTGGGCTGAAACGGCGCTGAAGGATTGGCCGAAGCTGCCCTTCGCGATTCCCACCGGCGTGCGCATGGTGCGCATCGATCGGCGGACCGGTGTCCGCGTGTATGGCGTGTGGCCCGATGGTGGCAACCGGCCGGCGGTGATCTGGGAAGCCTTCAAGCCCGACAGCGAGCCGCGCCGGGCGGGCCGCGCCGATGACCTGTTCGGCCGGCAACGCGGCGGCCGGGTCCGGTCTGACGCCCAGTTCCTGGAACAGGAAGGCGGCATTTACTGACGCGCCATCTTGCATGGCCACGCCCGCGCCTCTATCCGGGCCGCCATGAGAGCCGAAGCCGAAACTGCCGCCCTCCAGATCCAGCAGGCCCTGGGCCTGCTGAGGAGGTTTCTTTGACTGGGATCGCGCCCTTCGCCGATTGGACGAACTGAACGCGCGGGTCGAGGATCCCAAGCTGTGGGACAATCCCAAGGCGGCGCAGGCCCTGATGACCGAGCGGCGGCGGCTTGACGAGGCGATCACCGCCACCCGCTCCATCGAACGCGATCTCAATGACACGGTTGAACTGATCGAGATGGCGGAAGCCGAGGGTGACGAGGCGATGGCCGAAGATGGCGTCGCGGCGCTGAAGGCGCTCGCCCAGAAGGCGGAGAAGGACAAGGTCGCAGCGCTGCTGTCGGGCGAGGCCGACAACAACGACAGCTATATCGAAATCAACTCGGGCGCTGGCGGCACCGAGAGCCAGGACTGGGCCTCCATGCTGCTGCGCATGTACCAGCGCTGGGCGGAACAGCACGGCTACAAGGTCGAGATGATCGACTATAATGCCGGTGAACAGGCGGGCATCAAGAACGCCACCCTGCTGGTCAAGGGGGCGCAGGCCTATGGCTGGGCCAAGACGGAAAGCGGCGTGCACCGGCTGGTGCGCATCAGCCCCTATGACAGCGCGGCGCGCCGACACACCAGCTTTGCCAGCGTGTGGGTCTATCCGCAGGTGGACGATGATATCGAGATCGAGGTGAAGGAAAGCGATCTTCGCATCGACACCTATCGTGCCTCGGGCGCTGGCGGCCAGCATATCAACACCACGGACAGTGCCATCCGCATCACCCATATCCCGACCGGCGTGGTGGTGGCCTGCCAGTCCGAACGCAGCCAGCACAAGAACCGCGCCACGGCGATGAAGATGCTCAAGGCCCGCCTCTATGAGCGGGAACTGGCCATCCGCGAGGCCGAGGCCGCCAAGACCGAGGCCGCGAAGACGGATATCGGCTGGGGCCACCAGATCCGTTCCTATGTGCTCCAGCCCTATCAACTGGTGAAGGACCTGCGCACCGGCGTCACCTCGACCAGCCCCGATGACGTGCTGGACGGCGAGTTGGATCCGTTCATGGCCGCCGCCCTGTCACAGCGCGTGACCGGCGAGACGGTGGACGTCGAAGACGTCGACTAGCTGCCGGGTTCAGAACTGCGCCTGATAGCGCCCCAGACCGGCGTCCAGATCGGCCATCAGATCAGCCGGGTCTTCAAGGCCGATGGACAGCCGCACGATGGGGCCGGGCAGGGGCGTGGTGGTGGCGGTGCGGATGCGGTCAAGCTCGACGGGCAGCACCAGCGATTCATAGCCGCCCCAGGAAAAGCCGATGCCGAAATGCTGGAGGCCGTCGATGAGGGCGGCGGTGTGCGGCCGGCTGCCTTGCTTCAGCACGATGGCGAACAGGCCGGTGGCGCCGGTGAAGTCGCGTTTGAACAGCGGGTGCTGGGGATGGGACGGCAGCGCCGGGTGCCACACGCGGTCAACGGCCGGATGCGCTTCCAGCCAGCGCGCGATGGTCAGCGCCGATTGCTCGTGGCGGTCCAGCCGCACGGCCAGCGTTCTGAGACCGCGCAGCACCAGCGCGCAATCATCCGCGCCCACGTGATGCCCCAGCCGATAGGCGGCGGCCTTCAGCTTCGGCCACAGCGCCGGCGTGGCGGTGGCGCTGCCCATCAAGAGATCGGAATGGCCGGCGACATATTTGGTGAGGGCCTGGATGCTGATGTCCACCCCCAGCGCCAGCGGTTGCAGCCTGAGCGGGGTTGCCCATGTGTTGTCGATGAGCGTGGTGACGCCGCGCGCCCTGGCCACGGCGGTGATCGCTGGCAGGTCCTGAATCTCGAACGACAGGGAACCCGGCGATTCCAGGAGGATGGCGCGGGTCTTTTGCGAAATCAGATCAGCAATGCCGGCGCCGCAGCAGGGATCGATATAGCGTGTGGTGATGCCCAGCGGCGCCAGCAGCTGATCGGCAAAGGTGCGGCTGGGTTCATAGGCGCTGTCGGTCACCAGCAGTTCGTCACCGGTCTTCAGCACGGCCAGCAGGCTGGTGGCGATGGCCGCAACGCCGGAAGGGAACAGCTTGGTGCCGGCGGCGCCCGGCTCCAGCTGGGTCAGCGCGTCTTCCAGCGCCCAGTGGGTCTGGGTGCCGCGCCGGCCATAATAAAGGCCGGCATCGGGTTCGCGGATGGCCGCATCCAGATCGGCGAGCGTTTCGAACAGGATGGTGGAGGCGCGCGCTACCGGCGGATTGACCATGTCGTGGGCATGGCCGCGGCCGGCCTGGGCCAGCCTGGTGCCATCGCCAAGCCGGGAGAGGTCCGCGCGCGGCGGCCGCCTGGCTGTCATCGGGCCGTCACGCGCCCGTCACGACCGGGGTATGCGGGTTGGCGCCCCATTCGCTCCAACTGCCATCATACACCGCGACATCGCCCTTGCCGAGCTGCGCGGCGCCGAACGCCAGTACCGGGGCGGTGATGCCGGAACCGCAGGTGGCCACCAGCGGCTTGCCAAGATCGATGCCGGCCGCATCGAACAGCGCCTTGATCTCGGCCTTGTTCTTGAACGTGCCATCCTCGTTGAACAGCGCGGAATAGGGGATGTTGCTCGATCCCGGGATATGGCCTGGCCGCACGCCGGGGCGCGGATCGGCTTCCGCCCCGGTGAAACGGGCAGCCGAGCGGGCGTCGACCACCTGTTCGGCCTTGCTGCGCAGATTGTCGGTCATCTGGCCCATGTCGCGCACCAGCTTCCTGTCGGCCCAGACGGTGAAATGGCGGTGGCGCACGATCGGCTTGCCGCTTTCCACGGCGCGGCCTTCCGCCTGCCACTTGGCAAAGCCGCCATCGAGGATGGCCACTTCGTGCGCGCCGAACAGGTTGAGCATCCACCACACGCGGGCGGCCGATTTCAGCGGGCTGTTGTCGTAGACGACGATGCGGCTGCCGTCGCCCAGGCCCAGTGCCTGGCAGCGCGAGGCGAATTTCTCGGCCGGGGGGAGCATGGTGGGCAGGGGATTGCTGGTGTCCGACACTTCCTCGATGTCGAAAAACACCGCGCCCGGGATATGAGCCGCCTCGAATTCGGTGCGGGCGTTCCGGCCATGCGCGGGCAGGAACATCGTGGCGTCGATGATCCTGAGGTCCGTCTTGCCCATTTCCGCGGCAAGCCAGTCCGTCGACACCAGCAGATCCATGCGTCACTCCCGTTGGCGCCGCTGACCTGCGGCACCTTGTCCATTTGATATCCGGGGGTGACATAATTGGGCCGGAAGCGCATGTCACGCCCCAAGCGACGCCCGCATTACCAAATGGAGAGCAGAAATTGGTCGACGTGTTGCATCTGGGCCAGACCTCCAGCCTGCCAGCCAGCCCGGAGGCGGCGGTGCTGGATTATCCGCCCAATCCGCGCCCCGGCGCGCTCTATCTCGTGCGTTTCACCTGCCCGGAGTTCACCTCGCTGTGCCCGGTGACCGGCGCACCCGATTTCGCGCATATCGTCATTGATTATGTTCCGGATGAAAGCATCGTCGAATCAAAGGCCTTGAAGCTGTTCCTCGGCTCCTTCCGCAATCACGCCGGCTTTCACGAGGACGTCACCGTGGGCATCGGCCAGCGGTTGGTCGCAGAGATGCGGCCCCGATGGCTGCGCATCGGTGGATACTGGTATCCGCGCGGCGGCATTCCGATCGATGTGTTCTGGCAGTCCGGCCCCGTGCCCGACGGGCTGTGGTTGCCCGATCAGGGGGTTCCACCCTATCGCGGGCGGGGTTGATCGCGCGCACGGCCAAAGCGGGGAGGGACTGCCATGATTCGCACCGTGATTGTGGCGCTGCTGCTGGCAGGCAGTGCCGCCGCGCAGACCGCCGATGAACGGCTGAAGGCCATCTATGATGCCGAATGGCAGTGGCGGATGGCCCAGACCGGGCAGGTACAGGATGGGCTCGAGACCAGGGCCGGGGACCGGCTGCCCTGCATCACGCCGGCCTGCCAGGATGCACGGCGCGCCTATTGGCAACGCGTGCTCGATCAACTCGCCGCGATCCCCGATGGCGACCTTTCGGGCGAGGAACGGCTGAACAAGGCGGTTCTGACCGAGTCGCTGCGCGCCGAGGTGACCGGCATAGGCTGGCGCAACTTCGAAATGCCGATGACCAGCGACAGCAATTTCTGGTCCTATCTGCCAGCCCGGGCGCCGTTCCAGACCGCCGAGGATTATCGTCTCTATATCAAGCGGATGCGCGATGTTCCGCGCTATTTTGATGAACAGATGGCCAACATGCGGGCCGGGATGGCGCGGGGGTTCACACCGCCGGCCATCACGCTGAAAGGCCGCGATGACACGCTGGCCGCACAGATCAGGCCGGCGCTTGAAAGCCCCTTCTATGCGCCGTTCACGCTGATGCCGGGATTGGCCATCTCTCCCTTCGAGCAGGATCAGCTGAAGGCCGAAGCCCGCACCGTGATCGACACCATCGTCAATCCGGCGCAGCAGCGGCTGCTGGATTTCCTGCGCCGCGACTATCTGCCCGGCGCGCGGCAGACCACCGGGGCCAGGGATCTGCCCAATGGTCTTGCCTGGTACCGCGACCAGGTGCGGGAGTTCACCACGCTGGAGATGACGCCGGACGCCATTCACGCGCTTGGCCTGTCGGAAGTGGCGCGCATCGATGCGGACATGAGGAAGACCATGGCCGATGCCGGCTTCAAGGGCAGTTTCAAGGAATTCCTGACCTTTCTTCGCACGGATCCGCAATTCTATGCGAAGACACCGGCCGAGCTGCTGGGCTTTTCCGCGCTGGTGATGAAGAAGATGGATGGCAAGCTGTCCCAGGTCTTCACAACGTTGCCGCGCTATCGCTTCACGCTGCGACCGGTGCCCGATGCCATCGCGCCCGTGTACACCTCCGGGCGCGGCGGGCTCGATGCCTGCTACATGAACACCTATGACCTGCCGTCGCGGCCGCTCTACAATCTGGTGGCGCTCACCCTGCACGAATGCGTGCCGGGGCACAGCCACCAGGCGGCGATGGCGCTGGAGGCGCCGCAGCGCCCGCCATTTCGCCGCCGCACCTATTTCTCGGGCTATGGCGAGGGCTGGGGCCTCTACACCGAATGGCTGGGCACGAAGCTTGGCATGTACGAGACTCCCTATGAGGAATTCGGGCGCGAAACCTTTGAAATGTGGCGCGCGGCCCGCCTTGTCATCGATACCGGGCTGCACACGCGTGGCTGGAACCGGGACCAGGCCATCGCCTATCTGGAGGAGCACACCGCCCTGTCGCGGCGGGACATCGAGGTGGAGGTTGACCGCTACATCAGCTGGCCCGGCCAGGCGCTGGCCTACAAGCTGGGCGAGTTGAAGATCCGCGAGCTGCGCGCCAAGGCCGAAGCCGCCCTCGGCGCAAAGTTCGACCAGCGCCCGTTCCACGACACGCTGCTCGGCATGGGATCGGTGCCGCTGCCGGTGATGGAGGCCGAGATGCTGGCGTGGATCGCGCGCGAGAAGGCCCGGGCCAGCGAAGTCCGGGTAGCCAAGTAGGCGTCAGGGGATCCCGGTCAGCTTGTGGGTCTGCAGGCTCAGCCGCCATTGGGGATGCTCAAGACAGTAGGCGATTGTGGCCTGGATGTTCTCGGCCTGGGCTGGCCCATCCATGGGCTGCAGGAAGAAGTGCGTGAACGGCAGGTGGGCAAAACGCTCCGGCATCGCCTTGGCCTGCGGGTAGACAAGCTTCAGCTCGTCACCGGCCGTCAGTTTCAGTTGCGCATCGGCCTTGGGGGACACGCAGATCCAGTCGATGCCCGGCGGCGCAGCCTGTGTGCCGTTGGTCTCGATGGCGATCACGAAGCGCCGCGCGTGCAGCGCCTCGATCAGCGGCGTGTCCAGCTGCAGCAGCGGCTCACCGCCGGTGCACACCACCAGCCGATGGTCAGCCGTCTCGCCCCAGCAGGCGGCGACCGCGTCGGCCAGCGCTTCGGCCGTGGCGAACTTGCCGCCGCCCGGGCCATCGGTGCCAATGAAATCCGTGTCGCAGAAGGTGCAGACGGCCGTCGCGCGGTCCGCTTCCCGGCCCGTCCACAGGTTGCAGCCGGCAAAGCGCAGGAACACCGCCCGCTTGCCGGTCTGCGCGCCTTCACCCTGCAGGGTGAGGAACAGCTCCTTGACCGCGTAGCTCACAGCGCCGGGTCCGCCACGCCGGCTTCGGCAAAGCCCTTGGCACGCAGGCGGCAGCTGTCGCACAGGCCGCAGGGCCGGCCTTCGGGGGTCGGGTCATAGCAGGACCAGGTGAGGCCCAAAGGCGCGCCTGCGGCCTGGCCGGCCGCGATGATGCCGGCCTTGTCCAGCGTCATCAGCGGCGTGTGCACCCGGAAGCGCTCGCCTTCCACACCGGCCTTGGTGGCGGCGTTTGCCATGGCCTCGAAGGCGGCGATGAAGTCCGGCCGGCAATCGGGATAGCCAGAATAATCCAGCGCGTTGACACCGATGAACAGGTCACGCGCGCCCGCGGCTTCCGCCCAGCCCAGCGCCACCGACAGGAAGATGGTGTTGCGCGCCGGCACATAGGTGACGGGAATGCCGGGTTCGACGCCCCCCTTGGGCACGTCGATATCGGCGGTGAGCGCCGATCCGCCAAATCCGGTAAGGTCCAGCGGCAGCGTGATGTGGCGCTCGACGCCCAGCGTCTGTGCCACGCGCGCGGCATGGTCCAGCTCGATGCGGTGGCGCTGGTTGTAGTCGATGGTCAGCGCCAGCAGACGCCAGCCTTCAGCCCTGGCGATGGCCGCAACCGTGGTCGAATCGAGCCCGCCCGACAGCAGGACGACAGCCCGCTTCATGCGGCAATCGCAAACACGCGGCTGCAGAACTGGCAGTCCACCGCGATCACGCCCTTGTCGTCGCGCATCTCGGCGCGCTCAGCCTCGGGAAAGCGCATCAGCACGTCCCGGATATGGGCGGCCGAACAGCGGCAGCCCTTCACCGGCGTTGGCCCCGGCACAACGCGCACCTGTTCTTCGTGGAACAGCCGCCACAGCAGCGCCTCGCCGGAGAGCGCCGGGTCAGTCAGCTCGTCCACCGTCGTGGTGGCGGCCAGCGCGGCAACATGTTCCCAGTCGGGGTGCTGTTCACCGGCATCAAGGCGCTCGCCGCCGATCTCGGCCCGCGCCAGATGCTGAACCAGCAGCCCGCCCGCCAGCCAGCCGGCATCACCGCCACCAGCCACGCCGATCCGCACCAGCGTGGGCAATTGTTCGGACTGGCCGAACCAGCTCTCCATGGCCTGGGACAGCGTATCGCCTTCCAGTGGCACGATGCCCTGCCAGCGCTCGTTCGACACCGCCTGATCAACGGTGAGCGCCAGATAGCCTTCACCGAACAGGGCCGGAAGGTCCAGGCCTTCGGCAACAAGGGCCTGCTCGTCGTGCTTCAGATAGCCGCGCAGTTCACCGGCACGCCAGTCGCAGGCCAGCAGCTCGACGATGCCGCGCGTGCCTTGTTTCCGGGCTTGCGCCTGCAGCGTGACCTGACCATCATCCTGCTGCATCGAGGCGCCCACCAGCGCGGTGAGGGTCAGCGCTTCGGCGAGCAGGCGGATCAAGGGTTCGGGATAGGGGTGCGCGCCAAGGATGGCGTTGAGCGTCGCGTCCAGCCGCACCAGCTGGCCGCGCACGTTGCGCGCCGGCACCATGAAGCCCAGCGTGCGATCAGCGGTGGGGGCGATGCCTTCACTCACCATCAAATCCGCTCCAGGCACCAGAGCAGGATGGACTTCTGCACGTGCAGGCGATTTTCCGCCTCGTCCCACACCGCCGATTGCGGGCCGTCCATCACGCTGTCGGTCACCTCGTCGCCGCGGTGGGCGGGCAGGCAGTGCAGGAACAGCGCGCCCGGGTTCGCCCTGGCCAGCAGCGCCTCGTTCACCTGGAAGGGCTGGCAGGCCTCGATCTTTGCGGCGCTGTCCTTCTGGCCCATCGACACCCAGGTGTCGGTGACCACCACATCGGCACCAACCATCGCCTCCTCGGCGGTGTGATAGACGCCGATGCAGCCACCGCGGGCGCAGGCGGTGGCCATTATGCCGGCATCCGGATCAAGCCCGTGCGGCACGCCGACCCTGAGATCGAACCTGAGCAGCGAGGCCGCCTCGATCAGCGAGTTGGTCATGTTGTTGCCGTCGCCGACATAGGCCCAGGTGGAACCTTGCACGCTGTGTCCAACGCGCTCCTCGAACGTCATGATATCGGCCATCACCTGGCAGGGGTGGGTGAGATCGGTGAGGCCATTGATGACCGGGATGCTGGCATGTTCGGCAAGCTGGTCCAGCTTGGCGTGGCTGTTCGTCCGCAGCATCAGCGCATCGACCATGCGGGACAGCACGCGCGCTGTGTCCGCAATCGTCTCGCCGCGGCCCAGCTGCATCTCGCCGGCCGACGAGACGATGCTGCTGCCGCCCAGCTGGCGGATGGCCATGTCGAACGAGAAACGGGTGCGGGTGCTGGGCTTTTCGAAGATCATGCCCAGCACATGGCCAGCCAGCGGCGCATCCGCATCGACACGGCCCTTCGGCCAGCCGGCGCGGGCCGCCTTGCGGCGGTGCGCATCATCCAGAATGGCGCGAAGGCCCGCCGGAGTGGCGTTCGCAAGATCAACGAAATGGCGCATTGTTCGTCCTCGGCGCGTCCCTGGCGGGATGGCGCAAGATCAGGCGGCGGCGGCCGGTTGATAGGAAGCAGCAGCGGCGGACAGGCGCTCGACACATTCACGGATCTGCTGCTCGCCGATGGTGAGCGGCGGCAGCAGGCGCACGACATTGTCGCCAGCGGCCACGGTGAGAATGCCATGGCTGCGGGCATGACCGACAAAGGCGCGGCTGTCGCTCTTCAGCTTAAGGCCCAGCATCAGGCCGGTGCCGCGCACGCTGTCGAACAGCGTGTCGTGGTTGGGGATCATCTGTTCCAGCGCCTGTGTCAGGCGGGCGCCCATCTCGCGCACGTTGGCGAGGAAGGCCGGCTCGGCCACGATGTCGAGCACGGCCTCGCAGGCCGCCATGGCCAGCGGGTTGCCGCCATAGGTGCTGCCGTGCGTGCCCACCACCATGCCGGTGGCGGCCTTTTCGGTGGCGAGGCAGGCGCCGACCGGGAAGCCGCCGCCAATGCCCTTGGCGATGGCCATGATGTCGGGCGTGATGCCATAGAGTTCGTGCGCGAACAGGGCGCCGGTGCGGGCCACGCCGCACTGCACTTCATCAAGGATCAACAGCAGGCCGTGCTTGTCTGCGAGCGCGCGCAGCCCTTTCAGGAAGGCCGGCGAGGCCGGGCGGATGCCGCCTTCACCCTGGATGGGTTCGACCATGAAGGCGCCCACCGTCTCGTCGATGGCGGCCTCGGCGGCGGCGAGATCATCGAACGGCACCACCTTGAACCAGTCGGGCAGGGGTTCGAACCCCTTGCGCAGCTTTTCCTGGTCGGTGGCCGAGATGGTGGCGAGCGTGCGGCCATGAAAGGCGTTGGAGAAGGTGATGATGCGGTGCCGTCCCGGGTTGCCGGTGGCATAATGATAGGCGAACGCGGTTTTCACCGAACATTCGATGGCCTCGGCGCCGCTGTTGGTGAAGAACACCGTGTCGGCAAAGGTCAGATCGACCAGGCGCTGGGCCAGATGCTCCTGCGCCGGCACCTTGTAGAGGTTCGACGTGTGCATCAGCGTGGCGGCCTGCTTCTGGATGGCCTTGACCAGGTGCGGGTGGCCGTGGCCCAGGCAGTTGACCGCGATGCCGCTGGCCATGTCCAGCCATTCGCGCCCCTGCGCGTCATAGAGATAGCAGCCATCACCGCGCACCGGCGCCACCTCGCAGCGGCCATAGACGGGCATGAGGGGGCTGATCGTCATCGTCTCGTTCCCAGTGTGGCGTCAGGTTGCGGACGCCGAAGACGCATCAAGGCAGATGAATGCAAAAAGGCGGTCACAGCCGACCGCCCTCGCGCTGCGTCTATAGCCGCAGCGGGGTTGCCCTTCAACCACCCAGCAACAGGCCCAGCCGCAGCGTTCGGCCCGGCAGCGGCAGGCCCAGTTGCGGCAGCACCACGGCGTTGGCGAGATTGTCGACGGCCGCCGTGGCCGACAGTCGCGCCGTGCCCACGCGCGCCACCGGCACCCGCGCGCGCAGGTTGATCTCCGTGGCGGGGGCGAGGCGGGAAAGGCGGCCATCCGCATCCAGATCGCGCGCCGGGCCGATGCGGCGCACCTCGGCGCGCAGGTCGAACGCTTCGCCCGGCGCCCAGTCGATTGCCGCCATGGCCTCGTGGAAGGGGCGCTGGACCAGTGGCTGGCCTTCGGCGCTGGCGTGGAGGGCGCTGCCGGTGACTTCCAGCGTGAGGCCCGGGCGCAGTGGCACCTGCAGCGCCATGTCGAGGCCAATGCTGGTCGCCGGCCCCTGGTTGATGCGCTGCCTGAGGCTGATGCCGTCCACCCGCACGATGCGCTGCCCGATGCTGCCCAGCGCGCGCGTCCAGAACGGATTGACCGTCAAGCTGATGCCGCGGCCGCGCCAGACCAGCTCGGCATCGGCGAGCCAGACCTGCTCGGGCGCGAGATCAGGGTTGGGCAGGAAGCGGCCCAGCGCCTCCCCGAACAACTCGCGCGCCGAGGCGAAGCGGTTGCGCCGCCCGCCCGACAGCGTAAGGGTGAGCCCTTCTGCCATTGGGGTTCGCAGCGCGGCCGAGAAGGTCGCCGCCTGCCGGTCGGGCTGGGCCGGCTTGTTGCCGGTCAGCGGATTGGTGGAACGATCAAGGCCAAGGCCAAGAGTAAGTGCTGCCGTGCCCAGCGGCACATCCGCTTCCACACCGCCCGATGCCAATGTCTGGCGATGGCGCAGCGGGCCGGTCACGCTGCCGGCGGGCAGGGCGGTGTCGGTCTGCAGATGATCGCCGGCCTGGGCTGACAGGCTCCAGCGCAGCGTGGCGGGGCCAGCCTTGTGGGTGAGGGTGAGGCGGCCGCCCACCATGTCGTCATCATTGTCCTCGCGGCCACGCAGCGCCGTGTAACGTGCGTCGCGATAGGCCTCGATGCGCTGGCCGAACCATTGCCGCCACATCACCGCCCGCGCGGTTGCATCTCCCATTGGCAGTTCCAGCGCCAGCTGCGACTGGGTCAGCTGCCAGGCGGGGTAGCGCCAGAAGCGGGGTGGGTCGCTGCTCGGGTCGCGGTTGGCTTCGGGCGCGATGCCGCGCCGGGCATCGATGTGGAGCAGGCTGGCCCGCCACTCGAGCGCGCCCACGGTGCCGCCAATCGCACCAAACAGGCTGGTGGCGGCGAGATCCGTGTTCAGCCGGCGCTGGCTGTCCGGCTGGCTGAACGGCAGGGCGGACAGGCGCGCCACCGGCAGTGCGGACTGCGCCTGGTGCGCCGCGCCGAGCGTGATGGTCAGGCCGCCCAGCGGCACGGCGGCGGCAGCCGAAAGATTGGCCATCCCGAAGGGGCCGGCCTGGGCCTGCGCCACCGCGCCCGCCAGCCGGGTACGCAGGTCGACCGCGCCAGCCACGGCATTGGCGCCAAATTCGATGGCGCCTGCACCCTTTCTGACCGACAGGCTGCCGATGATGCCGGCCGGGATCAGCCCCAGATCGATGCGCCCGTCCCACGGTACGGCCAGCGGGGCGCCATCAAGGAACAGCAGAGTCTGTCGTTCATCGCCGGCGCGCACGCGGGCGGTGGTTTCACCGCGCGAGTTGGTCCGGATGGCCACGCCCGGCAAGCCGCGCAGGGCATCACCGACGCTGCGTGGCTGGCGGTCCAGCAGGGCTTCCGCCTTCAGGCCCACGAGAGGCGTTGCCACGCGGCCGGGCAAGGCCGGCGCGGTGACCGTGATGAAGGCTTCGTCAGGCAGCGGCCCGGACGCTTGCTGTGCGGCCGCGGCCGCCGGACCTGCCAGCAGCAGGGCCGGCAGCAATCTCGATCTCATCTTTTCTTTGATGGGAACGCCAGGCGGCGCATGTCACCGAAATAGCGCAGGCCAACCAGGCCGCGGCCCAGCGCCGTCAGCTGGCCGCCGGTCGGCACCATGTCCACCGTGACCTCGGCCAGGCTGATCGGCGCCATACCGGCCAGCCTGAGCTGGTCATTCAGCGCCGCACCCTTCGTCTTGAGGGCGGCAAAGGCGTCCTCCACCTCCTTCAGTTCCTGCTCCAGCGCATCGACGCGGGCCAGCGCATAGGCCGGCGGCCGGCCTTCGGTGCTGATGATCTGGCCATAGGCCGTGTCCATGTGCTCGCGCAGCCGTTCCTCGCCGGTGATGGCCCCGCCCTCGGTGGTGGCGACCACCTGCTTGCGCAGGTCATCGGCCTTGCCCGCCAGCGCCAGTGCTGCCGCCTTGGCCGCCGGCGTGGCCGCGGGATCGGCGGCCGCCTTTTCGGCGCCCTGCTTCATGGCCAAGAGCCCGAAGGTCAGGCCGGTCATCCGGCGGAACAGGCCCTTTACCTTTTCGGCTGCGGCATATTGGGCGGCGCGATCGGCTTCGCTGAAGGTGGCCCGGGCATCCTTCACCAGCGTCAGCGGCGCTTCGGTCACCTCGCCGGCCTTGGTCAACCGCACCTTGTACTGGCCAGGCAGCACGCGCTGGCCAACGACGCTGTTGAAGGCGATGCTGGCCGCTGGCGGCACCACTGGCGGCTTGGTGCGCATCGACCATTCCACCCGGTTCAGCCCCTTGCGCTTGGCGGTGGGCAGTTCCTCCACCACCTGGCCGTCCGGCCCGATGATCTCCAGCTTCATGCGGCCGATGACATGGCGCGCCTTCTGGTAATAGGTGATGACAGCGCCAGCCGGCGGATTGTCGCCCACGAAATTGGCATCGCCTTCCGACCAGCCGCCATTGCCCTGGATTCGCTGCTCCACGGGGGCGGAGGCCATCAGCGTGACGTTGGAGGCCACCACCGCCGGTGTCAGGCTCCTGAGCGGCGAGACATCGTCGATGATCCAGATGCCGCGCCCATGGGTGGCCAGCACCAGGTCATCGCCCTTCTTCGATTGGGCAATGTCGCGCACCGCCACCGCCGGGAAGTTGCCGGGGCGGAATTCCTCCCAGCTGGCGCCGGCATCGCGGCTGATGAACAGGCCGAACTCGGTGCCGGCATAGAGGATCTTCGGATCGACCCGGTCTTCCTTGATGACATGGGCATAGCCGCGCACGCCGGCGGTTGGCAGCCGTGCGAACGTCCGGCCGCCGTCGCGGGTGACGAACAGGTGCGGGGCCATGTCGCCCCACATGTGCCGGTCCACCGCCACATAGGCGGTGCGCGCGTCATGCTGGCTGGCTTCCACCCAGCTGATCCAGTTTTCCGGGCCCAGCTTCAGGGCTTTCGTGACATTGGTCCAGCTGGTGCCGCCATTGGTCGTCACCTGTACATTGCCATCGTCGGTGCCCACCCAGATGGTGCCGGGCGCCTTCGGGCTCTCGCTGATCGAATAGATGGTGGTGTGCATTTCGGCGGAACTGTTGTCCACCGTGATGCCGCCCGATTTCTCCTGCTGCTGCTTGGCCGGGTTGTTGGTGGTGAGGTCGGGCGAGATGCGCTCCCACGTGTTGCCATGGTCGCGGGTGCGATGGAGATACTGGCTGCCCATGTAGAGCACGGTCTTGTCGTGCGGCGACAGCGCGAGCGGCGTGTTCCAGTTCCAGCGCAGCTTTTCCCTGAAGCCCGGCTTGGGCTGAATGGCTTTCTGCTCCAGCGTGCGGCGGTTGATCCAGGCGATGTTGCCGCCCTGATATTCGGCATAGACATGATCGGGGCTGGCCGGATCGGGCAGCACCCAGAAACCATCGCCGCCATAGAGATTTTCCCAGCGGTGGTTGGTGATGCCGCCGGGATACTCGCTATCACCCACCCAGCTCGAATTGTCCTGCAGGCCGCCGTAGACCTGATAGGGGTCACGCTCGTCGATGGCGACATGATAGAACTGGCTGATCGGCAGGTTGCGGGCATGATGCCATTTTGCGCCGCCATCGTAACTGATCCACAGGCCGCCATCATCAGCCCCGATCAAGTGCTTGGGGTTCTTTGGGTTCACCCACACATCGTGCCAGTCGGCATGGCTGCCGCCGGCGGTGTTGGTGAAGCTCTTGCCGCCATTGTCCGACACGATCACCTGCAGGTTCATCTTGAACACGCGGTCGGCATTGGTGGGATCGACAACCATCTTGGCGAAATAGAAGGGCCGCCACACCATGAACTGGCTGCGGTCACGCTCCTCGAACGTCCTGCCGCCATCGTCGGACACATAGAGCGCAGACTTCACATGCTCGATGAAGGCATAGACGCGCTTCGGATCGGATGGCGCGTGCACCACTTCCACCCGGCCCCACGGCCCCTTTGGCAGGCCCTTGGTGGTGGCCGCATCCATGATCGTCCAGCTCTTGCCGCCATCATTGGAAACGGCCATTCCGCTGCCCGATACGGCATCCGGGCCATCACCGCCGGACCGGAAGGTCCAGCCCTTGCGGCGGAAATCCCACAGGCCGGCGATCAGGCGATCGGGGTTGGCCGGATCAAGGCTGATCGCCGAACAGCCGGTGGAAAGATTGGGCCCCTTCAGGATCTGCGTCCATGTCCGGCCGCCGTCGGTGGTCTTGTAAAGGCCGCGATCGGCACTGTCGGACCACAGCGCGCCAGGCGCACAGGCATAGACGATGTCGCTGTTGGTCGGGTGCACCACGATCTTGGTGATGCGTTCCACGTTCGGCAGGCCCATGTGGGTCCAGTTGTCACCGCCATCGGTGGACTTGTAGATGCCGCCCCCCACCGAGACACTGTTGCGGGTCCAGCTTTCACCCGTGCCGACCCAGACAGTCTGCTTGCTGGAGGGGTCCAGCGCCACCGCGCCGATGGACTGCACGGGCTGGCGATCGAACTTGGGCGCGAACGTCGTGCCGCCATCCTCCGATTTCCACACGCCGCCCGAGGCCGCGCCAGCGTAAACGGTGACCTTGCCATCATCCTCCACCCGGGCGGCGATGGCGGCGATGCGGCCCGACATGGCGGCCGAACCGATGTTGCGGATGCCAAGGCCCGAGATGCCGGCGCTTTGCGGGGCAGGGGCCGCGGATGCGGCCAGGGCCGGGGCGGCGAGTGTCAGGGCCGTGGCGGCCAGAAGAAGATTGCGGATCATTGGGCGGATCATGGGAAGGGCCTCCCTCACTTGGGCTGGGCGAACAGGGTGGCGGGTGCATCCGGATTGGCGCTGGCCTTGGCAACGATGACGCGCTGGCGCTGGCTTGATCCCTGCGGCCCGCTTTCGATCGCCATCGGGAACATCACGCCCCCCACGGGCTCGTAATCGCCCATCTCGGTTTCGGTCACCTGCACTGCGCCGCGGATCCGCCGTGTCTCGATCAGCTTCACCTCCAGCATCGAGTCGGGATCGATGAGATAGACGAACTCGTCCCCATCCTTCTGGGTGACCTTCAGCTTGTGACAGACGGTGCCATCGAAATCCTCGCGGCCGAGGTAGGTGACCGTGCTGCCATCGGCGCGGGCCGACAGCAGCGCACCCGGAATGGAGGCGGCGTCGGCGAGGCTGCGGCCTTCGTCATCGCTCATCGCCTCGGCATCCTTGCGGCCCTGGAACGGGTTGATGCGCCAGCCAGCCTTGCCGTCATAGGCCTGCACCAGCGCCAGCCCCTGCAGCGCGGCCTCCACGCGGGTGGCGCCGCCGGCGCGGACCTCGTTGTAGGTCAGCTCGAAACCGCCGGGGAAGATCAGCTTGCCTTCAAGGCGAACGGCCTTCAGCGCGGCCAGCGCCGCGGCCCCGCCGCGCGCCGCCAGGTTCTTCGCGATGATGTCGTCGGCGCTGGGCTGAGGCGCAACCGGCTGCGCGGCGGCGGATGTGGCCAACAGCAGTGTTGCCAACACCGGATGAACGAGTCGCATGAAATCCCCCAAGGACTGAGTGCGTGATGCGCCATGGCTGCGCCGCCCATAGGTGTATTGTCAAGATAATACTCTTGTCGCCGGTCAAAATTGCCGGCAAGTCCAGCGCCATGGCCCATGAAGACGTGCTCCGCTGGCTTGCTGCCCACGCGCCCGACGTGGCGGTGATTGCGCCCGGTGCTTCGACTGCGACCGTGGCGGAAGCGGCGGCGGCGCTGGGCGTCGAGCCGGGCCGCATCGCAAAATCGCTGGCCATGCGGGTGAATGGCGAGGCGCTGCTGCTGGTGACCCGCGGCGATGCCCGGCTGGACAATGTCAAGTGCAGGGCCGCGCTTGGCGGCCGGCCGCGCATGCTGGAAGCGGATGAAACGCTGGCGCTGACCGGCCATGCGGTGGGCGGCGTTTGCCCCTTCGGCCTGAAGACGGCGCTGCCGGTGTGGATCGACGTGTCGCTGAAGGGCTATGCGACTGTCTTTCCCGCCGCCGGCTCGCGCGAGACGTCGGTGGAACTGCCGCCCGAACGCCTGGCGGCCCTGGTGGCACGCGGCTGGGTTGATGCCTGCCGCCTGCCGGACGGCGCCCCGGATGACGCCCCGGATGGCGCCACATAGGGCCGCACCAGCGCCGCCACGTCCACCCGGGCCTTCAGGCGGGCGGCGAGCAGATACATGCCGGCAATCTTGCGCTGGATGAAGAGGATATCGGGCGGCGGCGCGGTGAAATGGTCGCGCGCGGCCAGCAGGCTGGCGGACTGGTCCTTCAGATTGCTGGCCAGCCCGCCGGCGCCGAAATCGAACGGGCCCTCCATGCGCAGCGGGGCAAAGCCATCCTGTGCCATGGCGAGGATCGTGTCCTGCATCAATGCCGGGGCGCCGGGGGGCAGGATGCCGATACCGGCCATGGCGGCCAGCAGGCCATCATTGTCGCCGGCCAGCCCGGCGCCGAGCAGCGCGCGATAGCCTTCGCGGATGTGCGCAGGCACGTCGCGCGCGGCGCCGAAATCCAGCAGTACCAGCCGGCCATTGTTGAGGTCATAGCGATAGTTGGCGAAATTGGGGTCGGTCTGCATCACGCCCCAGTCGAACAGTTCGGCCATCAGGATGCGCAGCATCAGCGTCATCAACCGGTCGCGCTCCGCCTGGGGCAGGGCGCCGGCCTTGTCGATGGCGACACCGCCAACATGGCCCATGGCAAGGATGGTGTGGGATGACAGGTCGCTGGCGAACTGCGGCACCACCACGTCCGGCCAATCCGCCGCCAGTGCGCCGAACCGCGCCAGCATGGCGCCTTCGCGGGCATAATCGGCCTCTTCCTTCAGCTGGCGCTTGGCCTCGGCCAGCAAGGGCTCGAGCGCGAAACTGGCCGGCAGCAGGCCCGACAGCTTCACCAGCGTCGCCACATTGTCCACATCGGCATCGATGCTGGCGGCCACGCCGGGATATTGCACCTTGATGGCCAGGTCGCGGCCATCCAGCGCGACGGCGCGGTGCACCTGGCCGATGGACGCTGCCGCGATGGGCCGCTCATCGAAACGCTGGAACCGCGTGCGCCACCGTGCGCCCAGCCCGGCCACCATTGCCTGTTCCAGCTGGGCCGGCGGCATCGGATCGGCCTCGGCCCGCAGCCGGCCCATGATCTCGGCCAGTTCGGGCGGCAGCACGTCGCCGCCGTCCATGGAAATCAGCTGGCCCATCTTCATGGCGGCGCCGCGCAGCCGGGCCAGTTCATCGGCCAGCCGGCGCGCGTTGGCCGGGGTGAGCAGCAGGCTGGGCAGATCCGGCTTGCGCCCCCTCAGCACCTCGCCAGCGCCGCCGCCGATCACCGATCCGGCAATGCCGCCGGCCAGCCGGCCGAAGCCGGCAAGGCGGGACAGGCGGGTGGCGGGCACGGCGCGGGGGCGGGTGGGCAGCATGGGCAAGGCCATGCACCGCCGCGCCGGCCAGCGCCAGTGCGGGCAATTGCCACGACCCTAGAGCTGAACCCCGATGGAGGCCGCCAGCCGCCGTATGTCGTCGGCATGGGCGAGATCGGTGCCGGGCGTCATCACCGCCGCCGCTCCGGCCGCCAGGCCAAGGCGGAACGCGGTTTCCGGGTCGCGCCGGTTTGCCAGCGCCCAGGTCATGGCGGCGGTGAAACTGTCTCCGGCGCCCACCGCCGAGGCGTGCCGCACGGGCAGGGCGGGCAGGCGCAATTCACCTTCGCGCGTCACCAGCAGGCCACCATCACCGCCCAGCGTCACGGCCAGCATGCGCGCGCCGCCTGCGTCCACCACGCGCCGCGCCGCTGCTGCAAGCGCACCGGCATCGGGCAAGGGGCCACCGGCCAGTGCCTCCAGCTCGTCAAGGCTGGGCTTGGCAAGACAGATCCCGCCCACGGCCAGACAGGCCGCCAGCGCCGGGCCGGAGGTGTCCAGCACCACCTGCTGTCCGCGCGCCACTGCGGTTCGGACGATCTGCGCCATGAAATCGGCATCCAGCCCGCGCGGCAGCGAGCCTGACAGCACCAGCCATTCGCAATCGAGCGCCGCGACGTCGGCCAGTGCAGCGGCGGATTCGGCAGCCGTCACCTCCGGGCCTTCCGGCACGAAGCGATATTCATGGCCGCTGGCATCTTCGCGGATCACCAGGCTGATGCGGGTGTCGCCGGCAATCGGCAGACGGCGGCGGGCCACGCCGGCGCGCGCCACCAGCCCGTCCAGCAGTGGCCCGGTCACACCGCCGGCCAGATAGATCGCTTCAACCTCGCCGCCCAGCCGGGCAATCACCCGCGCGACATTGATGCCGCCGCCGCCGGGATCGAAGCGCTGGCCATGGGTGCGCAGCTTCACCGTGTGCGCAACATGGTCAACACCGGCGGCGCCGTCGATGGCAGGATTGAGGGTGAGGGTGGCGATGCAGGCCATGGACTGCCAGCAAGCGAGGTGGCGACATCGGCGCCTGAAGGTGGTGACCCCTACGGGACTCGAACCCGTGTTTTCGCCGTGAAAGGGCGACGTCCTAGACCGCTAGACGAAGGGGCCATCAGCGGGAGGCCGCCTGTTATTGGCCCCGGCGCTTCCCGTCAACAGCGATTTTGCGCTTTTGCCGATCAACCGGCAAAGGCCGCGTCGTCCAGCTCCAGCTCCACCGCGCCGCCACCGGTCCAGTCATCGCGCTTGACCCGACCGGCGACGTGGATTGTGCGGCCACTGACGCCCATCAATTGTGCGCCCAGCGCCGTGTCGCCCTGCCGCCAGGCCATCGCCTTGATTCGCCCGCCATCGGCGCCCGACAGTTGCAGGCGCAGGTGATTTTCGCCAACCACGCGGGCATCCACCACCCGGAACGGCCCGGCAGCGATGCGTGGCGCGGGCCAGCCCTGGCCATAGGGACCGCCGGCTTCCAGCACGTCCACCAGGGCAGCATTCAGCCCGCGCGGCGCCACCGCCGCATCGATGGACAGCGACCGTTCCGCCGTCGCCGCTGCAACCGGCGCCGCCAGCCGATCGTTGATGAACGCGTCAAGCGCGGCGATCCCGTCAGCCGCCACGGTAAGCCCCGCGGCCATGGCGTGGCCACCGCCGGCCAGCAACAGACCGTAATCCTTCGCGGCCAGCACAGCGGCGCCCAGGTCCACCCCCGTGATGGAGCGGCCAGAGCCCTTGGCAAGGCCATCCTCCTGAACGGCAATCACAATGGCTGGACGACCCATCTTCTCCTTCAGGCGGCTGGCCACGATGCCGATGACACCCGGGTGCCAGCCTTCGCCGGCCACGATCGTGCAGCCCGGTTGCGGGCCCGCAGCCGCCAGCGCTGCATCGGTCACCGCCTGTTCAATGGCGCGGCGTTCCTGGTTCAGGGCATCAAGCTGCGCGGCGATGGCGGCGGCTTCGGCAGCATCATGGGTCGTCAGCAGCCTGACGCCCAGATCCGCCTGGCCGACCCGCCCGCCGGCATTCACGCGCGGCCCCAGCGCAAAGCCCAGGTCGCGGGCCACCGGAGCACGGGCCAGCCGCGCGGCATCGGCCAGTGCGGCGATGCCGATATTGCCGCGCCCGCGCATCACCTTCAGTCCCTGCGTGACGAACGCGCGATTGAGACCTTGAAGCGCGGCGACATCAGCCACCGTGCCGAGGGCGACCAGATCGAGCAGGTCCATCAATCGGGGCTCGTCGCGCTGTGCGAACCAGCCCCGGTCGCGCAGCAGGCGGTTCAGCGCCACCGCCAGCAGGAAGGCCATGCCAACAGCCGCAAGATGGCCGTGGGCGGCAGCATCAGGGGTTTCGTCGAGGCGGTTCGGGTTCACCAGCGCGATGGCAGGCGGCAGGGCGGTGCCCGCCTTGTGGTGATCCACCACAATCACGTCCAGCCCGGCGGCCCGCGCCGCTTCCAGCGCCTCGAAGCCTTGGGTGCCGCAATCAACGGTCACGACCAGATCGGCGCCGGCCTGCTTGAGCGCCACCAGTGCATCCGCCGAAGGACCATAGCCTTCCAGCAGCCGATCAGGGATGTAATGGCCGACCGTGCCGCCAACGCCGCGCAGATAGCGGACCAGCACGGCTGCCGACGTGGCGCCATCAACGTCATAATCGCCATAGACCACGATGGCTTCGCGCCGTGCCAGCGCATCGGCCAGCCGCTCGGCAGCGCGGTCCATGTCGGCAAAGATCGACGGATCGGGCAACCAGTCGCGCAGCGTCGGGGATTTCAGCCGGGCAAAATCGCCCTCTTCGCCGCCGCGCGTGCGGAACAGATGTCGCAGCAGCGCGTCATCATCTCCGCGGCCATCCAGGCCATCGCCGGGTGGCAGGTCGCCCCGCCAAGCCCAGCGCTGTCCGGTCAGCGAGGTTGCAATGCCAAGAACGGGGCGGGGCAGGTCCATGCGCTGCTTATGCGGATGGCCCGGCGGCCCGGCAAGCTTACTTGTACCGATGCGCCCGGTGCTCGCCGCTTACCCAGCGGATGGTGCCGGAAGAGGCACGCATCACGACGCTTTCGGTGGTGATGACGCCATCCTTGCGGCGCTTGACGCCTTTCAGCATCGAACCGTCGGTGACGCCGGTGGCGGCAAAGATGCAGTCGCCCTTGGCCATGTCGGTCAGGCTGTAGATGCGGTCGAGATCCTCGATGCCCCAGCGCCGTGCGCGGCTGCGTTCATCCTCGTTGCGGAACAGGAGCTTGCCCTGCATCTGCCCCCCCACACAGCGCAGCGCGGCGGCCGCAAGCACGCCTTCGGGCGCACCGCCCGATCCCATGTAAAGGTCGATGCCGGTGTCGGGGTTGGTGGTGGCAATCACCCCGGCCACATCGCCATCGGGGATCAGCATGATGCCGCAGCCGATGCCGCGCAGTTCGGCAATCAGCGCCTCGTGGCGCGGCCGGTCGAGCACGCAGACGATGATCTCGTCGGGATGCACGCCCTTCGCGGCTGCCACGGCCGCCACATTGGCGGTGGCGCCAAGCGTCAGGTCGATGACCCCATCCGGATAGCCCGGACCAACGGCGATCTTGTCCATGTAGACATCGGGCGCATTGAGCAGACCGCCCTGTTCGGCAATGGCCAGCACGGCGAGCGCATTGGGGCCGGCCTTGGCGGTGATGGTGGTGCCTTCCAGCGGATCCAGCGCGATGTCGATACGCGGGCCTGTCCCTTGTGCCCGGCCCACCTTCTCGCCGATGTAGAGCATCGGCGCCTCGTCGCGCTCGCCTTCGCCGATCACCACGGTGCCATCGAAATCGAGCTGGTTCAACGCCTCGCGCATGGCTTCCACAGCGGCAGCGTCGGCGGCCTTCTCGTTGCCGCGCCCGATCAGGCGAGAGGCGGCGATGGCGGCATTTTCCGTCACCCGCACCATCTCGAGCACGAGCACGCGGTCAAGCACGTGACTGGCAGCCGTCATGTCATCCACCCCTGTTTGTCGAATCGGTTGTTGGCGCCGCTTTACGCGCGAGCGGTTCAGAAATCGAGAATATGCATCATGACGGGCTGGCCGACGACGGATGGCGAGGCCGCCATCCGGTCGAGGCTGGCCAGCACATCCTCCTCGCGCGCTTCGTGGGTGACCATCACCACCATGGCGCCGCCATCGGCCGATGTCCCGCGTTGCACCAGGCTTTCGATGGAGACGCCGGTGTCGCGCAGCGCTGCGGTCAGTTCGGCCAGCACGCCGGCGCGATCAGCCACGTTGAGCCTGAGATAGTAGCGGCCGCGCCGGTCCCCGGCGCTGGCACGGGGCAGGGCTTCCAGATCGGCCACCGGCATCACGAACGGTGGGCGCACATCGCTGCGGGCGATGTCGATGAGGTCGGCGACCACGGCGCTGGCTGTGGGCCCTTCGCCGGCACCGCGGCCCTGGAAGAACAGCCGGCCGACAAAATCGCCCTCCAGCACCACGGCGTTGAGGCTGCCCATCGTGGTCGCCACCGGGTGATCCAGCGGCACCAGCGCCGGGTGGACACGCTGGAACAGGGCGCCATCCTGGACTTCGGCCAGGCCAACCAGCTTGATGCGGAAGCCCAGTGCAGCGGCCTGAGCAATGTCGGCGCTGGCGATGGCGCGGATGCCGGTGCAGGCCACGCTGGCAAAATCGATGCGCGCGCCGAACGCCAGCGCGGCGAGAATGGAAAGCTTGTGCGCGGTGTCGATGCCGTCGATGTCGAAGCTTGGGTCCGCCTCGGCGAAGCCAAGCGCCTGTGCGTCCGCCAGCACGGTCGCAAAGTCCAGCCTCTCCGCCTCCATGCGCGACAGGATATAGTTGCAGGTGCCGTTCATCAGGCCATAGACGCGGGTGATCAGGTTGGCCGCGGCGCCTTCCGACACGCCCTTGATGACCGGGATGCCGCCCGCCACTGCCGCTTCATACTTCAACGGCAGGCCGGCCTTTTCGGCAGCTTCGGCGAGTTCCAGCCCATGGTGGGCCAGCATCGCCTTGTTGGCGGTCACGAAGGGCTTGCCGGCGGCCAGCGTGCGCCGGGCGAGTGTCAGCGCCGGGCCATCACTGCCGCCGATCAGCTCCACCACCACATCGACATTGTCGCGGGTGGCGAGTTCGGCCGCATCATCGACCCAGTCGATGCCATCCAGCGACACGCCGCGATTGCGGCTGCGGTCCCGCGCCGAAACCGCCGTCGCCACGATCGGCCGACCAGCCCGGCGGCTGATGAGATCGGCGTTCTGCTGGAGCAGCTTGACGACACCGGTCCCGACATTGCCGAGCCCGGCGATCCCCACGTGCAGGACATCCGCCATGGGTCAGGCCCCTGCCTTCACCGAGGGCGTGTTGACCCCCATCGATTGCAGATATTTGCGGATATTGCGCGCCGCCTGGCGCAAGCGCTGTTCATTCTCCACCAGCGCGATGCGCACGAAGCCCTCGCCATCCTCGCCATAGCCAACGCCCGGCGCCACGGCGACGCCGGCTTCGGTGAGCAGCTGCTTGGAAAATTCAAGGCTGCCCAGATGCGCCAGCGCCGGTGGAAGCGGGGCCCAGGCGAACATGGACGCACGCGGTGACGGAATCTCCCAGCCGGCGCGGCCAAAGCTTTCCACCAGCACGTCGCGACGGCGGTGATAAAGCTCGCGGTTCTGGGCGACGATGTCCTGCGGGCCGTTGAGCGCTGCCACGGCAGCCGCCTGGATCGGCGTGAAGGCGCCATAATCGAGATAGGATTTCACCCGGGTCAGCGCCGAGATCAGCGTCTTGTTGCCCACGGCAAAGCCGATGCGCCAGCCTGCCATGCTGTAGGTCTTGGACATGGACGTGAATTCGATCGCCACGTCCTTGGCGCCGGGCACCTGCAGGATGGACGGGGTGGGCTGCCCGTCGAAATAGATTTCCGAATAGGCGAGGTCGGACAGCACCCAGATCTGGTGCTTCTTCGCAAAGGCCACCACGCGCTCGTAGAAGGCGAGATCGGCCACTTCGGCGGTCGGGTTGCTGGGATAGCCCATCACCAGCACGGACGGCCGGGGCACGGTGAAGCGCACCGCACGCTCCAGCGCCTCGAAATATTTCTCATCGGGCGTTGTCGGCACGGAGCGGATGGTGGCGCCGGCAATGATGAAGCCGAACGTGTGTATGGGATAGGAGGGGTTGGGCGCCAGCACCACGTCGCCGGGCGCGGTGATCGCCTGGGCAAGATTGGCCAGGCCCTCCTTCGATCCCAGCGTTACCACCACTTCGGTTTCCGGATCGAGATCCACCCCGAAGCGCCGCGCATAATAAGCGCTCTGCGCGCGCCTGAGGCCGGGGATGCCGCGCGAGGCCGAATAGCCGTGCGCATCGGGCTTGGCCGCCACTTCGGCCAGCTTGGCGATCACGTGCGGGGGCGGCGGCAGATCGGGATTGCCCATGCCCAGGTCGATGATGTCCTCGCCGGCGGCGCGTGCCCGGGCCCGCATGGCGTTCACTTCCGCGATCACATAGGGGGGCAAGCGCTTGATGCGGTAGAATTCGTCCTGCATGGGCCCGTTCCGGTCTGCTGTTGATGCTGCCTTAGGCAGCGCGTGGACAAAAGAAAAGCGGCGGCAAGAACCATTTTGTTCCGCCGCCGCCGGTGAGAGGGTTTGATTGTTGCGTTACCCTCGGATCGGTGGCGGCGTGCTGGCGGCAGCGGCGATGCCGGCGGCAGCTGCTGCTGCGCCGGCCGGAATGGCTGCCATGATCGTGCCGTTGCTCACGCCGTTGGTCCTTCATGCCGGCGCCGTGCCGACGGGGGGCACTTAACCCAATCGCGGCAGCAACGCCAGAGCATGGAAATTGCCCTTGGCGGCTTGTCCGGCACGGGGCAGATTGCCGCCATGTCCAGGAGCCTGCCCGCACAGATCAGCGACGCGATCAACGCCAGTGACCTGGCGGCCATCCGGCAGCTGTTCACTGCGCACCCCGACCAGCTGGACGTGCAGACCTTCTTCGGCGGCCAGACCTGGCTGGGCTATGCCGCGCAGAAGGGCCAGTTGGCGGTGGTGGAGGCACTGGCGGCGCTGGGGGCGGACATCAACCGCCCCGGCCGCGAGGGCGTGCGACCCATCGTGGTGGCGGCGAATTTCGGGCAGGCCGATGTTGCCCGATGGCTGCTCGCGCAGGGTGCGGTGCTGGATACCAGTGCCACGGTGCGCAATCCGCTGTTTGGTGCCATCACCGGCCAGTCGCCGGCCATCGTGCAGATGCTGCTTGAGGCTGGCATTGATGCCAGCACACGCTACAACGACGGGTGGGACGACATGGATGCGCTCGCCTTCGCCCTGATGCGCGGCGATGCGGACTGTGCCGCCCATATTGCCGACCATCTGGCAGCCGGGGATGCCGCCCTGCGCGTCCGCCTGCTGGCCGAGGCCGACCAGATTGCCGACCACAATGCCAAGCCGGCGCGTCGCCGCCACTGAGGATCACGCCATGACCGACCCTGCCGACCCCACCGCCCAGATCGCGCAGGCACAGGCCCAGGCGCAGCAGAATCTCCAGAAGATCACCGATCTGATGGGCAAGGGCCAGCAGATGATGCTGGAGTTCTGGACCAGGGAACATGGCGCCACCCCCATTGTGCCCGATCCGCTGGGCATGATGACGACCTGGACGAAGGCCTGGACGGCCATGCTTTCCGACCCGGCGCGCCTGATGGAGCAGCAGCAGCGCTATATGCAGGATGCGCTGTCGCTGTGGCAGCGCTTCCTGACGCCAGATGCCGAGAAGCCCATGGTGAAGGACAAGCGCTTCGCCGGCGCGGCCTGGGCCGAAACCCCGGCCTTCGATTTCCTGCGCCAGTCCTATCTGCTCACCGCCAGCCACATCATGGAGGCAGCGCAAGGCATCGAGGGCATGAGCGCCGAGGAAAAGGACAAGGCGCGCTTCCTCATCAAGCAGTTCGTGGATGCCATGAGCCCGTCGAACTTCATGGCAACCAACCCTGAAGTGCTGCAGAAAACTGCCGAGACCGGCGGCGCCAACCTCTTGAAGGGCCTGGAACATCTGCTGGAAGACCTGCGCGCCGGCCGCATGCGCATGACGGACGAGAAGGCCTTCGAAGTGGGTCGCAACGTCGCCATCACGCCTGGCAAGGTGGTCTATCAGAACCGCCTGTTCCAGCTCATCCAGTATGCGCCGATCACCGACAAGGTGTACGAAGTGCCGCTGCTGGTCTTTCCGCCCTGGATCAACAAGTTCTACATCCTCGATCTCACTGCCGAGAAGAGCTTCATCCGGTGGTGCGTGGAACAGGGCCTCACGGTGTTCGTGGTGAGCTGGAAGAACGCCGACGAAAGCCTCGCCGACGCCACCATCGACACCTATGTCGAGGAAGGCATGTTCACCGCCATCGAGGTGGTGCGCGAAATCTGCAAGACGACAAGCGTCCACACCATCGGTTATTGTGTCGCCGGCACCACGCTGGCCGCAGCCCTGGCCGTGCTGGCGGCGCGGGAGCAGGCCGAAGAGGTCGCCACGGCCACATTCTTCACCGCACAGGTCGACTTTTCCGACGCCGGCGAGCTCAAGCTGTTCGTTGATGATCCCAGCCTCGAGACCATCGAGCGGCTGACGGGCGACAAGCCGGTGCTCGACGGCCGCTACATGGCCAGCACCTTCAACCTGCTGCGCTCGAACGACCTGATCTGGAACTATGTCGTCAACAACTACATGCTGGGTAAGGATTATTTCCCCTTCGACCTGCTCTATTGGAACAGCGATGCGACCAACGTGCCGGCGCGCTGGCACCGACAGTATATCGAGCAGATGTATCGCGATAACCTGCTGGTGAAGCCGGGCGGGATGACCGTGGCCGGGGTGCCTGTGGACCTCTCGAAGGTGAAGACAGCCAGCTACATCCAGGGCGGCAAGGAGGATCATATCGCGCCGGCGCGTTCCGCCTTCAAGCTGACGCAGGCCTTCACCGGGGAAACCCGCTTCGTGCTGGCGGGCAGCGGGCACATCGCGGGTGTCGTCAACCCTCCGACCAGCGGCAAGTATCAGTATTGGACCAACGATGCGCCAGCGGCATCGCTGGATGAGTTCATCGCGGGCGCCACCGAAACGAAGGGCAGCTGGTGGCCGGACTGGCTGGCCTGGCTGGCGCCGCGTTCGGGCAAGCAGGTGAAGCCGCGCGTGCCGGGCAAGGGGCCCTGCAAGGCGATCGAGGAGGCACCTGGCGCCTATGTGAAGGAGCGGATCTGACCATGGCGGACGCCGGGTCGGGCGCCTATGTCGGGATCAACTTTCATGGCGTGGGCGTGCCGCACGCCGCGGTGCCTGCCGACGAGGTGCCCTATTGGCTGAGCGTTGCGCGCTTTGCCGAAGTGGTGGCACGCATCGCGAAATTGAAAGCGAGCGGTCGTGACCTGCGCATCACCTTCGATGATGGCAACTCGTCTGATCTGCTGGAAGCGGCACCGATCCTGGCGCGTCATGGCCTTCTGGCGGAGTTCTTCGTGCTCACGGGTCGATTTGACGATCCGCGCTATCTGTCGCCCGCGCAGCTATGCGAGCTTTCCGCGCTTGGCCACGGCATCGGTTTGCACGGCCGCGACCATGTCGACTGGCGGCGGCTTGATGGTGCCGGGCTGGCGGCCGAGACAACGGGCGCGCGTGCGGCACTTGCCGAGGTGACGGGCCGCATGGCCACCAGCGTCGCCATCCCCTTCGGCGCCTATGACCGGCGCGTCATGGCGGCATTGAAGGTGGCCGGCTTCACGGCCATCCATACCAGCGATGGTGGTCCGGCGCGTGATGGGGCCCTGGTGCGGCCACGCACATCCCTGCGCAGTGACATGGATGATGGCGAGGTGGACGCAATCCTTGCCGGGGCCGTGTCGCCGCTCGGCCGATTCCGGCGCTACGCTTCGATGTGGCGGCGGGGCGGCGTGTAGAACGCTGCTATTCAGCGGCTTCCAGCACGGGCTGGCGGGCAGGTGCGGCCGCGGCGAAGACCATCTCGTCGGTCACGGGACCTTCCAGCAACGCCTTGCGATCATAGCTGTAGTTGGCCGTCACCAGCCATGGCGCGCGATTGCCTGACCGGGGCAGCGCATCCGCCCCGCGCTGTACATATCCGGACGACAGGTCCATCGCCAGCCGTGCCGGCTGCACATCGGGTGCCGGCGTCGGGGTGGCGCTGTCCACGCCTGCGCGGCGCATGTGCCTGATCAGCCGGCAAACATAATCGGCGATGAGGTCCGATCGCAGCGTCCAACTGGCGTTGATATAGCCAAAGCTCTGGAACAGGTTCGGAATCCCGGAGAACATCAGGCCCTTGTAGGCCAGCGTGTCGGCGATTTTCACCGGCCGGCCATCGACGCTGATCGCCATGCCGCCGGCCGCTTCCAGCTTGAGGCCGGTTGCCGTGACGATGATGTCTGCCGCCAGAAACTGGCCGGATTTGAGGCGGATGCCGCCGGGTTCGAAGCGCTCGATCTGATCGGTGACGATGCTGGCGGTGCCAGCACTGATCGCCTTGAACAGGTCTGCATCCGGAACCAGGCAGAGGCGCTGGTCCCAGGGGTTGTAGCCAGGGGTGAAGTGGGTTTGGAGGTCGTAATCGGCCGGCAGCAGCCTCGCCAGGCGTTTCAGCAACTGTTCGCGCACCTTGCCGGGCCGTTCGCGGGTCTGCCTGTAGAACCACTGGCCGAGCGTCACGTTCTTCCAGCGCACGATATCGTAGGCGGTCCGGGCTGGCAGCATGGCCTTCAGCAGGTTTGCAATGGCGTCGGTGGATGGGCGCGAGACCATCCAGGTCGGTGTCCGCTGCAGCATGGTCACGTGCGCGGCGGCCCTGGCCATCTCTGGCACCAGCGTGACGGCGGTCGCGCCCGAGCCGATGACGACAACATGCTTTCCAGCATAATCAAGCTGTTCCGGCCAGAACTGTGGATGAACGATCTGGCCTTCGAACGCCGCTTCGCCAGCCCAGGTCGGGCGGTGCCCCTCCGCATAGCTGTAGTAGCCGCTGCACAGGTAGAGGAACCGGGTGGTGATGGTGACATTGCCCGATGCCGTGCTGGCGGTCACGGTCCAGCAGGCCGTCTCGCTGTCCCAATCAGCGCCCGTTACCTTGTGACCGAAACGGATTTTCGTTGTGATTCCATGCTCTTCGGCGGTTTCCTTGATATAGGCGCGGATCGAGGGGCCGTCGGCAATGGCCTTCGCCGCCCGCCACGGCTTGAAGCGATAGCCCAGCGTGTGCATGTCGCTGTCCGACCGGATTCCGGGATAGCGGAACAGGTCCCAGGTGCCGCCGATCGCGTCGCGGCCTTCCCAGATCAGCCAGCGCTCGTTCGGACAGTTCTGCTTGAGGTGAACGGCAGCGCCAATACCGGACAGGCCGGCGCCCACGATCAGCACATCGGTATCGGTGTCCGTCACGCTCGGTCTCTCCAGCTCGACCTCAAGCATCTGGCGCGGCTGTGGCAATGGGCCAGGTCAGCGGCGCGGCAGCCCCGGGACAGTGGGCAACTGGCGCGGCCGGTCACGGCGCGGCATCTGCGCCTGATAGGCGACCAGGCAATGTTCGCCGCAATAGGGGAAGCCCGGGTTGGCCGGCTTGCCGCAGAAGTGGAAATCGGGATCGTCCGGATGGCCGATCGGCCACTTGCAGACCTTGTCGTTGAGATCGAGCAGGGTGGTCCGCGCCTGCTTGCCGGCCTTGCCGGTGCGCGGAGCCGGGCGGGCGGCGGGGGCCGGCATGGTGGGCTGCGGTGCCGGGGGAGCCGCGGCTGGTGCCGGCGCCGCGGCGGCCGGTGGCGGCGCGGCAGCGGCGGGCGACGGTGCTGTGG